>ERZ857951.38-NODE-38-length-162847-cov-6.944788_pt1 | contig 162847 bp, 137 predicted proteins | sample MGYA00519759_ERZ857951 | MGnify/ENA primary metagenome ERZ857951 (study PRJEB31778, sample SAMEA3449377) | human gut metagenome | biome: human gut; feature: human-associated habitat; material: faeces | place: United Kingdom | collected 2010/2012 ...
TTAAGTCTTATTTGTTACCGCTTACCGCGGCGACTTGTATATAATATCATCAGGTACACACATTGTCAACAACTTTTTTAATTTTTTTTGCTATTTTTTTGGTTTTTTATATCATAATGGTATTTATCACAATATATATGTATTTATTCATTCCTATCATACTATATATAGTAATACATTTTTACAATTCTTATGTATTATATGTTACAAAAATAAAAATGACACTATATTCTTAATGCATACATCAAGAATATAGTGTCGTTTTTATTATAGATTATATTTGTCCTGTCTGCTGATATTTATTCCAGGCATTCTGATATTTAAATGTATATATAATAGAATATACTCCACAAACTATAATAAGCCATCCTCCTGGCATTCCTGAAAGAAGAATCACATAAATAAAATTAATTATTGAATATGCTGTAATAATAACGGCACATGCTCTGCTCTTTGCCAAATGTATTCCAAGCCCAAGTCCCACCACAATCATGACATCAACAAGACCTGCTATATTTCCAGCCATTACTACATTAACAATGAATGTTATAGCTCCAATTACATATGCAATTATAGCCGCTGCAGTTATATTCTTAGTAATTGATTTAATATTAGCACATTCATTAAACTCTTTCTTTGTCATTCTTGTTGTACCTGAATACATACTTTCCGGCATAACATACTGATTATTCTGCTGGCATACGTTTTCTGACGGATATGTGTTATTCTGCTGCATACTTTCATCGCTTTCTAACGGTGCCCCACAACTTTTGCAAAATCTGGCTCCAAGTTCATTTGCTCTTCCACATGATTTACATATCATATTTCCATCCTCCCTTATTTTATCTTATTGTACTAAAGAGTAAGCTTGTTATTGGATTACAATTATATAACGATTCTAAAATTGCATTACCATGTATCTGCACTAATATATTAGAAGCTGCTTGTGTTCCACTTATTGCTGTCACAACGGTAAAGAATATCCATACAACTGCAATTCCCTCTACTAGCCCGACTATTAATCCGCCCAGCTTGTCTGCCTGTTTTATTACCGGAAGTCTTCTTATTAACCCTGTCGCTGCAACTACAACTCTAAGTACTATCGATACCACCACCATTATGACTAAATACGCAATAGCTGTCAACACTATATCCGCTAACCTGAATGCAATTAATCTTATAGTAATTTCTTTAACAGATGCTTCTCCATATTCTCTGATTACAGACATAAGTTCAGAGTCTGGCATTGCCTTAACTGCTTCCGTAAGACTCTCTGGCAGATTAATCTTATCCCCGACCTCAGCCACCACATCCGTTACTGTCTGTATATGTGATTCTACCTGACTTATATCAATGCCACCCGTAAGAACCTGTTTATCTTCAAAATACTCATCTACTTCTTTATTCTCATAAAGAACTGTATATATTGACTGAGCTATATTTTCATCTATATTAGTATTATTTTTTATTGCCGTAGTCGCCAACGGTGCTATTACCACCGCTGCCATTATCGTTATTATCATTGATACCAGCGACAAAACAAGTCTTATTACACCTTTTCTCCAGCCTATAAGTGCAAATATTACCAGTATAAGTATTACTCCTGCTAACAGCATTTCGCCGTCCTCCTTATCATTTCAGTTTTATTGACTGTATGTATTTTGAATTAACTATTGTATAGCTGCCTCTTGCTCCAGTTGGCAAAACATTTATCACTGGCATATCAAAACTAATATCTGCCAGCTTCTTACCGCTCATATTCAGGAGCACAAATGTTGATGCATTACTCATTACAACGCTCTTGCCGTCAAACTGCATATCTGTATACTGTATGCCAAATGTTGTGTCAAATATATGTTTTCCTGATATATTATAGACAACAAGCTTATATGGATCTCCCGATTCTGAATTATCAAGAACAAGACCTATGTACTGGTCGCTGCAAAATATTTTTTGTATTTCATTATCTATATTAATAGTATGTTCCAGACTTGGATATTCTTTTATCTTATAAATGCTCACTACATTTTCACCAACCGCAACTGCTGTTGTGTCATTTACAAATTTTACATCTCCAACTATAATATCGTCATAATTAAAGCCACCAACAACTCTTTCTGTTTCGTTTTTTCCAACATCAGAGAAATTGTAAAACACTACATTTGTTTTAATCTCATCTCCGCTCACTTTTATAAACGAAGCTATTAGTTTCTTTGCATCTGATGATATACTTATATCTATAGGATAACCATCTCCCGACAATGTCGTTTTAACACTGTATATCTTCTCACCATTTGTGTCATACATATTAATATAATTGGCATTATTATCCTCAAGGACCGCTGCCATCTTTCCACTGTCTGATACTTCTATCTGAAGTATCGGCATTGATGTATCTGCTTTACCAACCTGTCCACTCGTATTAAATGAATACGCACTGCTTCCATTGATATCTGCAACAGCTATAGAATTACCGCATATGCTGACCTTTGGATTCTGCATCGAATACGTCTGGTTCCATATCACCTTACCACTGTTCTTATAATAGGAAATTCCATCATTACTATATCTTACATATCCATCTGCAAATGCTATATATTTCGAAGATTCTATATCCTCTCGATTTACCGAATTGGTTATTTCATAAGATGAGTAATCATAGTTATCTATTACTCTTGATACTATGTAAACTGCAGCCAGAATAACTACGATTATAATAGTAACAACAACTGCAACCCTGCTCTTATGTCTCCTTATTTTTCTTTTTACAGTAGCTTCATCCAGAACATCTTCATTATCTTCTGTTGATGCTGCCATTTCCCTGTTAATACTAATCACTTTCTTTACGGGAGCATTTCGGTCCCCGTTAAATCTGGATTTACCAGATATTATATCTGCCATATATTTCCCCTTTTCTATTGCATCTCGCATTAAATTAATTATACAATATTGGGGAATTTAATCAAGGAAGTTTTATCTGCTGACCTATATATAAAAAATTCTCATCTTTTATATTATTATATGTAATAACTTCATTGCATTTAGATGTATCACCATAATATTTTTTACATATTCCCATAATTGTGTCGCCAGCTTTAACTGTATATGTCTTTACTTCATTTGCCGTTGCAGCTACAGTCTGCTCTTCCACCGGCTGAGCAGCCGTTACCGTAACATTCTCAGTAGAAACTACACTTGTAACAGCTGTCTGGCTTGTTGTCTCCGCTTCTGTAGGATATACTCCACCTTCAAGCTTATTAACAGGAACTACCTCCTCTTGTGTTGCTGTATCATTTCCTGACATCTGAACCATCAGACTGCTTATTGACTTGTCAAATTTTTTCATTTTCTGATAATTGTTCATCAGATTAATTCCAATGACAAGAATAACAATTACCATAAAAGTACTTACTCCATACATAAATCTTGCATTCTTTTTCTGTTCATGTAATTCCTCTTTTTCTCTTATTATATTACGGATTGATTTCATAACCTTATCCGGTCCGTCTTCACTTGACTTTCTTTCACGCCGCTCAAGCATATATTCCTGCATTTCATAATTTCTTTCATAAAAGCATACATATCCTTTCTGCTTCTTTAGTTCACCATTTTCATATAAGTAGAAATTTTCTTCTTTCTCAACCGTATCAATCAGATAAAATGTTTTCATTGTACCTGCAAAATTATCAAGATGTATTTTCTTTAATTTCATCATTCTTTCAGGTGTAACCTCTGGAATTGCTGCAAACCATCCAACTACTGCTAAATCTGGAAAATATTTTTCAACATCTGAATATATCCCATTCCATACACTTTCGTTAAAATATACTCCTTTTTCTTCAACTTCTGTCCCCAGTTTTGCTTTTATTATTCCCTTAATAAAAACACATTTTTCATCCCCATCAGTCTGATTTTCACCCAAGAGTACTCCCGCCTGTGAGTCTGACGGATTATTGTAAGCAATTGAATTTATATATGTAAAAGCATAATCCTCTATATATATTTTCTTATCAGAACTCACTTCGCCTATCTGTTTAATATTTTTCGGTCTCCTTATGGCCGCACCTCTTGTAACTTGTTTTGACTTGTCCGAATTTTCTTCATTACATATTATTTCTATCATGGTGCCTCCTTATATTATTACTCTTTTGAATAATATCACTACATAACGAAAAAATTTATCAGATTTTGTCATTCATTTAAAAAATATCAGAAACATTTTTGGTAATATTTAATCTCTTTTTCGCGTACACATTATAAAGAGCCTGTCTAAGCTACTAAAATGACCTGGAGGCAAACTCATGATTTATTATTTTGATTCAAAAAACCCTAAAGCTCCCGCTCAAATGGGAAGACTACTCACCGATATGGTTACCCAAAAAATTCTTCCTCACCAGGAAATTGTAATTCTGTGTATTGGAAGCGACCGCTCTACTGGTGACAGTCTTGGTCCTATAATAGGTCATCAGTTTAGAAATTTCATTTCTCCTGGTATCTATCTGCTTGGCGACCTTAACCAGCCTGTTCATGCTGCAAATCTTAATTACTGTATTAAATCTATGCAAAAAACATTTGATAATCCTTTTATAATTGCAATTGATGCATCTCTTGGAAAAGAAGATCATATTGGCATGATGACTCTGGGAAGCGGACCGCTTAAGCCCGGTCTTGGAGTGAAAAAAAAGTTGCCTGAAGTTGGAGATCTTCATATCACAGGAATAGTTAACTCTTCCCATGACATGGAATCATCCACACTTCAGACAACCCGTTTGTCAATTATATTCCAGATAGCTGATGCTATCGTTCTGGCATTAAGAACATTTAATGACGATTATTATATACAGCAAGAGCCTGAGCTATCGTATCTGCTGAGTCAGACTTCATAATAGAATTAAGTTCTGAAAGCTTATCTACATTAATAAATTCTTTACCAAGATACGCTTCATAATTAGATGATATGTATATTCTCTGCTTCTTAACCAAATCATCAAGTTCATCATACTCCACTTTTTTCTTTTCAAGCTCAGTTTCCATATTGCATATTTTGTCTGCATAGCGTTCATTAATCTCCGAGATAATATCAGCCTTGGTATTCTTTTCAAAATCCTCCAGGGCTGACTGTTTCTCATCTTCAATCTCCGCTATGTCATCATACAATGCTTTAATCTGAGAATCAAATGGTTCAAGCCCATACATATCTTCATTCTTATCTTTTCTGATGTTCTTCTCAATCTTCTTAATACGCTTATTGTTATCTTTTATCTGCGTTCTTGTACTCTGGGCAGCCATTATAGTTTCAGAATGTTTCAGCACAATCTTTCTAAAGACAGCCTTTACAACAACAATACTTATAAATGATACAGCTATACAATATATAAGAAGAATCCATTGCGGAATCACCGGCAATAAGAATAAAACTATTGGAACAGCCACAAACAATCCCACCATGACAGCTATATCAATCACATAATCCAAAAGCTGCTTGGGATTAAACACCGATATAAATAACTGACTGTTATATATTTTAGAGATATTCTCATGTATAAACGCTTCATTAATCTGATCTTTAAGATCATCATTCTGCGCTCTTAAAGATGCTGTCTCTGCGCTTATTCTTTCTTTAACGCCTGCCATCTTGGCTTTATCTCTTTCAGCAGAAACAGTCTTAATTTTTTCTTTATCAGCTTCTATTGACTTATCATACCCGGCACATATAGCATCTGTACTCGCTTTAATTTTGGAATCTGTTTCATTCTGTTTTTCTTTTCTCGCGTTATCTAATTCCTTAGAAATATCTTTAACGCTTTCCGCAAGCTTTTCAAGTCTGTCTTTCTTCGTATTATGTTCCTTAACGTCGCCAATAATCTGTTCAAGCTTCTTCTGATTACCATTCAGTATATTCTGTTCTGCCATCTGCTCACCAACTTCCGTATACACTAATATTTCATCTTATTATTTGTTCTCACGATAATAATTAATAAGACATCCATCAAGAATTATCTGTCTCTCATCATCTGTAAGTTCATCCAGCTTAAGTTCGAACTCTTTCATATCTTTATTAACAACAAAAGCCTTGATTGTAGATACTTTATTCTTAATTGCATCCTGAATCTCTGGAATAAAGATATAATCTCCATTCTCAAACGGAAGCTCTCCCTTATCAATTATGAATGGAAGCATACCCCAGTTGATAAGATTTGAACGGTATCTCTTAGTTGCATACTCATTAGCAATGTTAGCCCATCCGCCAAGTACCTTCTGGCATGATGCTGCCTGCTCTCTTGCTGAACCATCACCCGGTTTAACTGCAAATATAGTACTTCCAACACCAACATTAGACTTATGCACATCATATGTTTCTTTAATCTTATGCATAATGTCTCTCAGCTCTGGTAAAGCTTCTCCCATGCACTGTCCTGCTTCTCTTGCCTTCTCTGCCTTCTGTACTTCCTTAGCACGTCCTACATATGCAGGATCCTTTCTTGAAAGTGCAAATTCAGCAAGACCAAGAGGATTAGATCTGAATGATGATGTCTCTCCCGATGGAATAAGCTCATCTGTTGTTGTAACAGGATCATGTATCTCAGATACAACCTTAATAATAAGATTCTCTGGAAGTGCAACCATCTCTGGCCAATCCTTGATATTAGGTCCAAACTGGATTTCCTGTTCCGGATCTGCAACACCCTTGCTGTCAAATACTCTGTTAGCATAGATTGAACTATCAAAATGATATGCTGGTCCTGTGAACTCTACATCCATGTCTGTTGCTGCTGTAAGGTATCCCTTATTAGCTGCTGTTGCTGCAATAGAACGTGCATCCATAAGTGCAACAGATGATATCTGTCCATTCTGTAATTTAGAACCTTCTCTGTTAGGGAAGTTTCTTGTTGAATGTCTGATTGAGAATGCATTATTAGCAGGTGTATCTCCTGCACCAAAACATGGTCCGCAGAATGCGGTCTTAACGATTGCACCTGTCTCCATAAGATCTGCAAGTCTTCCATTTCTTGCAAGTTCAACATAAATTGGTGTACTTGCAGGATATACGCTAAGTGTAAATTCATCTGCACCAATTGACTTTCCTTTAAGAATGTCTGCTGCTGCACATATGTTTTCAAAGCCACCACCAGCACATCCGGCAATAATTCCCTGATCAACATAAAGTCTGCCATTCTTAATCTTATCTGTAAGCTTATATTCAACCTGTCCATCAAGGCTTACAAGAGCCTTCTTCTCTACATCATGAAGAATATCCTCGAGGTTAGCATTAAGTTCTTCAATTGTATATGTATTACTTGGATGGAATGGCATAGCAATCATTGGCTTGATTGTGCTTAAATCGACATATACAACACCATCGTAATAAGCAACATTTCCAGGATTAAGTTCCTTGTAACTCTCACTTCTTCCGTGAATATCATAGAATTCCTTAACCAAATCATCTGTTCTCCATATAGATGAAAGACATGTTGTCTCTGTTGTCATAACATCTACGCCAATTCTGAAATCAGCACTAAGTGATGAAACACCAGGTCCAACGAACTCCATAACTTTATTCTTAACATAACCATTACCAAATACTGCACCTATAATAGCAAGTGCAACATCCTGAGGACCAACACCCTTTGCCGGTTCTCCTGTCATATAGATAGCAACTACCCCTGGTCTGTTAATATCATAAGTCTTATTAAGAAGCTGCTTAACAAGCTCTGGACCACCTTCACCCATAGCCATTGTTCCAAGAGCTCCATAACGTGTATGACTATCTGATCCAAGAATCATCTTTCCACCTTCAGCCAGCATCTCTCTTGCAAACTGATGGATTACAGCCTGATGCGGTGGTACATATATTCCGCCATATTTCTTTGCACATGTAAGGCCAAACATATGGTCATCTTCATTAATAGTTCCGCCAACTGCACAGAGACTGTTATGGCAGTTAGTAAGTACATAAGGAATTGGGAATTTCTCAAGACCTGAAGCTCTTGCTGTCTGTATAATTCCAACAAATGTAATATCATGTGAAGTCATCTTATCAAACTTAATCTTTAACTTCTCCATGTTTCCAGATGTGTTATGGTTTTCAAGAATTCCATATGCAATAGTATTCTTAGCAGCCTCTTCCTTTGTTACTGAACATCCTGTCTTGGCAGCTACTTCATTCACAGCCGAAGCACTATCCTCAACAATATCGACACCGTTGATAAGATATGCTCCTCCATCACTTAATTTAATCATGCTTTCTCCTCTTTCTATATATCATTACGGTTTCCCGCTTAATATCCGTTATTCATATCCTCATTATATAACATATACAAACATTAAAGATAAGGTGTAACTTTTTCTACTATTGATGCTATAGTGTCATTATCTGCAGTTCCCGGAACCCATCCAACATTAACTGTATCACCTTTAATTCTAGGAATAATATGCATATGGAAATGAAATACTGTCTGCCCTGCTACTTCTCCATTGTTCTGAACAATATTAAGTCCATCAAAATCCAATGCTTTCTTATACGCTTTAGAAATCTTAGCTGCTACTTTAAATACATGTGCGGCAGTGTCATCATCAAGTTCATATATATTGTCAAAATGTTCCTTCGGCAATATAAGTACATGTCCTTTAGCGGCAGGACTTGCATCGAAAATAACTTTTACAATATCATCCTCATAGAGAGCATTTGTTGGAATCTCGCCGTTTGCCAGCTTGCAAAAAATACAATCATCCTTTTTCATACTATTTCCTCACTTTGCGCGAAATTTGTCGAAATACTTTTGTTTACATGTATTTCGAATACGTATATACTTTTATATGATAACTTAAAGAAGGTTCAATTACAACCTCATAGAAAAAAACTTATTAAATTAATGTTCGAAAGGAATTCTTATAAAATGTTAAACTATGATGAATATAGAAATCTATGTTGCTTAATAAACGAAAATCCCGACATAATTTCTGTCTTTGACAACATGTCTATGTTTTCTATTGATGAATTATCCATCGATTCCCATGATATAAAGAATCATCTGGCATATTTAAAAACCAGTTTCCAGCTTTTAAAAAAGAGATCTCCTGAACTGTCTGAAAACAAATATATAATACGTATGGAAGATGTCCTGTCACAGCTTATATATCACATGGAAAGAACAACTCTTTACAGATACAGCATGAAAAAAGCTGACAAAAAACCAGTTAATATCAACGATATTATGTATGAAGTTCCAGACATAATTGATGACGTAATCGATAATACATGTACATTTACCTTCTGTCTTGATAATATTCCCGATATTCTCATAAATCCTGACCAGCTCAAAACCCTGCTTACAGAAGCTGTCCAGAATGCGTGTGAAGCATCAGACTGCACTGGTGAAATCACCCTTATAACCAGAAAGAGTAACAATTATGTAATCACAGAAATTATTAATAATGGGGGTCTGCCATCACACGATGATTCTTCATACCTATCTGATTACATTAAACTATCCAGACCTTTCTATTCAACAAAATCTGGTCATATAGGAGTTGGTCTGTCAATAATACATCAGATATGCCTATCCAGTAACGGTTATGCCAGACTCACTGAATCAGACGGAAAAACAATATTATGCATACGTTTTCCTATTATTTCTGAAAATTAAATATTTCATCTAACATCCTGAGAGTCTTAAGGTTTCCCCGTGCTGTCATTGCTCCTGTCATAAATGCACGATGGAATGTTTCTCTACCTTCCACTATCTGGTCAAATGTTTCTTTTGAAAGCTTTCCTATGACATCAGCACTCTTATTCTCTCCGAATGTTACTTTTATGTCTCTTCCATCTACATAAATACTTATAAGCTTATCTTTATCACTTATTGATATCATATATGTACTCTTATATCCTGTTGTAGGATTAAAATTATCTCTAAAAACATTAAGATAATAATCATCTCCACCATTTTCCTGATCATTAAGGAGTTCCTTATATATACTTGCAAGCGATTCAATATCCTGCTTCTGTGTCTTAACAAATGCATCATCAGAAGCATATTTTGATAGCTGTTCACTTTCTTGTGGTGTAAGCTTAATAGTATCCTTAAGCATATTGTTCTTAATAGTCTGACTACTTGATGGAAGCTGCATAATTCTTTGTGAAATTGTTCTATATACATTCTCAGCATATTTTTCTATTATTATTTTGTAATTATCATTAAACTCAAAATCAGTAGTATCATCTATATATGCACTAAGTGCCGGTCCTATCTTTCCACCAATAATTTCCCATGAATTATTAAGTGCAAGTGTCACTTCCCTTTCTCCATATGTTCTTGCCATTACAACTGGAAACATATACTTATCTAAAATCTGTGACTTATCAGAATAAAGCCAGCAGGAATCAAGAAATGTCTGCATATATCCCCCCATTCCTACCCATTCAACTGTAGTTGCAAGAATAATACCATCTGCTTCTGTAACAGTCTGTGACAGTGTTGTTATTGTATTCTTCATCTCATACAGATTATATCTGTTCACATTGACATTAAGCTCATCAAGAACTTCCTGTATCTTATTAATAACTAATATTGTAGGGTCATCAACAAGCCCTCTTCCACCATAATATATATTAATATTCATCTTATAATCCCCATATATATCAAAAAATAAATATTGTCACTTACCGTGATATACCAGTCAGAATATAGCATAAAATCTAGCTTATTTCAACCTTGAAGGATATAGCTGCAATTTTTAACACATCTCCATCAGAAAGTTTTTTACGTTCATGATTGCCAAGCCGTTCTCCATTAAGATATGTTCCGTTGGTAGCATTAAGATCCTCAACCAGATATTCATCATCTTTAAATGCTTCATGATATATACAGCAATGCATACGACTCACTACCTGTGCTTTTATTACAACATCTGACATCTTTTCAAAACTTCCTATTACATATGGATACTTATCCATGCATATTACCCCGTCTTCATTCTCGACCCCTCTTATATATATAAGCACTTCTCCTATAAGATTTTCTTTCTGCAATACAAGTTTTAATTCTTTTCTACTGTTCTTTTCCGGCATATATTCAGACAACAGCATTGTCTCATTGCATATATCGTCATACGAAACCGTTTTTTCTTCTATGCATTTGTTGTTTACATTGACACTCTCATTATATAATACCTGTGCTGTATCTTTCTTCACAACATATGGAATTGACTGTTTCTGCGTAAGTATAACAGACTGCAGTTTTTTATGTTCTTTTTTGCAAAATACTAATATTCCTATTCCGGCACCAATGCATATAAAACTCAGGACTGATGGGATTCTGAAAGGTATTAATCCTGGCACAAATATACCTAACAGACCAAAAGCCATACTTACTACACCAATAATAACTTTTCTTATATTAACATCTGATTCATCTGCCTTTTCTTCTTTATCCGAAATCATCTGTTCAGCTATAACAGTTTTTATTTCTTTATCCCGTTTTTCTGGCATATCCTGTATAACAGATTCTTCCTGTTTTTTTACTTTTTTAATTCCAAACATTCTCATAAGGTTAAATGGATCATAATCTCCAACAATTACCTTCTGATACACTTCATATAATTGTACGATACTCTCCTTATCCAGACTATGATCAAAATGTTCCAATATAAATTCAAACAATATTTTGAGGCTTTCGTTAAAACTATATCCATTAACCTTTGTATGATACACAAACTGCAGCTTCTTTGTTCCAACATCCATATATATGAACCTGGGTTCTATCTTCACGTGATCTATATCTAACATATAATCTTCTGCTATTCTTACCATTTCAGATATATTAACACATATGGATTTAACATCCTCCATTGTCATTTTCCCATATTCATAATACTTACTCAGCTGCTGTCTTGATGTAATGTCGTAATATATTCCATATCTGCCATTAACAGAATACATTGAGAATCTTAAAAAATGCTCTGGTTTATTGCGCCTAAGCATTTTGTACTGGTAATCATCATATTCAACATTATCTTCTATCACAAGATAATTGCTGTTGTTCTGATGCTCATATTTTATATTAATATTTTCCTTCCCCAATATTAATCCTCCCCTAATTCTTAAGTTCTTCAAGTGTATTGACTATTCTTATAGTTTTTTCTGGAGAACTCGTTCTTACAATTGATGCTTCTGGTTCTATTTTGTATTTTTTCGAAAAAATCACTCTTCTCTTAAGATATTCCTCCGTTTTTATTCTATACATGTCCGTATCTTCATCATTAAATCCCCCTAATTCTGTCTGGATAACAAACTGATTGTTAACGCTGCGCTGAATGAGATTATCATGTATATCACAACTTCAATGAATATTTTGAGAAGTTTTTTACCTCTATATCAAATCTTCTTTCTTTGTTTAATAATACAGAAAAAAACGAAGAAAGAAGCCTATACATAGACTTGTATCTTTCTTGGCAACTAAGGGAAAAGTCAGTTGAAGATTGTTGCAAAGAATATGGTGAAATAGAAAGACAAACATGGTATCGTTATACAGATATATTTGAGAAAAGTGTATTTTATGAAGAAATATGTAATATTTACGAAAATAAATTAGTTGATACAAAGAAAAATGGCCGAGTTCCCGATACATTTATTCTTTTGGGTAAACTAAGAGAAATCTATACAACAGATACAGCAATAAGTGTAATCATGCTAAATAAAGATTATTGCTATTTTGGACTTTCTGATATTAACGCCCGCATAGATGTTCCTCGCTGCGTTATGGTTGCTCTTGATAGGATAAAGATACTTAAACATAAAGGCATATACTATTCAAAACTCAAAGAGTTAGGTATCAAGGAAGATTATTCAAAATACTTTTAAACGCTTGAAGAAACAAATACATTATTTGAAGAAAAATTAGCAAGGCACCAAGAGTAAATCTCTTAGTGCCTACTCTAAACCAATTATATAAATTTTATTCCCAGTTGATATGTACCATTTGTTTTTCCAGTTGAGTAATCGTATCATCCATATCCGACCGACATTGTTTCAAATTCATTTTAATATCATAGAAATGAAGCAAAATAAATCTAACAAATTCTGAGAAAGTAACAATTCCTTTTATTGGAACTCGACAGCTTTGATGATTTGATAACGTAAGATGTGTAGCGGAATGGTCTCCATCAATATGGTCATCTGGGGCATAGTCTATTCTAAAAACTATTGGAATACCTTTTTCTTCTGAAAACCAATCCTGCTCTAATTCTTCACATTCATATATTTCATCAATATTCCAGATTTTGTTGTGACGTTTCATAAATACTAAACGTTCTTTTACAATCTTTTCATCTTTTATTATAAATTCAGCCTGAATAATACTTTTGTCATAAAGCAAAATTGTGTATTGATACCCTTTAAGAAGTTGCTCCATTATTTCTTCGCCAGAAATATGTTCATCATAAACTATATTACAAACATTTCTATCCTTTCCTGAAAAAGAAATTTCATAAGTATCTTTTGCGGTCTCTTTACACGATGCTGGCCTACAATCCCTGACAAGACTCCTTAAATATAGTTCATCTATGGTCTTTCTCATATCATCTAAGACATTTTTTACAATCTTAGATATCGCCATTTTATTCTTTTCCTCCAAGCATTTTGATAATTTCATCCTTACTCATGCCAAACAATTCTTGCATAAGCTGAACCTTTGTCGCATTACCTTCTTCTGTAAGCTTTTCGATTAATGCCTTAGTAGAATCAATGACTTTAATATCTTTATCAGCCACATCTTTATTGTTTAGGAAAATTTCTTTCAGCATATTTTTGTCTGGATATTCAGAAAAATATAGCTTATACTCATGATTTTTAATTTCTTCAAATTCTTGTTTCAAAGTTTCCATATCTTCTCCGAAACCAAGAACTCTTACCCACCCTTTTGAACGTGTGATTGCGGTAAATAAGGCATTTCTGTCAGACCTTCTTTGCAAAGAATTGACACATTTTTGCGAATTAACAATATAAACCATAAATGTTTCATTTCCCTTTGCTCTTCTAACGCTTGAATATACAATAGAATCTTCTCTAAAGAAATCCTCTGGATTCGCAGCACCAGCCGTATGAAAATCATATTTATATATTTCTAATTCATCATGATAATTAAAATCATCGTCAAAAGCAACTTCCAAATTTATGTTTGATTGAATATTCTTTAGACGCATGCTATTTTTGCTATAATCATAAGTATCCATATCAATTATCATAATGTCTTTTGGTAATAGCTGCTGTTTTTCCAAATCCTCTTTTATCATATCCAGAAGACTTTTATACATGCTCTTAGCATCGTCATAACAAAGGAAATCTATTATATCCTTCTTATCAACTTTTAATAATTCTGGACTTGTTTCAGGAGTTCTGTATAATATGGCTTCTTTGCCCTCTTCTATTGGTGCATCTGTAACATATCCTATTGCTTCCCAAACAGACGATGAACTTGGAAGCTGTAAAATTCCTTCCTTTCGATATAATCCCATTCCTATAGCATGAGCTGTAACAATGGCATTTCCTTGATTTCTATAACATACAGTTAATGGTGTGTCATGTTCTACACTCCTACCAAAAATCTGTTCAGGATTAGGCATAACTTCTTCATTTAACTTTTGTAATTCATCGTAAGCATAGACAAGACGCTGCTCTTTTCCTAAAACTTTGAGACATAATTGCAGATAATTTTTATCAAAATCCTGTGCTTCATCAATTAGTATACAATCATACATCTTCTGAAAATCTTTAATTGAAGTAAGCAATTCAAAACAGGCTCTAGAGAATAAATTGGCACTTTTCCCATATTTTGCTTTTGCTTCATTTACGTTCATCGGTGAAATACCATGTCGTAAACAAACCTCATAATAAACCCCTGTTGAAGATGCCGAACCCCAAGAATGCATGATTTTTAGTTTATTGGCGTTATATTTTGCACCATCATTCTTTGCAGCATAAAATCGGCCAATCAATGTTTCCAACTGTCCTTTGAGTGAACGTGTAGAATATGTTACAACAATATTCCAGTCTGGATGCGCCGTATGAAGTTCTACAGCCTTTCTTGCAAGGACAATAGTTTTTCCACTACCAGCCATACCACGAATACGCTGTATTCCTGTTGTATCTGATAATATTGCCTCCATCTGGCGACCATCATATTTTTCAATCAATGAAGCCATTTGATTTATAGCATAGGCTTTTGTTCCCTCTGAAACATCTCCTCTCTCTGTTCTTGTATTGATTCCGTATGCTTCTTGTAATCCAGATAATATTTTTGTATACAAATCATCTGACAATTCTTCTTCATAGCAGTTCTCTTTGATATAGGAAATTGCCTCATCTACATTTTTTACAAGTGGATATTCATCTTGTTTTTCAATATCCGCCAACGTGTAAGTTACAGCGTGGAATTCAAAAATCAATGCTCTTTTCTTAAAAAGGAATTTTTGCTTTTTAAATTTTGCTTCAACTTTTGAATATATATCATCCTGTATTTCTCCATAATCTGTAACTGGCTCTGTAAGAATGTTAAAAATATAAACACCCATTTTGCTGATTAAAGCCATGTCTACACATGTTCTCCGATTTGCAATTTCATCAATATATATCGGATACCCTAAATACAATTCTCCCGTTAACTCTGGGAAGTTATCATTTAATGCCTGAACAAAATACTCTGCGACATCATGTTTTCTTCCATCTTCTAATGAGCCCAGTATTTTTAAGTTTTTTCCCAAAAAGGCCACCTTCTTTCCTTTATTCTTATTCCTTCTTTTAATCAATATCCTCTAAATTTTCATATCATCTGGTATCTTTAAAAGTCCCATTTCCACAAGTTTCTCGTATTTAGATACGATTTCTTTTAACCGTTCATTTTCCTCAATCAGTTCTTGTAAAAGCTGGTTATTTAATTCTTCGGTGACTTTTTGGGCGTAGGTTTGTTCTCTTCTTAAAGTCTTTACCTGATGTTCTAATTCTTCTGTTCTTTCGTGTTTTCGTTCATTATATCTTTCAGAAGAGCGATGTTCTTCAATATATGCCTTAGCCTCTTCGTTTTTATAGATAAAAGTCTTAGAAAGTCCTGTCTTTTTACCGACACTATAAGGTGTTACTGCAATACCTTTTTCAACCATTTCATCAACAGCGGCCTTTAATTGTTCTACTTTTCTAGCTGATTTGGCTCTTGTAGCCGCTATCATTTTATCTTCTTTTGCCATAGGTTCACCTACCTCTAATACCTATAATACTATCTTTTTTCATATTCTTCAATCTTATTTTGTCTCTTAGGTTTGCTAGTTTTAACTTTAAGAGAAGCGCAAAAAGATAAACTCACTTTGTCACTAAAACAATAACATAAATGTGAAAAGGTGTTATATCGCACATAATAATGCTGTGGTAGACTTAAATTATCAAAAAGAGCTCTTAGAGATATAAAAAAATACATATTTAAGGAGGATAACACTATGAAATACTTAAAATCATTTATAAACAAAAACCTTGGAAAATGAAGTTTAGTGAACTTGTAACATTTATTGAAGAAAGCGGGCTTAGACTTACTTCTTGAAACAAAGAAATTTAAAGAATTAGACAGCTACATCATCGACTACACAATTGAAGCTTGCAGCACTGATTATCAGAAAAAATATTATTATCCAGTAAGACATCACGCTCCAGAAAATATGTACTTTACCCGAATGCAGGAAAAAGAAAGTAAGCAGCCCTTGGAAGAAAGATGAGAAAAATACGCTCTTGCAAGTAAAATTTCAAATGCAATTACTCTAGATTATCTTGCCAGAGAAGATTTTACAAATGTATCCTTTATGGAATTTACAAAATATCTTACTGATAATGGTATTACCCTTAAAAAATCTTTTTACAAGTATGCTCCAAATGCTTTAATTTTCAATCTTTCAGGCTTTGCGGATGGTAATGCGGTTTTCTACATCTTTGTAAAGGATGACCTAAAAGAAAATGATGATTTACTTAGTAAACTCTATGAATATGCATTAAATGGCGAATTTGCATTTTTAGAAGATTATGTTCAAAAGTTCTTCATATACGACTTTGATAAAAACTTAATTACGACATCTACATCCAAAAAAGTGGGGTGATTGTATGAGCGTTTATAAGACAAAATTTTATGGCGAATATAAGTTTTCAGATAATGCGACACCATACCTTTTGACTTATCTTAGTAAATTTTTTAGAACAATTCACATTGAGCGAGATGTGGAAAAAATCAAAGAGAGCTATTACAACTGGAAAGACTACAGCTATTATGGTGATTTAGGATATGAAGGTGAATTATATGTTAATCCTGAAGACAAAAGCTATGGGAATAAGAATTTACTGGCAGTTACCAGATGGTGCCATTTTGCAATAGATAAAAGAGATGACAGAAATTTTCTTATCTAGGATGGCAATAAAAGGTTTTACCATTATGAAGCTTGGATACAGTATATTATTGACCGATTTTTACAACCTCATAAGATAGAGCTTAACGGAGTAATGCTGGTAGTAGGCATGGGTTCTACAGATGTTAACTATATGGTTTTATATGAAAACAGGCTCATTAAATATTATGCAAAAGACCCAAGAGAACTAGAACGGCTAAGGAATGATTTCAAAAATTCGGATATTATCCTTGATATTATGAATAAAATACCACCGCTGTCAATCCTATAACTACAAGAAGCCCCTGTATTGGGGCTTTTTGTAATCGTTCTTTCTTATACGTATATTAGAATTATTCAAAGCAATGTTGCAAATACCACTTATTATTATTTGATTAATAATCATTATTGACTTTCATTCAAACCCTATTATAATAGCTATTATAATATAGAAACCACTTATTATTCACAAAAAGGAGGTTCCCATATGGAATATGATGTACAAATTGATATGGCTAGTAAAAAGTCAACAGCATATGAAAATTATGCAGATATTAAAAAGGCTGTAGAAAGTGCTTCTCTAGGTTTATATTCAAATTACGGAGTCCAAATACAAAATATTCAGACTATCAATGAAAAGGTAATTATGCATTTAAGAATACCAGACGATATTGCTGATAATTTTAGCATTGGCAATCATATGCGCGGAGTTGCTACTTACTTAATGAAAAATTACAATGAAAAATATTCAAGTCAGCTTCTCGGAAAAAGATTACTCAAATACACAGTCATTCCAACACCTACCGATAAAGAAGACAACGATATTTCGTTTAATAATAAGTTATCCGCAATAAGTAAATTCAGCGAATTACTAAAATATAATGATGAAAAATCAAAACAAAAAATATCTAAAATAATTTCAATTTTGTATGAGGAGGATTAACTATGAACAAGAATTTTCACTATGTAATTCCAGCTATACCAGCAAAAGCAGGTATTAAAATCAAAGATTTTGAACCGTATTTTCCTAGTTTAAAGAGGGGATTCAATAACCATACTGTAAAAAACAACCCTAAAGAAATCGACGATATCTATTTATCAGATGATGTAGATAATTGCATTGTCTTTGATTTCTGGTCCGAAAAAGAGCTTCCATCAGGCCGCGAACTTCAAAGCATGAGAAGGATATCAGAAAAATTAGCCGATATTGATTCATCAATCGTAATCGGTAAATCACATGTTCTTGTTTCGGCATAATAGCTTCATCAACCTATTGATTTCATATATTTTCAGATGATATAATTAGGTTAATAAATGAATTTGTAGCAAAACAGCTCATAAGTATAGGACATTTCCTTTACTTGTTGGCTTTTTTTGTGCCCTTTGCACTAGTCAACAAAAAGTAGACACCACTTTATATTTTTATACATCATTTAATGAGCATAATACTCCCTATACTGTTTTGGAGTCAGATAATTCAGAGAGTATGCCGGACGTTCTTCATTGAAGAATCTGATGTATTTCTCCACCTCATATGTTATATTTTCATTACTTGTAAGATGGAAATCATTAAATATCTCTGCTTTGATCCAACCGTTGATTGCTTCCATGGCAGCGTTATCTGTTGGAGTACCAGCTCGAGACATTGAATGAACTATGTTATATAGTGGCAATAATTCATTGAAACTTTTTGAAGAATATACAGATCCTTGATCAGTATGTAACACCATTTCAAGATCTGGATTTTTCTTCTTAAGTTCAATTAATCCTTCTAACCCGTGAATATATGTCATACAATCACCTTTTCGTGATGAAAGTGAATATGAAAGTATTTCATTGTTCCATAAATCCATAAAAAGTGTTAGTTCATAATAACTTCCCTTTAAATGAAATGCGGTCATATCACTTACAACACACTGTAAAGGTCCTGTTATATCTAATCCTGTCAGCAGAAGATTTTGATAAATGCAATAAGGATCTCCTGGCTTTTTGTATCGATAATGCTTGGAAACACTTGCTATGTCCGCTGTTTTACATAGCTTATGAGCATACTGATCTGATACCATAAGTCCTGTATCCAGACGAATTTTTGCATTTAACCATCTATATCCATGTGATGGATATTTACTATGATATTCCTTAAATAATATAAGATTGGATACTAAAGTTTTTAATTTGTCAGAAGGTTTTTCTAAACGTTTTTTCCATTTATAAAATCCACTTCTGTTAATATCCAGAACATCACATAGATGCTTAACAGGAAATTGAGATGACATTTCCATTATGATTTCGTATTCTTGTTGTTTAAAATAATGTACTCCTTGTTTGCACCAGCTCCTTTCACTTCGTATCCTTTTTTTGCCCTTAATTCATTCGCTTTAGCTATAATAAGTTCATTTATTAATTCTTCTTTAGACATAGCCATATATGTATCAATGTCAGGTGAAGACAATGATTTTATCTATTCTAAGATTTATCCGGATTCAAAATTACAGGAATTGGTTGACAGCTACACAAACGATTCAGAGGTCGCTCTGACAGTAAGTGGCAGAAAGATTCCAGAAAGAATTCTTTCGTATAATATGTACGATATGTACCAACTCTTGTTAGTTACTGACGCATTTATCTACTACAGTTATGATGAATCTGTATATATGTTAAGAACAGATGACCATAATATCGTTAGTGATAATGATTTCGCAGAAGTAGAACTTGCTGATTCTATCGAAAATGTTAAATCAGGTAAAGAAATGCTTCTCTGGGGTGAATTGCCAGAGGGCGAAACCATTGAAATTAGAATGGTGACTTTATCCGACGGTACAAGCATGGGAGACAATTTGTATATATTTAAAACCATTGCTCCTATCGCCGAACTTAAGAAACTTGAAGAAGAATCATGTAAAATGTATTTAGAAGGGCGAGATTCATCAGAGGTTCCTATCTGGGCAGATATATTAACGGAGAAGGACTATTGCTTTGATTATGTCAGTGAGCATGCGCACATTAACCCTTTTGATTCATCATCAGGATGGCTGGAAAAGAATTATCCAGACATCACAGAGCATTATGTGATTGAAAATCAGCCAGAATTGAAATAATTCTATTCTACCAGACCACAAAGAAAGAGCAGAAATTTTGCTCTTTCTCCTAGAAACCAAAAAACTTACGCTCGAAAAAACGTAAGTCTTTTGAATAAAATAATCTAATTATTAATCTTCATCTCTTAATTGTTTTAATGTCCTACCATCTTCCATTTTCCATGTAGAAAACCCATCAGAGCTACGACCCGTAACAAAGTTAGCTGCTGTAGATGGACTTTTAAATTTTACATCTTCTGTTACCTTTTGATTTTTTACATACTGTTCTCTAGTTCTAGCAACAGATTTCGCACCTCTAAAAGTCTTTGACTGAGAAATATCTGCTGTTACAATCGAACCTTTGTAAACAATTGTTTCTTTTGTTTCGGGATTAAATTCGCCTTGTGCATTATAATTGTTTGTTCTAGCGGTTAAATATACTTTCATGCCTTTTCTCCTTATCTATTTTGAAATTTTTTCATTGCAGCTTCTATCTTGTCTTCTATAATTCCTTTTTTATTTTTTATTTCTGCCTTAATAGAATCTTGTTCATGCATCTTTGCTTTTACTTGATTTACAATCTTTTCTTGCTCTGTTAATGACAAATCAGGAAATGGAAAATCTTGTAAATTATTTGGAAAGATATTTGTGTTGTTACCTAATCCCTTCTTATTAATCTCTACTAAATACTGGAAATAGTCTGTTCTGAAATAGTAATATGCAAAGAGAGGATTCGCAACTTTTTCATTTACTTTAATTCTGATTAAGAAATCACAGAATATAGCATCTATATCATCTTCAATTATTGCTACTTTTCCGATACCTCCTTCACCAGAACGCATCATTACAATATCATTGACTTCAAGCTTTGTTGATTGTGGTTCAGATACTCCCTTAATTTTCTTTGTGTTTTTGGTAGTAGCATATGCATCTGAAACGGTCTTCAAATCGTCATAGCTAAGTTCCCATTTGCTAATGTCACCCATAGAAACATAATAACAAGTTCCGTTTTCATCATATTCATCCGAAATCCCCTGTCCTGTTATCATAGGAGCTGAGACAATTTGTTTTAATTTTTTATAAGGATATTTTTGTAATTCCTGATAAACAAATTCCCCAGCTGGTCTATGGAATTTAACGCTAAATCTTGAATCAATATTGTTTCCAAACATTGAAAATCCAGCATTATAAATTTTGTGAGTTTTCTTTTCTTCAAAAGTATCATAATCGTAATGAAAGTATTCTCCAAATACTGAATTGATTATGTCTTTTATTGGTGTAATTTTTGCTTTCAAAGCTCTTAATTCGTCTTCTACTGGTTTAACATCCGCAACTAATGCTCTCTGCTCTGGTAGAGAAGGAATAATCACAGGCATTTCTTTTACATAGTATTGTGCAAGATTCTTTATAGTTTTTCCTGTTTCAACGCTTCTGTAATAATCTCTTACAAGCTTTGATTTCATATATAAGACTAAATACTTTTCATCTAATAAATCCTTTTTTACCCTTACTCGACACATATAATGTGACATTGTTAAGTTGTAATCAGATTTTCCATCATAAACAAAAGCCTGTCCGCAATTTGAAGATATCGCAATACATACATCATCTTTTTGAAGTCTAAAATCTGCTAATTTATCTGCCTTTTCATCACAAATAAATATAGCATCTTCTAAATTTAATTCTCCATCATCAATATTTCTTACTGTTACATGAATATTTTCTGTACCATCCTCATAATCAGCAGCCTTAATAGATTTTCCACTTTCAAGAAAAGTAATATAGTTCCTCAATTTATCCATTGATTTTACATTGTATTCTTTTCTTATAGTGAAATAATCACAATCCATTCTACTATAAGCATCTTCGGCAATCTGTGAGAATGAAATATTATTTATTTTAAAATTCATCATCTCACCCCTTACCATTGGATTTCTCTAATATAATCAAGAACAGTTTCTTTTACGCCATCATCAACTAAAACTTTCCCACCAGCTTCTCTATATAAGTCGTTAGGCTGTGGCTTTTCTCCACGTTTGGACCTCTTATAACCAATGTTATCAACTTCTGCCATAAAGATAGGATATTCCATTTTCTTTGCTACCTCTTCAAATACCCACCAAGTATTAGCAAAACCAAACTCTTTTTCTAGGTCTTTATCATGTTTGCAAAGACTGTCTATTTCTTCTGCGTATTTATCCATCAATTCTTCGTTTGTTAATTCAGAATCTTTTTCCTGTAAATACACTTTCAAAAAGTTATCTAAAATTTCTCTTTCCTGTGCTTCTGTTAAATCCTTAATAGATGGAAGTCTGCTTTTTTTCTTTTTACCTTCTTTTACTGCTACTAGATTTTCTACTCTCGTTTTAATCTGTGCATATTCTTTTGAGGTTTCATTCCACTCTTTTATATATGCTTCGATTTCAGCATCAGATTTCTTCTGTGCAAATAAAATACTTGTCTTAGTATTTGTAAATGGTGCAAATGTTTTCTGTGGTAATGAAACAATAGCTTTTATCTTAAAATATTTATACAGGAACAATCTGATGTATTTATTTTCTGTTGTGTCAAATACGCTTTCAGGAAGGACTACCGCAAGTCTTCCACCGTCTTTTAAGAGCTGATAGTATCTTTCTATAAATAAGTTTTCTGAATTCTTTTTTTCTCCAAATAAGAAAGATTTACCTACTTTTTTCTTGGTGTCATTGTCAAGACTTACTGAAAATGGAGGATTTGTAAGAATTAAATCAAATTGTCCATTAACTTTCTGCGTATAATGTTTATCATCAAATTCTTTATTCAAGGCATTAGGGGCTGATGCTTTAATATATTCATTAAACGGAAGTAACCCATCCCCTTTCTGAGCTCCTACAAATATGTTTGTTGAGCCATCTCCATGTAAAATCATATTTACTTTTGTAGCTGTTCCAAGATTAAAATTTAACTCTGAACCATAGATGTATTCTCTAGCCCATTTGTTTTCTCTGTAATCAGGATAAAACCAGTCTGATTCAACTTTATCTTTAACAGCTCTATTTGTATCCAGTTTATCTCTAAATCTATATTTGATGTTTTGAGTAATAAACTTCATATATTCAATAAGGAATGTTCCAGAACCAGCACTAGGGTCAATCATATAAGGAATTTCTTTATCATTGTTAATTCTATCTATTGCCAGCTTATCAGCCTGAACAGCCCAAAGCATAAATTTTACAATATTAACATGTGTAAAGAATTGACCTTTACTTTGTTTAAAACCAGTTCTGATGATTCCTTCAAAGAAATCACCTAAAATATCTTTCCCTGACAGACTATTCTTTCCATCAATAAACGAATATTTCTCTAATGCCTGAACTGTATATTTAACCTTTGAGATAGAAAACTTATTTGTGTCTACTACATGTGACTTCTCTATCTGGTCGTCATCTGTGATATTAAGCTTTTCTTTTAATGCTCTGCGGTACAAAGCATTTATTCTATTGTAGAGAGCTTCTGGTGTTTCAAATGATAATGTCTGGAAATCATATGTATCTGCATTACCTTTTTCTTCTTCATCTTCAATCTTTGCAAGAATCAGATTAGTAAGAGAAGAGAATACATCATTATCATCTGTTCCTCCGCCTCCCCAAAGAACATTATGCAAATCTTCTTGAATGTAATCTAACAATTCATGAGAAAAGTTTGTAATGAGGTCTTTTTTGCTTCCCTTAACATATGGAACTTTTTTAGCAGCTCCATATCCTTCTGGAATTTCTGTAAGATAATCTCTTGTAGCTTCCCAATCACTAAATACAGAAAAGTCATCGCTATCAATAATCATACAGTCATCTGTAATGTCTGTTCCGTTAATATCGAGAGTATAAAGCATTAAATACTTTACTTTATGACCTTCCGTTCTTTCCATTCCAGCAACTTTAAATAACTGCTCTTCTATTGTTTTATCTTTGTCTATTGATGCACATTCTTCCGGGCTCTTTACTTCAATAAATAAAAACGCATCATTATTTTCATCACGAACAATTATGTCAATTATGCTAGTGTTTGTATGTGGTCTTCCTGCTGTATATTCATGTTCAAGCTCGATATTTTCAATAGAATAGCCTAATTCATTTACAAGTCTTGTTAAAATATAAGCTCTTGTGATTTCTTCATCCCCAGGCAATGTTGTAATTGTTTTACCTTTCAAATCCTTGCTATAAGTAACTGTTTTCTTATCTGTATCAATGGCTTCAACAACTTTAATAGGCTTTGATTCAATATAATCAACAATAAGTTTCTTTTCCTCTGATGTAAACGCATTTACCATTTTTTACTTCTCTCCTTTAAGTTTTTTTATTCCCTTGATTAGTGTATCTGCTTTATCTGTAAGCTGATAACGCCCTCTTGCATTTCTGTACGCTGTAATATAGCCGCTTTCTTTTAGCTTTTTCATGATGGCATTGACCTTCATAAGACTAAAATCAAGACTTTCACCTATTTCTTGCTGGGTGATTGCTGTGAAAATATGATTATTAATCTTTTGCTGGTTATTATACAAAACCATTAACACCAGATAGTTGTCATTAAGAAACATATCGGCATCTTTAATTACTTTCAATCATATCTCACCAGCCTTTCTAGTTATCATTTTTTTAATAAATAAAATATAGCTTTTTTAGTCTATTATATATTTATTTTTTAATAATAGCAATCAAAAAATGCAGTAAATTCAACAATTATATATATGTAACTATTGACTTTTCAAATAGTTTTGTAGATGTGTATCGGTCTATTTATTTGTAATAATTTTTATGGAATAATTTATGTATCGTACATGTCGTTTCAAATTTAGTAATAAAAAATAAAAGTAAATGTTTCAAAATTAATAAAAAGTGTGTTCCCATGCTCAGACATCAGTCTTGCAACTGCCAGCGACAACATCATTCTTGCAGTATTATTAAATCCATATATACCTGTCACTTTAAGGCTCCCCCTTTTTTGAGCCCGGTCTTTCTTCTCATATCTCATTACAGACTGTAGCAGCTGATATGACGGCTGATACTTACATATTCCAACCAGTCCTTTTTCTTCCCTTGAATTAATCTCATCTGCTTCACGCTCCTCCTCACACAACACAACAGTCTTAGTTCCCGTTCTATATGCATTATACCCATATGCTCCTTCACATATCATAAGCATATCCGCTTCTTTTTCCTGCAGGTACTTATCAAGTTCATGTTCCTTAGTAAAAACCTGTGCATTATAGGGAATATCATTATCATCATTAATTACAGACATAAGCCGTTTCGCATAATTTTCGTCTGAATCATATATAACGCAAATGTTATTCCTGCCCATCTGTTCACCCCCTATGTAATATCATTCATAAAACCACAACACACCTGTATACCAACACAACAACATATTCAATCAGAACCCCCACTGCATAATGAAAGCCATGCGCCTTTATTCCGCTGCTCCCCATACTGACCTCTCTGGTCTTTTTTAAAAACAACTCAACAATTCCCGTAAAAAGCCCTGTAATAAGAGATACAACCATAAGCTGTAGTACAAATTCCAATCCAGTCAACATTCCAATTACTGCCAAAAGCTTTACATCCCCTGCACCTACAGCCCTGATTATATATAGAAATGTCATTCCCGCTAATCCCGCCAGAGTTCCAAGAATATAATTTCCTATATATTCACCTGTAAAAGCTCTTTTAACAATAACACTCACGCCTACAACAATACCTGCAACAATAAGCCTGTTCGGTATTCTGAATTCTCTCAGATCATGTACTGCTGCTACAATAACTAATACCAGTGCAATAATGACTGATATAATATCCGGCACTTATCCACCTCCTCAAAAAAACATGTATAGAATTACCATTTACTGCCTATACTTCTAATAAAGGCATATGATGCCCCTAATCTTGTGCATTAAGGAGTAATTCTATTGAAAATGTTTGGTAAAAAAAAGAGTCCTGCTACATATGATGAAAAATACCTGCTACAGGAACTTATGATGACTAAAAAGGCAATGTATACTGCCTATTCTAATCTTGATAATGTTACTGATCCTGACCTGATAGACTGTTATATCTACCAGCTTAATTCAGAACAGAAACGGTACAATTACCTTCTTGCAAAGGCAAAAGAATCTCAGTTATCCACGTCTGGATTCTGATTCTATAAGAATTGTTGTGTTGTACAGATACTATATATTCTATTCAATATATTATCAATACCTTTTCTATATTTTTATTTAAAAAATCATATGAATTCTAATTGACATTTCGCAAAAGCTAATATACCATTTATACAAGAAATACTTTTTATGAATAACTCATAATTAATTATTATAGAGGTGATGCACTATGAAATCGAAGAAAACCAATCCTTTTGTGATAACAACTTTAATATTCTTTATGACAACTGTAATGTTCGGTCTTCTGACCACCGGTGTCATTATTAAGTACCGAAAATCAACCGTTGCAACTAATACCGATAAGCTTAGCAATGACGAGATTGAGAAACTAAAGTCAGAAGAGAAAGAGGATCTTCTTTCTGATATGAAGTTAAGATTCACTAACGGTGAAGGTTCTCTTTCTATACTTAAGAGCTATTTCCCTGATAATATAGTCTATGTGAACAATAAGAATCAGTATGTATTTGCGCAGATACTTCCTGAACTTGCGAAGAATAATTATAAGGATGAGAATTTCAAGCAGGATGATAAAGGAATTATTACATACAATGAAGACGGTAAAGTTACAACACATATGGGTGTTGATGCCTCGAAGTTTCAGGGGAATATTGACTTTAAGAAATTAAAAGAACAGGGCGTTGAATTTGCCATGTTAAGATGTGGTTTCAGAAGCTATGGCAATGGAATCCTGAACACTGATTCTTCATTTGATACATTTGCAAAAGACGCAATAAAGAATAATATTAAAATTGGCGCATACTTCTTCTCATCTGCAATTACGAAACAGGAAGCTATAGAAGAGGCTGATTATGTTCTTGATATTATCAAGCCTTACAAGATTACATATCCTGTAGTTATTGACTTTGAGGAGATTTCGGGCGATTCATACAGACAGGAGAATCTGACTACTGAAGAACTTACAGATATCATAATCGCATTCTGCGACAAGATAGAAAAAGCAGGCTATAAGCCAATGATATATTCCAACCTCAAGGGATTCGTTGGAAGACTTGACCTTACCCGCTTAGAAAAATATGAGAAGTGGTTTGCCTACTATTCAGACACACCTTACTTCCCATATGAATTCTCTATATGGCAATACACTGAATCAGCTAAGTTAGACGGTGTCAGTGGTAATACCATAGATCTTAATATTAGTTTTAAAGATTACAATTAATTGTGACTCACATGCTCACTGCGGAATTTCTCAATCATTTCCCTTGTGAGACTGATATGGTCGTCAATTACATCTATATCATCTGCCTTGACCCATGTGCCGACCGATAACTCATCTTCTTCAAGAGTTATTGTGTCGTCACCGTCAAGCTCACAGAAGTAACCAAGAAGCTGAGAACCGCTGAGTCCCCAAGGCTGGCTCTTATAATAGGTGATATTTTTAACCTTCACACCTACTTCTTCCATAACTTCTCTGCTTACAGTTTCCTCTGTTGTTTCACCAATCTCAGTGAATCCGGCAATAAGCGCATAATTCCTATAAGTTCTTCCCGCATATTTAGTAAGAAGAATTCTGTCCTTATCTGTAACTGCAACAATAACAGCCGGACATATCTTAGGAAATACCATATTCTTACAGCAGTCACAGCGTAACATTCTCTGCTTGTCATCATGCTTGAGTGGTTTTCCGCATCTTCCGCAGAAATGATTATCCCTGTACCAGCCATACAGATGAAATGCAGTAATAGCCGCATAAGCATGCTCTCTTGGCTGTGCCTTACGGAAAGAATCGACTCCTATGAATTCATATCCTCTGACAAAAGAATACATATCCTTGTGTACAGCTGAATCAGCCATCTCACCCAAGAATGTGCCTCTTTCGAGGCTTCCTGTCTTTCTTGCGAGGAAAAAATGTTCCTCATCAATTGACAACAGATATATGAATTCAAAGTTATCCACAGCTTTGTCTCCGTAAGAGGACTTTATCCCCTGAACGAACTCATCATACTGTGGATATATTAATACATTTTCTTCAGGATTCTGTGAGTTAAAATGTCCTGATGGTCTTGCAAGCAATGAGGAACCCTGAAAATAAAACACAGTATCCTCATTGCCTGGCTTAAGATTCTTATACTGGTTATCCAGATGTTTTGGCCATATATCCTGTATCATATCAGAAGAACACCATCTCTTCCTTAGGTGCACCTGTCTTTTCTACGCTTTCAACGTAAAGAACAGGACCTTTCTTCTTATATGCCATCTGGAATTCATACTTAATAGTAGCTGTAACCCATATCCATTCTCTGTTCTCAAGAGAAGCTATGTTGTTGTAGAAGCTGATATAACCAATAAACTGTGTATCTTCTGCACAGCATGTCATAACCTTTCTTCCCGGAACGAAATTCTTATCCTTAAAGTACTTGTTCTTAAGAACCTGTCCCTTGAATCTTACCTTCTTTCCTGCGTATACTTCCGGTCTTTCAGACACATCCATATACCAGATACCATAATCTTCGTCATCAACCTGAATAACATCAGCATTGATATCGTATGGAAGCTGTTCAGATATAGCAACCTGGTCACCCTTCTCGTCCTCGAAGATAATCTGAAGTGCAGGATTTAATGCTCTCATGCTTCTTCTGTAGCTGCCAAGATCCATACCTGACTTGCATCTGTTAAAGATAACCATATCAGCATATTTAACAGACTCTGCAATAATAGACTTCATGTTAGCCCACTGTAAGCCAAATGCATTGGCATCAACTAAAGTTATAGACTGGTATACCTGCCATCCTCTTGGCTTCTCACTTCCAAGAATAAGTGCTGGATCCCACATTCCGTTATATTCAACAATAACAATCCATGGATCATACTTCTTGTCCAGTTCATTAAGAGTCTTGATATTAAAATCTTCCTTCTCTACAACAACCATATCAACTCCGTTGTCCTTAAGAAGCTTCTCGCTATACTCCTCTTCACCTTCTTCACACACAATAAGAAGTTTATTCTTAGCGTCTGCAAACTGTCCCATTGCTATAGTATCGGAGATAAATCTTGTTTTACCACTGTCAAGCTGACCGTTAATCAAGAAAATCGGAATCTGATATTCCTCATTTGCCATATTTATCCTCATTTCCGCGCATTTGCGCTATCATTTCATTATAAATGCGTTGTAAAAATGTGTTCTTCTATTAAACACTGATTAAACTTCAAAAAGTTCCTTAAGTGCATCTTCCTTAAGTTCAGAACCGATTACACAGATTCTTCCTGTGAAATCAGCACTTCCCTCACGAATCTCATATTCTTCTGGTACAAGGTCGAAATACATCCATGTTCCATCTGTGCAAGGAAGCATACCCTTAGAACGGAGAACCTTACCATAATCTTCACTCTCAGAAAGCTTCTTTAATATGCTGTCAAGCTCTGCCTTCTCATACTTCTTAGGAGTCTCTGTTCCCCAGCTTGTAAATACGTCATCTGCATGGTGATGGTGATGATCATGGTCATGATGATGTTCGTGCTCGTGCTCGTGGTCGTGATGATGCTCATGTTCCTCATCATGGTCATGATGATGCTCATGCTCGTCATCATCATCATCATGATGTCCGCCGCAACAGCAGCACTCTCCATCTTCATGATGATGGTGGTGGTGGTGCTCCTTCTCATGCTCCTCATAAGCCTTCTGCGCTGCCTCTGCAAGCATGTCTAACTCAAGGTTAGTAACATTCTCCATTGCACCAAGAATCTTAGTTCCGTCAATATCATCCCAAGGAGTTGTGATAATATGTGCATTAGGATTAACACTCTTAATAAGCTCAATAGCTGTCTTTAACTTCTCTTCAGAAACATTCTGTGTTCTGCTTAAAATAACAGTTCCTGCATGCTCAATCTGGTTATTAAAGAATTCACCAAAATTCTTCATATATACCTTAACCTTAGATGCATCTGCAACTGTTGAAGCACTGTTAAGAACGATTTCATTCTCAATGTGAAGGTCTTTAACCGCTTTGATAACATCTGAAAGCTTGCCTACTCCTGAAGGCTCAATAATAATTCTGTCTGGATGATACTTATCAACAACCTCCTTAAGAGAAGTTCCGAAATCACCAACAAGTGAACAGCAGATGCATCCTGAATTCATCTCTCTTATCTCAACACCAGAATCTTTAAGGAATCCTCCATCAATACCGATTTCACCGAACTCATTCTCAATAAGAACTACCTGCTCTCCCTTTAAGGCTTCCTTTAAAAGCTTACTTATAAGAGTTGTTTTACCTGCTCCCAAAAAGCCTGAAATTATATCTACTTTAGTCATCTTAATCAACCTTTCTGCAGTATATGACTGCCCTTTTATCTCATATTTTCAATTATACACTTCTTGTCAATCCCTATTTGAAAAGAAAATGTAAAATTTTATTAAAAATATTTAATCAGACAGAGATTCCCATGCTCTGTCTTAATTCATCTGCCTTCTCGCCAATCTTTCTTAACCTGTGGTTTACACCCGATTTACCAACCGGGGGGTCTAACAGCTCACCTAATCCCTGAAGACTCATGTCAGGATTCTCGAGTCTTAAAAGAGCAACCTGCATCAGACTGTCACTTAAACTGTCAAGCCCGACAGTATCTCTTATAAGTTCAATATCCTTAATCTGCTTGACCGCCGCTTCAATTGTCTTGTTAAGATTAGCAGTCTCACAGTTTACCTTTCTGTTGACATCATTACTGATTCCCTTAAGAATCATGACATTGTACAGGTTCATCTGCGAAACAACCGCTCCCATAAGATTAAGCGTATCAGTAATATTATTGCCTTCTTTCATATACACTACAAAACTGTTTTTTCTTACAATAACCTTGGCATCGAGTCCGAAAAAACGCAGCATATCCATAAGTATATCAGCGTCCTCCTCATATTTGCACACAATCTCATAGTGATAGAACTTGTTCGGGTCACTTATAGAACCTCGTTCCATAAAAGCTCCTCTTATAAATGCTTTCTTACAGCAGTCCATAGCTACAATTCTTGCGTCAACAAACACTGGTTCAATCTGTGTAAACCGGTCGTCGCACCATTTTAATGTCTGCAATATCTTAGCAACATCACTCTGTCTGGTTATCCTTATAATAGTTTCCTTGCCATTCTTAACCATTTCATTCGTATCAGCATCCATCTTAATGCTAAATATTCTCAATAACAGGTCACTGAATTTCTCAACTGACAATTCGTTCTCTGTAACGAATTCCAGACATAATTCTCCATTATCTGTCTCGCTTACATTGCCAGACATTCCCATAAACGCAGCAAATTCCGCAATCTGGCAATGCCTCGCGGAATCTGTTTTCTTAACTAACTCTTCTTTTACTTCTGATGAAAATGACATACTTAACCTTTTCTCTTAGAATCTTTCTCAATATCTCTATGCTCAACCTTACATCCATACTCAGTCCTGCTTATAAGCTTATAGATTTCATTAGCAAGAGTAACTGAACGATGCTTTCCTCCTGTACAGCCAATTGCAATAACAAGGCTGTTCTTTCCTTCCTTAACATAATTAGGCAGAAGGAACTTCAATAAGTCATCTATCTTTTCCAGAAATTCTGTTGTCTCCGGAGCTTTCTTCACATAATCCTGTACAGGCTTATCATTACCGGTAAGGTGTTTAAGTTCTTCAATATAATATGGATTAGGCAGAAATCTCACATCAAACACAAGATCTGCGTCTGCAGGTATTCCATATTTGAAACCAAAAGAAAGAACTGTAACAAACAGATTCTTGAAATTCTTATCGTCAAAGAATATGCCCTCAAGCTCTGCCTTAAGTTCCCTTGTAAGCATCTGGCTTGTATCGATTATAACATCTGCTCTTTTCTTTAAGAACTTAAGCTCATCTCTTTCCAGCTTTATTACATTATCTATTCTGTCATGATCATCCATTGCAAGCGGATGTGTTCTTCGCGTTTCCTTGTATCGTTTTACAAGTACATCATCACTTGATTCAAGAAACAGAATTGTATAGTTAAAATGCTTATTAAGCATATCATCAAGCACTGAATCCAGCTCAGCAAGTGCGTGACCACTTCTTATATCTACACCAATTGCTATGTTGCTATATCCGTCTTCTCCCGCATTGGCAAGCTCTGCAAACTTAGGAATCAGAGAGATTGGCATATTATCGACACAATAATATCCCTCATCTTCTAATACATTAAGTGCTGTAGATTTACCTGCACCTGACATACCTGTAACAATAATCATCTTCATCTTATCATCTTCTCTTTCTTATCTGCCTTTAATTACTGGTCTGTTTAATTATAACAAGCCTTAGAATCCAACCTTTACAACTTCCAGTTCCAGCCCGACACCGAACTTTTCCATAACTTCACTCTTAATATAATCCGTAAGCTCGCATACATCCTTCGCAGTTGCATCGCCCTTATTGACAACGAATCCTGCATGCTTCTCCGATACCTGTGCGCCACCTCTTGCACAACCCTTAAGACCTGCATCCTCAATAAGCTTTGCTGCAAAATATCCTTCCGGTCTTTTAAATGTGCTTCCGGCACTAGGATACTCAAGTGGCTGCTTCTGCCTTCTCTTAGCTGCCAGCTCTGAGATATTATTTCTTATTATATCCGGTTCACCTTTTCTTAATTTCAAAGTTGCTTCAAGAACAATCATATTGCTTTTCGCTACAATACTTGTTCTGTATCCAAGCTCAAGTTCATCTGCTGAAAGCTCCCTGATAATACCTTCATCATCAATAACCTTTGCACTGACAAGAATATCCTTGAACTCCCCGCCATAAGCACCTGCATTCATTCTTACAGCACCACCTATGCAACCCGGAATACCTGTTGCAAATTCAAATCCGGCAATTCCATTAGCAGCAAGCTGGTTGCCAAGTCTTGTAAGCTTCATACCTGCACTTGCTTTGACAAGCACTTCATCTGAATTATCCTGTGAATCCTGCAGAAACTCATAATCTGAAAAACCATCGCCAAGCTCAACTACAACTCCCCTGAAGCCTTCATCACTCACAAGAATATTACTGCCATTTCCAATAACAATATATTTAATGTCCGATTTTTTCAAAAATGCGATAACATCTGCTATCTGCTTTTCTGCCTGTGGTGTTACATAATAATCTGCAGCACCTCCGATTCTGAATGTAGTATGTGTCTTCATTAGTTCACCTGTTCTTACATTCCCGGCACCAAGCATTGATATTAATGCTTCTGATAACATTTTATTATCCATATAATCTCACTATCCTTAATACTAATTTCCAAGAATAAGCTTTGCTGCTCCATACATTCCTGCATCATTACCAAGAGCAGCCTTAACTATCTTAGTCTGTCTGCTCGCATGGAACACACATTCCTTATAATACTTATCAATAAGATTGATAAAATATTCCCCTGCGGCAGAAACTCCGCCACCAATTACAAATACCTCCGGGTCAACCATTCCCGCTGCACATGCAAGTCCTTTTCCAAGATACCTGCATACATACTCTGTTACCTGTATAGCAAGGGCATCTCCTCCCTTAGCCTCGTCAAATATAACCTTTGCAGATATGTATGGCACACTTCTTAAAGATGAAGGCATGTCACTTTCTGCAAGCATACGGTTAGCCGTTCTTACAATTCCAGTTGCAGAAGCAACCTGCTCAAGACAGCCCTTCTTTCCACAGTTACAGCTCTCAGTCTCACCTTCAACAAGTGGAAGATGACCTATCTCACCTGCTGCACCGTTAAATCCATAAAGAGGCTTTCCATCAATAATAACTCCACCGCCTACACCGGTTCCAATTGTCACCATGACCATGCTGTTATATTCGCTTCCACCGCCTACCCAGAATTCTCCGAGTGCTGCCATATTGGCATCATTACCAATCTTAACAGGAATACCTGTAAGCTCAGACAGTGCATTGGCTGCATTAAATACTCCCCAGCCCAAGTTGATACATTTGTTGACAGTTCCATCTTCAAGACAGGCGCCAGGAAGTCCCATTCCGATTCCTGCCACATCCTCTGTTGTCATATTCATATCTGCAAGAACGCCCTTGATATACTCACTTATATCAGGCAGAATCAGGCTTCCACCCTCATCCTTTCTTGTAGGAATCTCTTCTTTTCTTAACAGCTCACCTTCTTTAGAAAATGTACCACATTTGCAGGTTGTTCCTCCAACATCAATTCCAAATATAATCTTACTCATCGTCATCCTCCCCGCCTCTCATAAGATTTTCCTGTACTCTTCTGTATAATTCCTTCGCTGCATTATATCCCATCATCTTCTGTCTGTGGTTGACCGCTGCTGACTCAACAATTACAGCAAGATTACGTCCTGGTCTTACCGGTAGCGTATGGCACACAACCTTATTGCCAAGATATTCTATGTATTCTTCCTCAAGTCCAAGTCGGTCATACTCTCTGTCCTTGTTCCAGTCCTCAAGCTTGATAACCATATCTATTTCCTGAGTTTCCTTAACACTTTCAACACCGAAAAGTGTCTTGACATCAATAATACCAATGCCTCTAAGCTCTATAAAATACTTGGTAACTCCCGGTGCGCTTCCAACCAGAGTCTCGTCACTGACCTTTCTGATTTCAACCGCATCGTCAGTTACAAGACGATGTCCTCTCTTTATAAGTTCAAGCGCGGCCTCACTCTTACCAATACCAGACTCACCTGTGATAAGTACACCTACACCATATACATCAACTAAAACACCATGGATTACGATACATGGTGCAAGCTGAACCTTCAGCCAGCGTATTACTTCTGCTGTAAATGAAGATGTTGCCTGGTCTGTCATAAGAAGAGGTATCTGATACTTAACCGCAAGTTCAATAATCTTAGGCTCTGGCTTTATACTCCTGCAAAATATAATACATGGAATATTACTTGACAAAAGCTGCATATATCTTTCATATCTCTCCTGCTCAGAAAGACTCGCAAGATAAGCATGCTCCACATTACCAATAATCTGTAATCTGTCATTATCAAACTGGTCATAAAAACCTGTAAGCTGCAAAGCCGGTCTGTTCACATCAGGCAGATTAAGCCAGATTCCTGACACATCTATCTGTGGTGTAAGATTAACAAGATTCATTTTCTGGATAACTTTAGATAACTTTACCCTCTCTTTACCATTATTCATATATTCTCTGCCTCCAAACTCATGTTTACGATTTCATATATCCTAAGTTTATCACAGACAAGCTCTAAATGCTATTATAAAAGTATTATCAATGAAAGAATTTGTATATATTCTCTGCCACATTTTCAGTAATACCATCAGCCTTCATAAGCTCATCCACTGATGCCTGCCGTATCTTTTCTATATCAAGAAAATGCTTCATAAGTGCCTTTCTTCTTACAGGTCCGATTCCTTCAATCGAATCAAGTACAGAAGATACCTGTGCCTTATCTCTTAAGCTTCTGTGATAAGTTATTGCAAATCTGTGTGCCTCATCCTGCACCCTTGTAATCAGCTTAAAGCCCTCGCTGTGCTTATCTATCGGTATCTCAATATTGTTATAATACAGACCTCTTGTGCTGTGGGTATCATCCTTTACCATACCGCACACAGGAATATTAAGCCCCAGTTCCTTAAGTACATCAAGTGCAATATTCACCTGGCCTCGTCCGCCATCCATCATAATAAGGTCTGGATATCTCGAAAATCCATGACTATCCTCGAGTCCTTCCCGCTCACGCATACCTCTTGTAAAACGTCTTGTCAGAACCTCACGCATGCTCTTATAATCATCCGGCCCCTTTACTGTTCTTATCCTGAACTTGCGATAATCATTCTTCTTTGGTTTTCCATCCTCAAAAACAACCATTGAGCCAACACTTTCAACGCCATTTGTATTAGATATATCGTAAGCCTCCGCTCTGTGAAGTGTCCCAAGTCCAAGCCAGCCGGCAATCTCTTTCATAGCTCCTGTTGTCCTGCTCTCCTCACGCTTAATCTTCTCCGCATCCTGTGTAAGAACAAGCTGGGCGTTCTTATATGCAAGCTCAACCATCTTTTCCTTGTCGCCCTTCTTAGGTGTGACAATACTTACCTTGCGACTCTTTCTTGCACTGAGCCACTGTGCTATTGTATCCGCATCCTCTATCTCGTACTGCACCATAATAATATTAGGTATAAATGGAGTTCCGCCGTAATACTGTTTCATAAATTCCGAAATTATGTCGCTCTTAGAGTCACCTTCGGCAACCTTCATATGAAAATGATCTCTTCCAAGAAGCTTGCCCTGCCTGATAAAGAACACCTGCACAACTGCGTCCTGACCGTCACTTGCACACGCAATGACATCTCTGTCATTAACATCATCTGCTGTAATCTTCTGCTTCTGTGCAACCTGCTTGACACTCATTAACAGGTCTCTGTATCTTGCAGCTTCCTCGTATTCCATCTTCTCAGACGCTTCCTGCATCTGCGTTGTAAGCCTGTCCATAATCTTCTTGTAATCACCATTTAAGAAAGCTACAACCTCATCAATTCTTCTTCTGTATTCCTCACCGCTTACATATCCCTGACATGGTGCATCACATTGTCCGATATGATAATTAAGACATGGCCTGTCCTTGCCCTCATCTTTAGGCAGATTTCTGTTACAGGTTCTTACCTTATACAGCTTGCATAGAAGTTCAATAGTGTCCTTGACTGCTGCCGCAGAAGTGTAAGGACCGAAATACTTACCTGCTCCATGCTTCATCTTTCTTGCAAAAAGTACCCTTGGATACTCTTCACCAACGGTAATCTTAATAAAAGGATAACTCTTGTCATCCTTTAGCATGGTATTGTACTTAGGCCTGTGCTCCTTGATAAGATTGCACTCCAAAACAAGCGCCTCAAGTTCAGAATCTGTGATAATATACTCAAAGTACTGAATATGTGACACCATCTGCACAATCTTGGCAGACTTATTCCTGCTGCTCTGGAAATACTGTCTTACACGATTCTTTAAAATCTTCGCCTTACCTATATATATTATATTGTCCCACTTATCATGCATAATATAAACTCCCGGTTTTGCCGGGAGTTTCTTAAGCTCTTCTTCTAAATTAAACATACTATAAGCTTCTTCAATCCTCTGGCTTTCTTAAGTGCGTAGCTTCGCACCTGTCTTATAGTATTTATTATCCCAGTTATATCAGCTTTGTCAACATATTTTACATTACCAAATCTGACCGCAAGGATTGTCTGCACTGCTTTCTCAAGTCCCATATTCTTAAGATTCGCATCCTGTGCAGTTATTTCTAATATATATTCTTCATAATCAATTCCAGGTTCTCTCTTATATCCCAGACAAGCAAGAAGCTTTTCAAGATAAGAATACATTTTCATAAGCTTTACTTCATCTGCTGAACTGCTTCTTAATAAATGTATTCTTGATACTATCCTGATTGCAGCCATTGCAATTAATATAAGAACTGCCAATATTGCTGTACATACAACAATCAGTACTGAATTAATATGTATCTCACCTGAGAAGCTGTCAGTATCAGAGGCAGCTTCCTGCGCAGTACTTTCAGTACCTGGCTCATCTGTATCATCAACTGTCATATTTTCATCAACTGATGAATTACTATTGTCAGACTGGCTCTGTCTCTCACTTTCATCCTGTGTGGAACTTTGCTCAGTATCCTCAACTTCTCCATAGCCAGGTGTTGCATCAACAATAACCCATCCATATCCATCAATATATGCCTCAACCCATGCATGAGCTGCATTATCGTAGACATCATATTTCATATACTTATTGCTCTGCCCGTCAGTATAATATGCGCCTGTATTGGTATTAACCGTATATCCTGCACAATACCTTGCCGGTATACCCGCACATCTTAATATAACTGCTGCCGAGGTAGCAAAATATGTACAATACCCTCTCTTGCTTTCTCTTAAGAAATACTCAACAACGCTCTTTCCCTCCGGCACCCTTCCTGGTTTAAGAGTATATGTATAATTATCTTTAAGATAAGATACTATTTTCTGTATATATTCAACTTTTTCATCTACTGTCTGTAAATTTCTCTTTCCAAACAGTTGTGCTACAACAATTCTGTCATCTTCAGATACATCAAGATACTGCCCGTGTGCATAGCTTTCATATGAATTAACAATAGCAGAGTTTCTGTATTTCTTCATAAGCTGCCCCATGCGGGAGTAATCCTCAAAGCTTCCCCGTGCTATACGGTAATCAAGTGACGAACCATATACATTGCCATCTTTACTTCTGAATGTCTGCTGATAATAGAAAAATCTGTCAGCAAGCAGTTGTTCGTCTTCATCAAGCGTATATATTTTTCGTTTCACAAGATTAAGTGCAAACTCGGACACAGCACTCTCATATGAATACTGAGTTTCCCTTGTATCCGACCATCGCTGCCAGCTGTTATTCTTGAAATCCCTTCCCATAAATACCTTGGCATAGGCAATTCCGATATCAGACATTGTATTAAGCTCTCCTGCGTATACATTTCCATAGTAGACCTCGTCAACCTGTCCAACATCACCATTTCCTATTCCTACAGTCGCATTAACCTTCGCCTTATCATCCTCTGTCTCTGATTTATTTCCCTGAAGGTCTATGCCAAATCTGTCATAAACAACATCTGTTACCATATTTCTTGCATCATCAAAGAAAGAATTTCTCTTATATGTTTCCTGAGGAATAATAAATGTTAAAACTGCCGCTATAACTGCTGATATTATTACAGCCGTTTTGGCACTCTGGTTAGTTTTTATCTTCTTATTCCTTAGTGCCATTGAATCAAAGATAAAAAGAACACAGAAAATAATGCTTATGATATCAGGAACAATAACCGCCGCAATAAATACACTAAGCAGAGGCATAGTTATTGCCAGACTCACTAGCATATTAGGAAACACATTAACTTCCAAAGCTGCAAGGACTGCTATAATTATAATAACAACCACACATACGCATCTTACGGAAGCCGCACCGGCACTCTCTACCGTTAGTATATTACTGCTATCCACAGGTCCTGTAAAAGATGCCCTTGATATAAACACATTTATAAATGTTGTGATTCCATTAATAAAAGAGCCTATATTAATTACGAGATATACCACCGGCAAAACAGCCATTCCCATAATCCTTATAAGCCTTGCATTCTTTCCGTAACAGGACAGCATAAATGTATACACAACACTGAATATCAGTGAAACAAATCCAATAAATCCCATATCTGCAAGCGGATATGTAATCGTCTCTATTATGGATGCTGCACCAAATGTTCCAAGAAATGTCACTATTATTCTAAGTATTAAGTTGTCTGTATGTATAAGCTGTCCCTTTTTCATTAATACCCTCTTGTCACATTATTATCAATTCTCTGTAATTATCACTGGTTCAGTCGTAATCTCCAGCCTGTCATCTTCATATAATGCCTGACATGCTTTATTGACCGTACCTTCACCACAACGTATATCCATAACCACTTTAACGGCCACTTTCAAACTGGCATTATCATAGAACGTAACTCTTACAATATCTGCTTTAGCCATATCCCACACTATATACTGTCCAGTCAGTCCAGCCTCTGCACATGCCAGCCCCTGCGACATCATCTCAGCATATATTCGGCTCATTCTTGAAAGACGCCATGACTTTTCTCCTCTCCAGTCCGTGTCAACAACGATGAATACCGTCTTATTAATGTTCGTGCTGTACTCTTTAACAATAAAGTCATTCTCTGCAAGTATACTGCTTCTCTTCCAATGAATATTCCTTGGACTGTCTCCATCCCTGTATTCTCTGAGTTCACTGACTTCATCAGATGCACTCTTTACATACATCTCATTCTCTTCATCATAATAAGCATTAGCTCTGTCTGCTTCCATATATCTGTCAGTTGTTTCCTCCGGCATAACAGATACTTTAGTAACTCCTGCAAATTGTTTCTTCTTTCCAAAAAGTCCAAGATAGTCACATATTTCTATGGATTCAACCCCCACACATATATTACCGCAGTAATCCGCAGAAATGTCCGTAATTCCAGCACTCTTTCTTATGCCCTGTTTTATAGGCACATTTATCATGAATTCATCACCCGTATGGCAATACATATATTTTATGGTTATGCTGCCATTAACAAAAGCCAGATTACATGCATTCTTCTTAACTATTCTTATCTTAATCCTGTTTCCCACCTGTACAACATTCTTATTGACCTGCAGGCTAAGCCCCAGGCTGACATCCGATATAGCATACATAATCCATGAAACAAGTGGTATTGCAATCATCAGGACAAGCAATATAAATATCTGGTATTCCACATAAAATATATTAATCCCGAAAACAACTGCCAGGCAGATAAAATACAAAATCCTTCTTTTAAGCATACTGCCACCCTTACTTATTCATCTCTGGAACCGGTACATTTCTTAATATCTCAGTAACCTCTTTTCTGGCTGCCTCCGTACCTGCAGCTCCATTAACATTAGTAACTATTCTGTGTGCAAATGTTTCAACAGCAATATTCTTAATATCTGATGGAAGAACATAATTATTGCCGCGAAGAAATGCTTCCGCCTTTGCCATTGCAATTACTGCGATACTTCCTCTTGGTGAAACCCCCTGTATTATATTCTCCCTGCTTCTTGTCTTAGCTGCAATCTTAGCTACATATTCATATATAGAATCATCAACATAGATACCCGCAACTTCCTCACGAATTCCTTCTATATCACCTTTTTCAAGTACACATGCAGAAAACTGTGTATTCTTCCCGTTCTCAAGTCTGCTCTTCATAATTGCTACTTCATCCTCAATCTGTGGATATCCCATAGAAAGCTTTATCATGAATCTGTCGAGCTGTGACTCAGGAAGCTTCTGTGTTCCAATAGAACCAATAGGGTTCTGTGTTGCTATAACTACAAATGGGTCTGGAAGCTCATATGTATTGCCATCAACAGTCACCTTAGACTCCTCCATTATCTGCAATAACGCTGACTGTGTCTTAGGTGATGTTCTGTTTATTTCATCAGCAAGAAGCAGGTTGCACATAGCCGCCCCCTGCTTGAATTCAAACTTGCCAGTCTGCCTGTTATACATCGAAAATCCCGTTATATCCGATGGCATAACATCTGGTGTAAACTGTATTCTGTTGTACTTCAGTCCGAGTGCATTTGCAAATGCATGTGCCATTGTTGTTTTACCAACTCCCGGAATATCATCTAATAATACATGTCCCCCTGCGATTATTGCCATATACACCTTGCATATAACATCATCTTTTCCAATGACAGACTTCCTTACCTCTCTTAAAACTGCTTTAGATTTCTTTAAGTAATAATTATTCTCGTTCATTTAATCCCCCAAAAGCACCAATTATTCTGTAGAAAGCGTCAGACTTCCATATACAGTATCCCCACTATAGAACTCAAGAGAATTATTCATAATATAACATGAAATCTTTATATTGCTATTAAGACCATTCTTATCAATATATGTCTGAATCACCTGTTTTAATGTATCAGCTGCCGCCTCGTCCATTCCATCCAACTGTTTATCATTATACTTAATATCATAAGGAACATCAATATAAAGTACTACATTATTCCTTGTTGCAACATTGTCAGTTCTTACAGAATATGTATATCCATACTCTGTTCTGTTCTCAATATTTATTGTTCCTTCACTCATAACATTAAGTTTCGAATATAACATTTCATAGCTGTTATAATCTTCAATTATCATATCACTTATCTGGCTCTGTTTAACTGTTGCTTCCTCCGCAGTACTCTCATGCATATCTGCCTCTGAACTGCTGGTTGCTAACGGCACGAAACTTGTCCTGCTCTGCTCTCCTCTGCCAACTGTCTGATAATTCTTTACTGATATAACAAATATAACAATTGCCGCTATTGCAGCTGCAACCGAAATATACTTTCCGACTGGCAGGTGTTGTTTTACTGGTTTCAATTGTACTATCTTATCATTCGTATATGTAGACGACTTATCTTCTGTAGCATCAAACAATTCAGACTTGTCAAGGATTTCATCTATCTGTATTCTGATTTTTTCCTTATCCGGATACTTAACCTTACTCAAGATAATCCCACTCCTTTCTTACTCTCTTAACCATTGCATAATACCTGCTCTTGACAGTGCTAAGATCAACCCCCTGATTAGCACTTATCTCGCCAAATGTATAACCTTCATACACTTTAAGCCTGAAGGTTTCCCATTCCTTATTCTGATGATGACCATACATTTTCTCCATCTCCTCATAAGAAAGTTTCCCAAGCACACTCGTCTCCGTGCCAGCCCTCTCATCAGCAGGTTCCTGTATGGTATCATCCATAATCTGTGTAACAATACTCTCATGATACTGTCTGCTCCTGAAATAATCAGTGACCTTATTATCTGCAATCCTTGTAAGCCATGTCTTAAATGACGCTTTCTCTATATTGAAGCCCCCCAGCCCCTTCAACGCTGAAATAAATGTTTCCTGAGTAAGATCCATACTTAACTCCTCATCCTTCAGCTTAATATAAATGTGCTTATACACAGCCTTATAATATTGCGTAACCAGCTCGTCTGCTGCATCTCTGTCATTATTATTCAGGATTCTGCTTATCAAACTAAAATCACGGTTCTTTGACAGCAAACCCATCTACTCACCCCCGGTTGGTATGTACTGACGGAACATAAATCAAAGTCTCATGTCCCGTTCATATCTTTATACGGAATACTTTTCAAAAAAGTTTAAATAATTGTAACATTTTTTCAAAAAATTTGCATAAATTATGCCATTCCGTTTACTGTCTTGTATTTATACAGCATTTCTGCATGATTCTGCTCCTCAATCTGGATATCAGCAAGAATCTTTCTGATGGCTGTATCGGCAAAATTAAACACATTAGTATTATACTCTCCCGATACAAGTTTTTCAGAGCCAATACTGTCTGTTGCTAAAAATGCATCGCTTTCCTTATCCTCTGACTTGCTCATAACATCATAAGTTGCCTCAGGCTCATACTCTTTTCCCTCACAGTCGTTGCAGTCACATTCAGGAACTTTTCCCTCAAGAATCTGTCCTAATGTGTCATAGTGCTTCTGCTCATTCTTCTCTAATGTAGAAAATAAATCCTTCAAAACAGGATCTTTCGCATCCTGTCCATACTTCTTGTACTTCTTGATACAGGTCTGCTCCTGAGTCTGTAAATCCTTAATCGTAGTCTTTTCTTTTTCATTCAATGCCATAATAAAAAGCCTCCTGATAATTAATACAACTGTATTATTACCAGAAGGCTTAACATTTATTCTTATATGTAATTATTAGAAGTCAACTTCTGTATCATAGTAGCAGCATGTAAGAAGCTTCTCCATCTCTTCCTGACTTGGCTGACGTGGATTAGAACCTGTACATGCATCAAGGATAGCATTGGCTGCGATGTCGTGTAACTTAGCCTTGAATTCTTCCTCTGATACAAATCCTGTCTCTGCTGGGAGACCACCCTCACCATAATTCTTGATGCAGTGAGGAATATTAAGTTCATCATTCATCTTTCTTAACATAGCGATAAGATTGTCAATCTTCTCATCCTGTGTATTGCCACCAAGATGTAAGAAATCAGCGATAAATGCATATCTCTTAGCTGCTGTCTCATCCTTGGCATTGAACTTGATAACCTTAGGAAGATACATAGCATTAGCTGCACCATGGATAATATGTCCGCCTTCAAATGCTGCACCAGTCTTATGTGCCATTGAATGAACGATACCAAGTAATGCATTAGAGAATGCCATACCTGCAAGACACTGTGCATTATGCATTGAATCTCTTGCTGCCATATCTCCGTTGTATGATTTAACGAGGTTAGCCTGAATCATCTCCATAGCATGAAGTGCCAGTGGATCTGTGTAATCACAGTTAGCAGTTGATACATAAGCCTCAATTGCATGTGTCATGGCGTCCATACCTGTATGTGCTACAAGCTTAACCGGCATAGTCTCTGCAAGCTCAGGATCAACAATAGCAACATCAGGAGTAATCTCGAAATCTGCTATAGGATACTTAATACCTTTCTCATAATCTGTAATAATAGAGAATGCTGTTACCTCTGTAGCTGTTCCTGATGTAGATGAAACTGCACAGAAATGAGCTTTCTTACGAAGCTTAGGAAGACCGAATACCTTGCACATATCTTCAAATGTTGTATCAGGATATTCATACTTAATCCACATTGCCTTAGCAGCATCAATAGGAGAACCTCCGCCGATAGCAACAATCCAGTCTGGCTCAAACTCTGTCATAACAGCAGCGCCCTTCATAACAGTCTCAACTGATGGATCAGACTCGATACCCTCGAAAAGCTTAACTTCCATTCCTGCTTCCTTGAGGTAATCCTCTGCTTTCTGAAGGAAACCGTTACGCTTCATAGATCCGCCACCAACGCAGATGATAGCTTTCTTTCCTTCAAGTGTCTTGAGGGCTTCCAAAGAACCCTTTCCATGATACAAATCTCTTGGTAAAGTAAATCGAACCATAATAAAACCTCCGTACATAAATATTTGATTGTTAAATTATAAACAAACCCTATGCTCTTATTATATGCTTGCCCGTATAATAATTCAAGTAAATTTTATTATAATTTTTTGTAAATATTCCATGAACAATTATATATTTTTATTATCACTTACAATCCTGCCATCACTAATAGTAATTATCCTGTCATCTCACCACACAGCCTATTACCCTAAGCGGGGGTACTCTTACCGCTTTCCAAAGTTACCCGGTAAACCTACTATTTCATCAATTTTCACAATCTGGTAGGTCTTTTTTACATTGTTAGTTGGTTTATAATGCTTCTTTCCGTCTTAAATACCTACTAAATATGTCACATCTCACACTTTAGTAGGTCTTTTCCTAATATATCTGTAATATTAGTCACATCTTGTCAGCCAAAAGACCTACTATTCTCGCATAAATCACAACTTTAGTAGGCAATTTTCTTTAGCCACCTTAATTCCCATCAAAATTTCTTCTCAAAAGACCTACTATTTCATCTCATTTAGCAGCATTAGTAGGCTTTTTACCAACTTATGCACTGGTTTCATATGCTATTTGACACTGCCAGAATGCGAAAAGCATTTCAAAAAAGTTTTATTTTCAACTACAAGTTTCTCTCAAACAACACATAATTGTCTGCTGTTCCAGTCTGAATCTTATAATAACAAGTCTCCTCTGTTCCATCATCATATATAACTTCTGCCTCTATAAGTATGGCGTTAAGCATGTCATTTCTTTCCTTGCGTACCGTATCTGGTGATTGTTTATTCATATACCATGAGTATGTACTTGTTGGAAATTCCATATACAATATTAAATCCAGTTCTTCCTGCTCTGCTCCCGATATCTTTTTACTTTGCGTCTTAATAACCTTTTTATCAAGGAATTCCTTAAGCTGCACCTCTCTCTTTTCAAACTGCACACGTGCATTATACGCAGTGTATTCTATAAACTTTACAGACTCTTTATCATACAGCACTGGCCACGAAAATCCCATTATATAAAGATATGATGTATCTGTGTCATGTACATCCTGTTCTACAGACCTGCTGTTTATTTTGAATTCACCCACTTGTGCCCAGTCTCCATATGTATCTTCTTTTTCGGGATACTCCACCTCCTGTCTGGCTAAACGGCTGCTTTCACTTGCTGTCTTGTCACTCTCCTGTACTTCTTTATTCTTACATCCAACTGATACACAGCCACATATAATCATCATCATTATCACAAACTGTTTGATTCTCATACATCCCCCTCACATAATAATACATAATATAGCAGTATTAATAACTATAATCAGAGGTATTCCTTTCCCCGAATTCTTTTTAAAAATGTGCCTTGAAGCGAATACTGTTTCAAGTCCAACCGCTACTGCGAATAGTATCTCCTCTACCATGAGAATAAGCATATACTGGCTTATCGTTATATTTCTGAATACCTTTGCTGTATTCATATAAGTAAGGCTTATAAGCGGTGCATTAATATATGGCATACCATAAGCCTTATACATTATTATCATTTCGATTATATACAGTAAAAATGCACTTACCCCCACCAATATGCATACAGCAGCTGCCTTAACTGTATGTTCCCATCTTCTCCCTTTCTTAGACGAGCCAATAAGCATATTCATTCCATTCTTATATTCCACTGAGCTTTCAGTCTCTGCAATAAGAACAACTCCAAATCCGAGTATAATATATATAAGCAGTTTTCTCGTTGCTCCTTTACTGCCAAATATCTGGTCGTATCCCCGTTGTGACATAACATACGCATCTATTCCGTACTGCTCTTTTATCTGTGAAACATATTCAATCTGCTGCATATATTCGCTCATGTTATCAAGCAGTCTCGTAGCATCCATGAGGTTGTACACATATCTGCTTACATCATCCTCACTAAGTTCTCCCCACTCATACTGTTCTCTTGCAGCATCTAACTTTGCCTGTGCCTCATAAACATCATTTTGTCTCTGCTCTATAAGACTGGTAAATCCACTGTAATCCCTGCCACCATACTGCTGATAATATTCATCACGCTTCTTTTCATCTTCAGAATATGCTATTTTCTGGTTATTACATATAAATATTGTTATAAACACAACAACACATATTACAATCCAGCCTCTTGCTGTTATTAAAAATTTGTACATTTCTTTCCAGAAATGCGGAAGTCTGGACAAAATCCTTTGAACCACATGTCCGATTTTTTCAATCATTTTTCCTATAAAGCCAGCGGTTCTTCCCGGACGGATAACCTTTCCAAGTAATACAAGAAATATTGCTGATATTACAGCTATAATAATACACACCATGCACAGCACATTTACCATGCTCACAGGAACACCTGCTATCATGATATTATCATACTTCCTAAGTATATTGCTTACATTCATCACATTTATTATATTAATCTTCTTGAAAATTCTTAACCTGCCCTGCATTGATATATTCTGGTATGCAAATGCTTCCGCTCCGGCAATTATACCCACCAGCACAACTGAACTGATTCTTTTCCTGCATAACGAAAATACCAGTGATATAACAAGCACTATTGCAATAACTATCAAAGATATAATCATATATCTTATAAAAAGATATGTCATTACGCTTATCGGATAAGTGAAATTATTATACCCTTTCAGACACTGTACAGGTGCGGTAAGGAAATCCCAGCCACCATACACCACAAGCATAGAGACAAGACCGCATAACTGCATAATCAGTGATACAAATAAAGCACTCAATCCGACTGCAGCAGTATCCTTAACTGCAAGTCTCATTCTTCCATTGACAGCAGTATAGATAATCTGCCACATTCCATTATCCCTGTATTCGTAAATGTTATAAATAATATATATCATCAACGCAAGAACGATATAGATAGAAATATCATTCTTCAGAAACTGCTCAACTGCCCTGCTGTTTAATTCCCTAACCTGTACATTTTCAATCCTTTTATAATCATTTTCCGTTTTATTGATATTGGCTATTGATTCTGATGTACCGAACACACTGAATTTTTTCATATTCGAGGCATTTGTAATAACTGCTTTAACACTTTCTGTATATCCATCAATATAATCAGACTTTTCCTTGTATTCCTTTGCAAGTCTCTTAAATATTCTTCTATCATCCTGTGCCAGTTCGTCAGCATGCTCCTGTATCTGTTCATCTGTATGCCCATTAATCAGCCAGTTGTACTCTCTTACTTTAATCTTATAATTATCTATTCCACAGTCTGAAAAGTCCCCTGCAAAAACAGCCACGACACATATACATGCCGTAGCAAGAATTAGCAATATTGTTTTTCTATTAAGCAGTCTCCCCAGTTCCTTCATCTACCTAAGCTCCTTAATATCCCCTTTTTCAATGTTGCTCTTATCAATATATACAATTCTATTATTCACAGATGAGAACATAAACATCTTCCTGCTGTCCCCGTGCATAATTGAAAATATCTTTTCCTCGTCTGGAATCGTTCTCTTTGCTATAAGCTTTCCATCTAAGCCTAACTGATATATCGTATAATCAAGTGAACTGCTCTGTTTGTTAAAATACATTGCCATACTCTTATATCCTTCATCATCCATCCAGATATAATTTCCATCAAATGTTATATAAAAATATCCTGTATCATTATCACTTTTATATATGCTTTCTGACTTGCCGCTGCCAAGATCATATTCATATATCGTTCCATCTCCAAGACCGCTGTAATACAGCTTGTTATTGTCTGCATCTATACAGTAACTATACACATTCTTGTCAAGCAGACATTCAGTATTTTCCCCTGTAATTCTGAATATTCCTTTTCCTTCCAACGAATATAATCCCTTATCATCTTTTGAAACAGATGTCTTTAAAAAAAATGTGTCACTGCCATATGTTTTAAGCGAATTAATTCCTATACCATATCCCGTTTCTTCGTATATTTTATCGCTCGAACCCGTATCAAGATTAAATCTGTACAGCCTTACTGTTACATTACCTTCTATATCTCCCGTTATCTCTTGAGATACATATGCATATCCATCATTGAAGCACATTGACACACTATCCTGTCCACTCAGGACGCATATGCTTCCAAGGTCTGTTCTCTGTGTTCCGTCAGCACTTATCTGTACAAGATTTCCCTTGGAACTTATCATATATATGTACGAATTATAGTAATACAACTCACTTTTAAACTCACTTCCTGAAATATATGCCATGCACTCTTCTCCATCATGCCCACATTGTGGTTTATTACATAACACAATGCTTTCTTCTGACTTATCATCATAAAACATAAGATTATCAGCTGATGCGCCACATTTATCAAGGTAATAATATCCTGAATCACATCTTGCTGCCTTATGCATGCTTTCAGAAAAATATGACTGCGTATTATCAAGCTTATCACTTCCTACTGTTATCGTATTCCCTGTTTTCCCCTTACATGACACAAGCAAAACTGACATTATAACAATTAATCCTGCTGCTATTCTTCTCATTGTAATCCCCCTTAAAGTTACTACATCTATAGTTAGTTTAATTAACTATAGATATTATGTCAAGCGTAAACAACCAAACCGGACACTATTAATCATGGTCTTGGAACACGAAGCATTAAAAGAATTGTTGACAGTTACGATGGCATCATGCAATAGTTTTGGCATATTCTGCAATATATGGCATATTCGGTAATATACGTCACATTAATATCGGGTAGTTTTGGCACATTCGGTAATATATGGCACATTCTGCACTTGACAATATAAAAAAACAGGGATTCCAGTTACATTTAATAACCGAAATCCCTGTTTTTATTATATTAATTCTTCTTATATTGTTATATCTTCTTAGAAAAGACTCTTAACAGTATTAACTACATTCTCTACTGTGAATCCAAAATGCTCGAATAACTGGTTAGCCGGACCTGAAGCTCCGAAGCCCTTCATGCAGATAACCTTTCCATCAAGTCCTACATATCTGTACCAGCCGAAGTCTGAAAGTGCCTCAACTGCAACTCTCTTTCTTACACTCTTAGGAAGGACTGATTCCTTGTATTCCTCTGACTGCTTCTCGAATACGTCCATAGATGGCATACTTACTACTCTTACATCTATTCCTGCATTCTTAAGCTCTGCCTTTGCTGATACAGCAAGGTTTACTTCTGAACCACTTGCAATGATGATTCCATCCGGAGTCTCTTTATCTGAATCCTCAAGAATATATGCTCCCTTAAGTGCTTCCTTTGATGAACCAGCCATCTGTGGAAGGTTCTGTCTTGTAAGAACTAAAGCTGTTGGCTCGTCCTTAGATTCAATAGCATATTCCCATGCAAGTGCTGTCTCTGTTCTGTCACATGGTCTGAATACTGTGAAGTCCGGCATTGAACGAAATGCTGCAAGCTGCTCAATTGGCTCATGTGTAGGTCCGTCCTCACCAACTCCGATACTGTCATGTGTAAATACATATATAAGTGGAAGCTTCATAAGTGATGTAAGTCTTGCCATTGGCTTTGTGTAATCACTGAATACGAAGAATGTTGCAACGAATGGTCTTAATCCACCATGAAGTGCAAGTCCGTTACCAATTGCTGCCATAGCCTGTTCTCTTACACCAAAGTGAAGATTAGTTCCTGCATAATTCTCCTTAGAGAAATCTCCTGCATCCTTCATGTTAGTCTTATTAGATGGTGCTAAATCTGCTGAACCACCAATAAGGTTAGGCATGAGATTCTTAATCATGTTAAGAATTGTTCCACTTGAACTTCTTGTTGCTTCTGCCTTCTCTGGCTTCGCAAGGTATTCCTCAGAATTGAATAAATCGGACATATCACATCCATTGTAATATTTATCCCAGAGTTCCTTCATCTCAGGGAACTTCTCACAGTATTCAGCAAAGAGCTTATTCCATTCTTTCTCTGGCTCAGCCATTTTTGCTGCTATCTCTTTATAATGGTCATATACTTCCTGTGGTACTTCAAAATCACCCTTGCATGGCCAGTTAAGATTTTCCTTAAGTGCTGCAACATTATCAATACCAAGAGGCTCACCGTGTGCGCTTGCCTTACCCTGCTTTGCAGGACAACCGTATCCGATAAGTGTATTAACCTTGATAAGTGAAGGTCTTTCCTTATCAGCCTTAGCCTCCTCAATAGCCTTGCCGATAGCTTCGATATCATTGCCATCAGCAACCTCGATTGTCTGGAAGCCAAATGCTTCAAATCTCTTCATTACATTTTCTGTAAATGCAATATCTGTGCTTCCTTCAATTGATATATTGTTAGAATCATAGAATACAATAAGCTTTGAAAGACCTAATGTTCCTGCAAGTGAGAAACACTCTGATGAAATACCTTCCATCATACAGCCGTCTCCACCAAGTACATATGTGTAATGGTCTACTACATTGTATCCATCCTTATTAAATACTGATGCAAGATGTGCTTCTGCCATAGCCATACCTACTGCCATAGCCATACCCTGTCCAAGAGGTCCAGTTGTTGCTTCAACACCAACTGTATGACCATACTCTGGATGTCCTGGTGTCTTTGAGCCCATCTGTCTGAAATTCTTTACATCATCTAAAGAAAGATTGCCAATTCCAAGTAAATGGAACAATGAGTAAAGAAGCATTGAACCATGTCCGCCAGAAAGAACGAATCTGTCTCTATTCTCCCACTTAGGATCAGCAGGATTGTAATTCATATGGTTAGTCCATAATTCATAAGCTGTTGGTGCAGTTCCAAGTGGAAGTCCAGGATGTCCTGAATTAGCCTTCTGGATTGCATCTGCTGACAATACCCTGATTGCATTAATTGACATTTCATCGATGTTAGTCATATTTTCCTCCCTGTGTAAGCACATCTGTGCATAATATTATAAGTTATCTGTCTTTAAAATCTGCCTCTGTCAAGAATATAACATCACCATTCTCGCTTCTCTTCTTCTTAAGTCCGCCAAAGAATCTTCTTGATGCTCTTCTTTCAGAGTTGACAATTGCCTGATTGATTATTTCCTTGATATCATCAAGTTTAATATTATCATTCACATTATGAAGTTTGTCAATCTTAAGATACAGTTCCAGTAATGCATCATCATCAACCTCATACTGTCTCTTTCTTGCGAATCTCTTCGCCATCTCAACAAGCTCATTAACTGTGTACTGCTTAAGAACAATTCTGTGATTGAATGTCTTGGTAAGCTCAGGATTAAAGTTGATAAGAACATTCATGTCTGTATCTGAATCTTCAAATATGACAATCATTCTTCCTGTATCCTGTTCAAGACAGTTAAGCAGTTCATTAATTCTCTTAGGCTGGATTGTTCCTGCGCCTTCAACGATAAGAGCTGTTCCCTTAAGTCTTCCCATTGCCTTGGCAATACCTCTCTGGTTAATACTCTCTCCTGATGTCTTAGCAATCTTCTTTGGCTGGTCTGGATATAAAGTATTAATAGCTCTTATTATAGTTCTTGCAAGGTCTGTCTTATCAGAACTTGAATTACCAGAAATAAGAATATTTCCTGATGCTGATGAATTCATCTGCATTTCATCGTCAATTGTATCGAAAAGATCAGCTAACTGTTCCTCAAGTCCTGGCATATCTCTGTACTTTCTGAATATCTTTGCCAGCTCTCCTGTAAGCTTCTTATCTATCTGCTCAGTTTCTTCAATCTCTTCTTCCATAGTCAATGGCTGTTCTTCTTCTTGTCTGGTGAATGGAATTACTGTTTCTTCCGGCTCAACACCTGCAGCTACCTCATCTAGTACAACAGCCTCCTCACCTTCTTCTTTATTGTCTTTATTATCAATATCTTCATTCATAATTGAATTGATATCTGAAATCATTGATTCTGACACAGTTGGTATCTGTGCTGTAACTAAAGGAATATCTTCATTCTCTATAGCAGTTGCTGCCTGCTCTAGTCTCGCTGCAGCCTTACCTGTTCTTATTGCAAGATCCATTCTCGCTGAATCAACTGCCATCTGTGCAAGAGCTGCTCTCTTTGCTTCTTCCTTATCAATCTCCTTACCATCAGCCAGTGCTTCTGCTTTCTTCTGCTCTACCAGCTTTTCATAAGCTGCACTTTTCTCGTCTTTCTCATCAAGATAACGCTCAAGCTCTGACTTGGAAAATTCCTTAGTATCCTGCTTGCCATACTTTTCTTCTCTTACAGACTGCATCCACTCTGTTATATCCATCTGGCCTTCAATCTGGTCATCATCTTCCTGAACTTCTGCATCATGATTAACAATCTGTTCAGTTACAGGAGCCGGAGTCTTAACCTTCTCTGCAGGCTGTTCTTCCTTATTCTTAGAAGCTGGTACAAATGTCTTAACATCGGCATCTTCTTCCTCATCACCGAACAAGTCACTCATCTTGGCAGCAAGCTCTTCCTGAAGATTTCTTGTATCATATAAATTGTTATATTCAGGTACAGGAACATTAATATCTATATTCTCTGCTTCCTTATTGATTCTTTCCTCAGCTTCTTTTCTCTGTTCAACTTCGTCTTCTTTATTGATCTGCTCATAGTTATCAGCTAACTTCTGCTTTGCATTCTCAATAAGCTCCTTAAGTGAGACATTTGCCTTATTAATCTCGCTTGAGAAATTCTTCTCTCCATCTTTGCTAAGTGTCTCAGAAACCTCTGGCTTCTCCACCTGAGGAGTCTCTATCTTAGACATAACAACAGAGCTGTCCTTAGTATTATCTGCATCTTCATCCTTATTCAGAGCTTTCATTAAAAATGCTTTGATATCATCATTCTGGTCGTTCTGTACAAGGTCTATTGAAAGAGGTCCTTCCTCCTGTTCCTTAGCAAACTCAGGAACATTCAGACTTACCTCTGGCACTGGCTGTTTACCAGTTGATTTCTGTTCTTTCTCATCTTCTTCACGGAAAACATCTTCAACTTCATCTCTCTTAAGATTAGCAAGTTCCTTCTGCTTTGCAAAAAGCACTTCCTTAGTTGCCTCTATATCTTCCTTTCTTTTTCTTACATCTTCTAAGATACCTTTCTGTGTCTTAGTAAGAACAACACCAAGCTTTTCCTTTAACTGTACTGCTTTCTCAACGTATATACCATCCTGAAACCACAGAACGATATTATCACATGTCTTAATACATTCTTCTTTTCTTCCAGTCTTATAATACAGCTTTGCAAGCTCATACATATACTTCTCATCAATCTCATGATCCCTGTAATCCTCTAAGATTCCTACAAGTTCATTATCTGATGCATTCTGTGCCTTTCTAAGGTCATAATACAGGATGAATCTGCTCACATCATGCTGTGAAGATTTGCTGTATTCTTCATAAAGCTCGTTAGCATTATCAAAATCTCCAACTTTAATAAAGAATTCAGTAAGCTTATAAACCAGCTTTCTTCCGCCAAGGTTTCTGTTATAAGCAAGAATTGCCATGTCTCTTGCTTCTTCATAGTCCCCGACTGCTTCCTGCACATTAATGGCTGTGGCAAGTGCCTGCCAGTCTTTAACCTTAGTCCAGTTAATATCCTTAGCTATGGCTGCCGCTTCCGTGTATTCCTTTTTCGCTGCCAGCTTCTTAATCTGGTCTATCTTAATTCCTAATTCGTATTTATTCATGATTATATATTCCTCATTCCAATGCTTACTTGATGAATGTTGTGAATAATTTATTTATCGCATTTTACAACTCATTAAAGTTTAGCACAGCCTAAGTTCATTGTAAACCAAGTTCACAGAATTGTTACAAATATGTTACAAAAAATCAAATGTAGCCTGTTCGTAATCCATTCTCGTGTATTCCAATTCTGATTCCTTCGTGCTGCTGTAATAATCAACAACCACAGTCTGCTGCCTTGAATCAACAAGCTTCTGACCAAGTATGTAATTAACATCGAATCTTCCTGTAATAGCAGGAGTTGCTCCTCTTGCCGGAACAATAAGCTGGACATGATTAGTTGCAAGCAGCTTGAATATTGGCTCCCATATGTATATATCCTTTGCCGCACCGAATGGGTTATCTATGAATATTGTCTTACCCTCAACACCTTCATTACCTGAAGAATTCATATTAGATATGTAGTTGATAATCGCTATAAGGAACTGGATATATATACCCTGTGACTGTCCTGTTGAGCCAACCGCTTCCTCATATCTTAAATAACGGCTCTGGTCCTTGATTCTCTCTCTCTTATACAGATTAATTCTGATTGAATTCATATCTGTGACAATAACTGAGAAAAGTCTCTTCCATGACAGTCTGTTTCTTATATACTTGAGTCTTTCCGCAGGCTCTTTAAAACTTTCCGCCATAAAAACAGTTTCATCAATATATTCAGACATCTTTTCCTTATATAATTCTTCCTTTATATAAGGAATCTGCAAACTGATTATTGCAATCTGTTCTCCGTCAAGATTGATATTAGACAACTGTGGCAGACGGTCAAGCTCAGTCTTAATATTACTGCATGTCTGGATACAACGATTTTCAAAGTTATCCTTAATCATCTGCATATCCTCTATACCCTTGGCAATGCGGTCTTTTTCTAACTGTATAAATGTGTTCGTCTCATTTAACGATTCAATCATACTTCTTGTCTTAGCCACATTTTCAGGAACATTAAGTGATATCCTTACTTCATCAGCAAGCTCGACTGCATTAAATCCGTTAAGCAGGTCAATAAGCTTAGATTTATTCTTATTAAATTCATCAACCTTCTTATACTCTAATCTGGTAATTGAAGCATATTCTTTATGAACAGCCTCATATTCTGTAAGATTAGCTGTAATTCCCTGTGCATCCTCAGGACGGAATTCTTCTGGAACATGCATGCCCGCATCAGACACGATTCTTTCAAGGTCTTTTCTGCATACAAGAATGTCTTTTAATGAATCAGACATCTGTCTGCGTGTCTTTTCCTGAACCTTGGTGTTATCCTCTAACTTCTTAATAAGTACCTTGTGCTGTGTAATGAATTCATCCGGGTCATCGCATGGGAATTCATTAAAGCTTCCATAATTATTCTCAATCTGGTTAATACCATGTGCGATACTTCCCTCAAGCCTATTAAGAAGTGCTTCCTGTGACTCAAGCTCTTCCCTTACAGAATCACTGCTCTTCACAAGATTATTAAGAGCATCCTTGGCATTCCTTAACTGCTGTGAACCTGCTGCCATAATCTCACCGGCTTCATACTTTGCCTTAATATCGTCAAATGTATAACCTCTGTACTCTATTGCATCACGACATTTGTTCATAGATGCAGACAGATGGTTCATCAGCGCCTGCTTATCTGCAAAGTCACTGTTCTTCTGTGAAAGTGCTGTCTTTAATCCGGTGAATCTGCTCTCTATTTCATCCTTATCAAGACGGTATGTATCGTCATCGATTTCTATTGAAACATTTTCATCATAATAAGGTGCGTACTGCTCCTCCCATGACTTAATGATTTCATCATATGCCTTTCTTGTACTGTCCTCGAAATCTCTCGCGGTATCATACTCAGAATTAGCAGAAGCTGCTGCCTCCTCGCACTCATATATGCGGTTTCTTGCACTGTCCACATCAGCCTTCAGTCCCTTTAAGCGCTCATACTTTTTATCTATAGAAGTATTCATCTCCATAATACGCGAGAGCAGGCTGCATGCTGTTTCCTTCTCTTCTATATCATCTCTTGTCTGTGCGAGGTTCCTTGAAAGCTGCTCTTTAACCTCATTTAACACACTTCTCTTCTTCTCAGCCTCAATAATTGCAGCCTCGCTGTCAGCAATCTTTAATCTGATTGCTTCTGCCTCGGACGCATCCACCTTTCCAGACGCAGCATTATATACAAGTGCAAATGTATAATCATTCCACACAAGCTCCATTCTATCGGCCAGCTTTCCTGCCTGCGCCTTATGCGACTCAAGCTCCTCCTGTGCAAGCTTAATCTGTGTCTCAAGCTTTGCCTCATCACGCAGGAACGACATATCCTTTAATGCGAATACAATCAGGTCTTTGTTAATCTCTAACTTAGTATCAATAAGCACCTGCTCGCTTATAACAGGATAAGCAGCCGCACCCTTGCCAAAATCCTTAAGCATCTCATCTGCTTTGATTCTCTCGAAATCGTTCTTTATTATAAATGCGTACTCAATGAAAGGTGTTCTCTTTAATACATCTCTTTTCTGTCCTGCATTCAGGGCTGCAAACCACTCATGTCCCTCAACAACATCTGAACCGTACTGGCTCTCAAGGTATTCCTTAAGCCTGTCTCTTTCAGGACTCTTACAGATATATGTTCCCTTTCTTGCATTGTCAATAAAGTTCTCAAGTTCCTGTGCTGCCTTACACTCTTCTGTATATTCACTGCGCATCTTCTGGTAAGTCTCAAGAATAACCGAAAGCATTGCCTCGTCATTATCTGCACTATATATTTCACGGATTTTGCCCATACACTCGGCATCTGCATTACCAGCTTCATCAGCCTTTTCTAGCTTTTCTGACTGCTCTGTGAATATATCAATAAGTGCTTTATTGGCAGATATTGTCTCATTAAGTGACATTAACTGCTGCTGCACATCATTGAATTTTTCGGACATTCTTGTCTCTTCATTCTTTAACAGTTCTTTATCCCTGAATGACTTATCATATTCTTCAGACACATTTTCACATACGACAGTTCCCGCCTCTGATAAAGATGCTCCAAGCTGTGCCTGTAATTCCTGTATCTCATTCTCAAGATTATCAGAAAGACTGCCAAGACCTGCCGCCTCTTTGTCAGCATTTCTAAGATTATCCTTAGCCTCTGATAATCTGACTTTCAGAGCCTTAACACGGTTAGCTGCTATATCAAGCTTTTCCTTAAGTCTTCTGGTCTCTGTCTCATAGAATTTTCTGTAACCTGCAGCAAGTATCTTTAACTCTGCTGTTATATCAGTATCTTCTCTTAATCTGTTATCTATCGCAATCTGAAGTCCTTTATAGGACTTCTCGTATTCTGCATAATCTTTATAATCACCCGCAGACTCCATCAAAGAAAGCTTTCCTCTTGCCTCTTCAATTGCAGCGTTCTTGAGTTCAAGTGCCTTTCTTGTCTCATTAACAAGGCTCTCAACTCCTGCCATCGAATTCTTTTCAGACATAACCTCTGCAACTGCTATAGCTTCCTTCTCGTGTGCAAGCTCATCATACATCTTAGTGATAAGGTCATCCTGACTCTTAAGTTCCTTATCCTTCTTATCACTTTCCCGCATAGCAACAAGAAGCAGGTCATATAGCTGCTTCTCTATTTCTTCTTTTCTGTTGTAAAATGCTTCATATGTCGACAGATATTCTTTAAAACTGTCGATAGCTGCAATCTGGCTGTCATATGCTCCAAGCTGTGAGTGTTTCTTTGAAAGCTCCACTAACTTGTCCTTAATATCCATAAGAGTCTGAGCCATCATGCCCTCATCATTATCAACTGACAACTTGTTATTGAAGGATTTCTGGATAATCTCCTCTATAAGCAGATCCTCAACAACCTTACGGCTTGTCTTATAATTTGACTCGAAATATGTTCTTACATGTCCCTCTGTCTTGTTAATTCCACGCACAATTTCCCATGCACTCTCATATATTCCGTAGTTGCTTATGAAGCTCTGGTAATCACCTTTTCTGTCAAATATCTTAACAACATATTTGTACCCGCCCTTCTCAAGGTCACGAAGATAAGCCTTAAGTCCGTTATATGTAATTCTCTCTCCATTACTTACAAGTGGAAGATTCTTAATATCGTTATCGCCAAACTCCCTGTAGAATATGCAGTAATTAAAGTATTCAACACTTGCTGTAGGTGCAGCTGTCTGTTCCTGTCCATCCTGATTCTCATCGTCTGTGCCTCTTCCCTTTCTTGCACAGAAACCAGTTGTCATGAACCTGAAACCATCCTTCTGATAACATGGATCTAACTTCCACTCAACCAAAGAATGAATACATGTATTACCGCTTCCCTGTCTGAAAAGCTTCTCAATAGGCTGCTTGTCATCAAGTGTGCAGTTAGGAAGCATATTCTGCATAAGAAGCAGCATAAGCAGACTCTTACCACCGCCATTGGCAAGGTCATATATAGTATTCTGGCAGTTGAAGCGCATCACGAAATCGTCGTACACCTGTGTACCGAAATTATATTTAACATTATTAACTCTGATTCTGTTAATCTGTGGCATCGCGTCCTCCATTCATAAGTTCGGCAAATCGTCCTCTGTAATCATCAAAATAATTCTCTATAAGACTTCTGAATCTGTCTGTCGGATAATATCTGTCCTGACTCTCAACTAAAAGTTCCTGCGCAACGCAGAAATTGAGCACAAGCTTTACCATACCCGACTTTGAATTTCTTGCTGCTCTCGCTCCTGTCTGATCCTCTACTGTTGTCACCGGAAGCTCGTCCCATGTAAGTGCTATCTGCTTAAAGCTGTTCTCCTCAACCTCATCAAGCACAAGCCCTGCGCTCTTATCGACAATACCACCTGTTGTCTTATCAACATTTTTAATGATGTCCTCAAGTCTTATGAACTCAGCATAAGTTGAACTCATTGTATCTGAATAAAACTCTGTTATTATGTTGTAGATTATGAAATACGCAAGATATAATTCTTTATTAACTCTTAATCCAAGTACATTTCTTAATTCCTCGTTGGAATATCCAAACACCCTGTTATTATCACCTGCACTCACATACAGACCATTGTTATATTCATATATGTTAAGATTAAGTTTCTTAAGTGACATATGAACGATGTCATACACTTCTGCATTATTATTGTATTCCTGATAAAGAGCTGCATTCTCGCCCCTCTCAGACACATTTTCCCCTGTGATAAGCTTGGAAACTATGTCCAGCGCCTTATCTAGATTTCTATTCTCCATGTGCTTCCTTTCGTACCAATTCAACATCTGCCATCATACAGTTATCCGACAATATAACCTGCCCGCCAAGCCCTTTTCTTATTGCAAATGTAAAGCTTTCCGTATCTTTAAAGCCTTCCCCTAAGTATGCATCAAGAAATGTATCTTCTCCCGCATTACCGCCAAGCTGGTACTCATCCTTCTGGCACAGATTAACAAAGAAAGAGAAGAAATCTGCATTTCTTAAAACCTGCTCACCATACGCCCTCTTCATTGCATCTGCAAACTGACCAAGTGTTATAATGTCCGATTTTTTCAAACACACAATGAGATTTTTCATAAGGAATACATAATTATCCTTAATTCTCTTTTCTTCAATCTCATCTGCGAATTCAATATCTTCCGGTCTTTCATTGCTTATAAGCTCTTTCTCCTCATATCTTGGAGGCTTCACCATAAGCGCATCATCAATGCTTATCAGGTCAAATGTCTTTCTTATGTTCGGCTTTAGAAGCGGACTTAACATTGTGACTAATATATCTGCATTGTCCCTCTTAATCATATCTGAAAGTGCCGATGTGAAATCCATATGGCTTCTTAATCTGCCAAGCTTGGCGCGTCTTACTGCGTCATCGGTCATCTTCTGCATTTCTGTACAATCCTTTAACAGCTCGCTGTGCCTGTTCATTGCCTGCTTAAGCTGAGTCTCAAGACTGTATATTTCGTTCATCGTCCTGTAATAGCCTTCGCCTGTGCTGCCCGATGCATTAAGCTTCTCGATTGATTTTGCAATAAGGTCACGGTTCTTCTTAAAAAGCTTTTCTTCATCATCAAACCATTTCATTCCTGTCTTGACAAATTCCTCATAAGCCTCTATTCCTGCAAATACATCGCCCGACAATATTGTCAGCACTTCATTCTTCTTTAACTTAAGGCGGTTGACCTCTTCGTTAATTCTTTCAACCACTTCAACTCCGCCACGGAAGTTCTGTGAATTAATCATTTTTTCAAGAAGAAGCTGGGATACGCTTATCCTGCTCTCGTCCTTGATTTCCTTGGTATCAAGATAGAATTCAATAGCATCAGGGCTTATCGAATACCACACGGTATTGTCTCTTATAGAACTCTCGATTATCTTCATTCTTGATACTCTCTTTTTCCTGTCCACCGGATCAAAATACGAGAATTCAAATGGCCTGCCATCATTCTTTATCTTGTCAAATATATAATCAGCAATCTCCTTGCTGTCCTGTTCATTCAAATCAAGCCCGAAATCTCTCTTAAGTATCAGCCTTAAGAAATCGAGATATTCGGGATATGTAACATCCTTTTCCTTAAAATTATTCTCCTCTATAAAGAAACGGAGAACCGCCATAACTATATAGCCCATATCAAGGATTTCGTATTTGCCATCCTTGAAATTAGAAAATGATGTGTCTATCAGTCTGAAGAAAGGATAATATTTCTTCAGATTAAGCATTCGTTCACGGTGATCCGATATGATATCACCTGTCATATTCTCTGCCATAGTATTCTTCATTTCTGCGCACGCATTTTACACATATTGTCTTATCGCCCGGTGCGCCAGGGCATTAAGCTTAAAGCTTGGTTCTTCACCAAATTTAAAGCTCGGTTCTTCCGTCTAATGCTCTTAAAAGTGTAACCTCATCGATATATTCAAGATCGCCGCCGACAGGAACTCCGCTTGCAATTCTTGTCACCTTAATTCCTGTTGGCTTTATCATTTTGCTTATGTACATTGCTGTTGTCTCACCCTCCAGATTGGAATTAGTTGCGATAATAACCTCGTCAACATCTCCCTGAAGCCTTACCATAAGCTCCTTTAACCTGATATCAGCCGGTCCGATTCCAAGCATCGGGCTTATTGCTCCATGAAGAACATGATATACGCCCTCGTACTTTCCTGTCTTTTCATATGCCGCCATATCTCTTGTATGTTCAACTACCATAATTGTCTTATGGTCTCTTTTCTGGTCGCGGCATATCGGACACAGTTCTTCATCTGTAAGTGTAAAACACTCCTTACAGTAGTGAATATGCTGCTTTGCATCAATCATTGTGTCTGCAAGGCTCTTAACCTCAGACTCAGGCATGTTTATAATGTGAAATGCCAGGCGCTGGGCGCTCTTCGCCCCAACCCCTGGTAATCTCGACAATTCTTCAATTAATCTGTTAATATGACCACTGTAGATGTCCATTAGAATAAGCCTCCGCCTAATCCTCCAAGTCCTCCAGTAATCTTAGCCATCTGTGCCTGTGACTCTTCTTCGCATTTTCTTAAAGCTTCATTAGTAGCTGCTACGATTAAATCCTCAAGCATCTCTACATCATCTGGATCAACTGCTTCAGGGTCAATCTTAACCTTAGATACTTCTCTCTTACCTGTAACAGTTACCTCAACTACTCCGCCGCCTGCTGTCGCACTGAATTCCTTATTCTCAAGCTCTGCCTGCTGCTCCTCCATCTGACGCTGCATTCTCTGTGCCTGCTTCATCAGATTATTCATATTACCAGGCATTCCTCCTGGAAAACCACCTCTTTTAGCCATTATATAAGTTCCTCCTTATCATCTACTTCTATATCTATGCCTACGAGTTCCTTAAGATCCACGAATCTGCTGTGGAAATCCTCATCATCGTTAAGCTTAGTCACTTTAATTGAAACCCTTACTCCTGTTCTCTCCTCAATTACATTCTCTATGCTTTCCATAACTTCCTGTCTGCTGAGTGAATTATAGGCACTAAGTGATTCTACCATAATTTCAAGACTAATTCCATCTTCTGCTAATGTAACATGTGCAGCCTGTAAAAATGTCTGATTAACCGGATCATCTATCGTTGCAATGATATCCTTCCAGCCTGCCGCAATTGCCTTAACATCTTCCGGAACAGCGTCATATACACGCTTAACTACAGGCTTCTTTGGTGTCTGTTGCTGTACTGCTGCCTGGCCTCCCGCAGCACCTGCATTTACAAGTCTGCCGCTTTTAATATCCTCAAGTACTTTCTGTAACTGCCCTTCAAGCATTGTCACACGGCTTACAACATCGCCGATATCCTGACTGTTATCCATTGCCGGGCGCATCAGCTTTATAAATGTTATCTCTGTTTTAACTCTCTTCTGTGTAGAAAACTTCAGGTCATTCGATAATTCTGACAACACTCTTATATAGTACATAAGTGTATCTATATCAACGTTCTGTGCATCCTTCTTCAGGTCTTCAAGATTATCTGCCGATACTTCTATTACATCTTCAATTCTTTCTGCATCTTTAGTTGTCTTAATAAGAAGCAGATTTCTAAGATACCATATAAAATCTGTAACAAACTGTGAAAGGTCTCTTCCCTGCATTATCAAATCTTCCATAAGTGACATGCACACGGCAACATCTCCTGACAGAATTGTTGAAAGCATTTTACTAAATACCGCCGTGTCAACTGCCCCAAGTACATCTAATACATTTTCATACTTAAGGTCTTTTCCCAGATAGAATGCCAGACACTGGTCTAACAGACTTAACGCATCTCGCATAGAACCATCTGCAGCTTTGGCAACATATTTTATTGCCTTGTCCTCTACATTCAGCCCCTCCGCCTTCATAAGTTCTGACAGTCTGCCTGCAATTGTCTCTATTGTTATCCTGTGGAAGTCATATCTCTGACATCTTGAAAGGATTGTAATAGGAATCTTCGCCACTTCTGTAGTAGCCAGTATAAATATTACATATGCCGGAGGTTCTTCCAATGTCTTTAACAGTGCATTGAACGCTCCTATAGAAAGCATATGAACCTCATCAATTATATAGACTTTGAATCTTCCTTCTGTCGGTGAGTACTGTACTTCTTCTCTTATCTGTCTTATATTATCGACACCATTGTTAGATGCCGCATCTATCTCTATTACATTCATGCTTGTTCCAGCCGCAATCGCCTTGCATGTCGGACACTCACCACAAGGGTTGCCTTCAACCGGATGCTCACAATTAACTGCCTTCGCAAATATCTTGGCAACTGATGTCTTACCAGTTCCTCTCGTTCCGCAGAACAGATATGCATGGCCTATTCTGTCTGCATTAATCTGATTTCGCAGAGTTGTTACTATTGTATCCTGTCCTTTGACATCATTGAAATTGTCTGGACGCCATTTTCTGTATAAAGCCTGATATGACATGGTTACCTCCCTCTGCGCTGTCTTTACTTTCGCAGCCCTTAACCTCATGCGTAAAACCATCCGCCTCCGGCGTCTGCCGCTGCTTCGCAGCTTATGTTTTACTTATGTCGGTTAAGTTCCTGCTTCGCAGGATAATTTAGGAATATCATACAGTTTCTTACATGCAAGCATGACGAATCTGCCTGACATTCCTAAATTAGCTGCGACGAGTAACATTTTAATAACAAAAGCCGTGCGTCCGGCTTCGAACTGATATCCACAGACGTTACCGATGCAGTTAGCTCGATCCAGGCACCCTTTCAACACCCGGAAGGTCCCACTTAATGCTGCTTCATTCCTGACCTGACATGGTTCGTGGATTTCCGTCGTGAAAGACCCAAATGTCAACACCACTTACACCGGGCTGCTCCATAAATATCAGCCCTCTGCCGAACATCACCCCTGCTATAGCGGATTGCAGGTTCAAGGTGCCGCTACTACCCCGGCTGCACGGTATTTCAATTATACTTGTTATATATGCTTGTTGTCAAGGTGTGAAGCGTTGACAAAATAAGACAGCTAAATAAGCCAGTCCCTAAGAATCATTTCCTAAGGACTGGCTTTAGCAATCCTTGTCAGAACAGGCGGCAAAACCAACTTCTTACCACTCCCGAATATCACCAGAAACTTGCCAAAACCTACTATCCTCTATCAACTTCGCTATTGCGCAGGTCTTTTCAAGCACTGTGAGACTGTCATCCCCTCTTGCTAACCTACTCAATCATTATATTCTTGCCTTTTCGTAGGTCTTTTTCCAAACTTTCTTCTATTTAATGATACTCTTACCTCTCCAAAGACCTACTACCTCCACTGTATTAGCTTGATTAGTGGGTTTTTCTCTTCCCAACACGTCTTTTTCTCATAATTTCAACCCACCCATTCTGCATATTGTGAAGCTTGCGTAGGTCTTTCCCTCTTCAACACGCTGTAACCATCAACCCCCACGAAATTAACAATCTCCACACACAAAAAAGACAGCCTCCGCAATCCACGCAGAAGCTGCCTTAAACCATTACCTTAAACGTATTACTCCAAACATATTATTCCTGTTCTTCATACCTAGGAAGCTCAACTATCACCGCCTCATGATGAACAGCCGGAAGGAATTTCTCCATCACTTCCTTAGTCTTTAATTTAAGACTTGATGTATTAATGCAAGGATGACATCCGAGAGATTCACCCTCAAGCACTTCCTTATCCATCAGTAACTGCACATGGTTATCCGTATCATTCATAAGTCCCATTATGGATACTGAACCCGGTGTTATATCAAGGAATTCCTCCATATATGATTCATCTGCAAATGAAAGTCTCGCTGAATTAATCTGCTTACTCAGATCCTTTGTCTTAAATGGCTTGTCACCCGGCATCATAAGCATATAAAAATTCGTCTTCTGTCTGTTACATAAGAAAAGATTCTTACATATAAGTGTGTCCAGAATCTTATCTATGTCATTACACACTTCCATTGTTGTAGCAGGCTCATGGTCTGTTCTGTAATATTCCATTCCAAGCTTATCCAACAAATCATATACTCTGATTTCTTTTTCTAGTCTTCCTGTTTCATCGGCAGGTCTTCCTTTAATAAGTTCCATGATATTTCTCCCTGACAATCTGATATTCCAATATTCTACTCAAAATAATACAGATATACATCCTCAAGGTCAATATTATCTCCAACTTTTACTGCTTCTTCTGGCAGCTCATCACCTACAACTCTTAACGCAAGACCGTTCTTTCTCTGTCTGATATTGCCAATCTTGTATTCCTTCTGCAGCTCGCCGACCTCATCAAGCGTGCATGTTATCTCACCAACTTTTCCAGCCATGCTTTCAATAAGCTCAACAGGTGTTCCTGTCGCAATTATTTCTCCGCTCTTTAGAAGAAGTACTTTATCAGCAATACATTCAATATCACTTACAACATGAGTTGCAAAAAGAATTATCTTGTCCTTAGACAGCTCTGCAATATAGTTTCTTATTGAGATTCTCTCTTTAGGGTCAAGTCCTGCTGTCGGCTCATCAAGTATAAGAATCTTAGGATTACCAAGAAGTGCCTGTGCAAGTAGCACTCTCTGCTTCATTCCTCCTGAAAATCCTCCAATTTTCTTATATGCAACCTTAGTAAGATTAACTACCTCTAGCAACTCGTCTATCTGCTGGTTGACAGTCTTAACAACCTCATTGCCATTGTCATCAGTCGTCTTAATCCTCTTAACTCCCTTAATCTCTGCCATATATTTAAGAAATGCTTTAGGCGAAAAATCTTCATAAAATCCCTGCTGCTGCGGCATGTAGCCAACCAGACCCCTGAACTGTTTGCCAAGCTTTAATATATCTTCCTCTGCACTGTCCTCGCCAAAAAGAATACTTCCACCATTCATCTTATCTCTCGATACATTATCTGTGATAAGATTAATCATAGTACTCTTGCCGGCTCCATTAGCACCAAGAATACCATATACTCCTGGTGTAAATGTATAATTAATCCCCTTCAGTGCCTGAACTGTACCATAAGTTTTCTTTAAATTCCTTACCTCTAATTTCATACCCTGTACCTTCTCTTTCCTAATGATTTTCCGAACTACATCATAACCAGCATAATAATAAGCTCAGCCACTAACTCTGTCACATAACGCATAGTCATGAATTATCCTACCGATGCATGAAGTATAAGACTTTTGATAGCTCCGATACTGCCTACTGATATAATCATTATACTACTAATCTGTGCCAGTGCAATCATAATTCTACACACGTTCCCTCCTTTTATTATTAATACGAAAAATGTCCCTGATAAGTTGACGCATTTTCACAAAAAAGTTAAAATTTTTATAATATTTTGTGGAGGATAATCTAGTGGAGAATACTCAGGTGGTTTTTGAAAAAGATGATTACAGATATATGAAACAGGCAATCACACAGGCTAAGAAGGCTTATAAACTCAATGAAGTGCCTATCGGCTGTGTGATTGTGTATGAAGGAAAGGTTATAGGAAGAGGCTACAACCGCCGTAACACTGATAAAACCTCTCTCGGCCATGCCGAGATTACTGCAATTAAGAAAGCCAGCCGCTACATGAACGACTGGCGGCTTGAGAACTGCACTTTATATGTTACGCTTGAACCATGTCAGATGTGTGCAGGTGCTATTGTTCAGGCAAGGATTCCGCGCGTTGTAATCGGTTCAATGAACCCCAAAGCAGGATGTGCCGGTTCTATACTTAATATCTTACAGATTCCCACATTCAATCACCAATGCGAGATCACTAAAGGTGTATGTGAAGAAGAATGTTCAGAAATGCTCACAACATTTTTCAAGGAACTGCGTAAAAACAAGAAAAAGAATACCACTGCCACTACTGATGGAGAATAATTATGAAATTTGAATACGCCTTTGAAGGCATGAAGCTTAAAGTACTTGATGAAACATTTGCAGGAAAAGTACTTGAATTCTACAGCCGTAACCGTGAAGAATTCGACAGATACGAAGCTGCCAAGCCTGATAATTTCTATACAACGGAATATATTGCAGCCACACTTAAGGCTGAATATGCTGCTTTACTAAAAGGTGAATTCGGCAGATTCTTTCTTTTTTCTGACGATATGCCTGGTGAAATTCTCGGCTCTGTATCTTTTTTTGGTGTTACAAGCATTAACCGTTCATGCCGTATAGGATATAAAATTGATAAGAACTACCGCAAGCTAGGACTTGGAAGCCTTATGGTTAAACATATGCTTGAGATTCTTACACACGAAAAGGAGATGCACAGGATTGAAGCTTACATTCACCCTGACAACATCTCCTCTGTCAATCTTGTTAAATCTCTCGGCTTTATATCTGAAGGAACCGCCTACTCCTATGTAAAGCTTAACGGCTCATGGCAGGATCATTTAAGATTCGTCTATATTTCCTGATACCAGTATCCAAAATATGGATTGGCATAGTCACTCCTGTGGCTCTTCTTAAAATTATTAAAGCCAAACATTGAAGCCATGTAACGTTCACGGTTGCAGTACATTCCCGGAACGCCAATGAAATATTTAGTATTATCAAGGTTATCGCGCACTCTTCCAAAAAGTATGTGCCTGAAATTATAATAACCATGCAGCAGGAAGCTGTTTCCCGCGATATCAATTTCATTCTGGTTAAGACACTTTAACTTCTCTGGCGACACTTCTATACAATCATAGAAGTAATCATCGTCAAATGCATCTATATAATCAGCCCGCACAAAAAGCTTTTCAAAAGGATCCGTCTGCGTTGCATTGGCTCTGTGTGCTTTTTGCTGCAAATGTTGTGTTTCCGCAGGTATTTTAGCTGCTGCTCCGGCAGCTTTTATATTCTCCGGCATGGTTACACTTTCGGCAGCCACCTCTGCCTGTTTTGTCTGAACTATCTTCTGTTCTTCCACCACAATCTGTTTCGTCTGAACCATTTCTGATTTTCCCGCCAACATTGCAGATTCTGACTGAACCGGCTGTTGTCCGCCTGATTCTGACTGTCCCCGTTCCTTCATTGCTGCATTGTATCCAGCCATCTCTTGTCTGACCACCGAAGACTCTGCTGTCTCCTGTCGTTTCTCTTCCTCATCACTCTGCCGCATGCGCTCTTTTATGACAATCTCGGCCTCAGCCTGCTTCTTTGCGTCCATTCCTGAGAACACAAGCATATCAGGAGTTACATCTTCATCTTTCCACATTGAAAGCATGCAGTCATATCTTGCGTCCTCCATTGCAACCGCAAGTCCGCATATATCCCTGAAGCTGTAACCTGTGTCATTTATATTATCAGGGTTAAATACACCACTGTATTCCATCTGTCCCATTTTTACAAGACATTCCCCTAACTTTATAAGCCTGTAGCCGCTGTCAGTAACCATCATATATATTCCAAACATTTCCGGACTGTCTGTTTTAACGCCTCTTAAACTGATGCTTAACTTGAACTGCCCCTGATGAACTAATGCCTTTGCAAAGCCTGCATTTCTGCCCTTTACCCCCTCCGGATATGAATATATGTATGAAACAAGACGCTGATAATCCACAATAAACCTCCCTGATGATTAACTCTCTTATGCACCTTATGCCATGCATTAAGAAAATATTCCATCAGGGAGGTTTTATCTTAATCTACCACCATATTCTTTCCGTTATTTTTTCCGTAATAAAGCCTGTCATCTGCGCGCTTTATCCATTCTTCTATATCACCATCGGCATTTCTCTGCGCCACTCCTATTGTTAGTGATATATTTATCTTCTGCTGTTTATAAATACATTCAGAGTTTTCTATTTCTCTCCTCAATTTTTCTAATACTTCATGTGTGCTGTCGTGTGTTCCATTATGTATAAGAAATTCTTCTCCGCCCCACCTTGAAATCACACAGTTACTGCATATATTTTTCATCTTCTGTGCAATGAAATTTAACACATAATCACCACAGTTATGTCCATATGTATCATTTATTTTCTTGAAATCATCTACATCTGCCATTGCAAGCCAGCCTTCATCGTCCGCATCATATTCTTCAAGATAATTAATCATATATCTTCTGCTGTAAAGGTCTGTCAGAAGATCAATGTTGGCAATTGAATTAAGCTTCTTCTCAGACTCAATAACAAGATCGACTATCACCTTAGTATAATATATTAAAAATGCTGATACACTTATTGCATTACATGCAAGCATCACAGATATAATTGTTTTATTAATTTCATACAATGGTCCGTTAATTATAGCTATTGCTGATGATATTATACTTACAGCAACTATTGCTATCGACACAGCCAGTGGATTCGGGTCTTTTGTATCAGTCTTGGTTGATATGTATTGTGAATAAAATATTATAGGTATTAATGACATGCTATAAAGATTAAATCCACATTTATACCCAAGACATATTGTTGCAATAGCCATATAAATTATAATTGTTGCATACACACACCACATATATGCACACACTTTCTGCCTTTTTAACAGCATAAAATATAACACATAACCAATCATTGCTATTACACTGTAATAAATCATTGGTGTTATATTAAAATATACAAACAATATCAGCATAAATGCAACAAATAAAAACAACGATATGTTAACAACCACGCATAGTTTAACAACCTGTTCCAGATTAAATTCTTTTTTATTAATGCTCATGATATCTCCTGATAATATGTTCTCGATTGTAAGTAGTACTATAGTATCATACAAAAGCTACTTTTGCACTACATTTTTATTGCAGCTTGACATTTTTTATTAAGTTTCATAACATTATTCTTATAGATTGGAGGCAATATGAGCGATAATAAATATAATAATGTTATGCACCTCGGCAACCCAACTAACACGATTGCCGTGCTTAACAGATATGGTTTTGATTTCAAGAAAAAGTTCGGCCAGAACTTTCTTATAGATGAAAATGTTGTTGAGAAAATCGTCCGTGAAGCAGGCGTTACGAAAGACGATTTCGTTGTTGAAGTCGGCCCTGGAATTGGAACAATGACACAGATTCTGTGTGAGAATGCCAGAGAAGTTGTTGCCGTTGAGATTGATAAGAAGCTTATCCCTATTCTTACAGAAGATACTCTTTCTTATTATGACAATGTAACAGTAATCAATGAAGATATCTTAAAGCTTGATATCAAGAAGCTTGCAGATGAGAAGAATGAAGGCAGACCAATCAAGGTTGTTGCCAACCTTCCATACTATATAACAACACCTATTATTATGGGACTTTTTGAGAGCCATGTACCATTAGACAGTATAACTATCATGGTTCAGAAAGAGGTAGCTGACCGCATGCAGTGCGGACCTGGAACTAAAGATTATGGCGCTCTTTCACTTGCTGTACAGTTCTATGCCAGGCCTAAGGTTGTGCTTAATGTACCTGCAAGCTGCTTTATGCCTCGTCCTAATGTTGATTCAGCGGTTATCCGTCTTGAGCGCTTCAAGACTCCACCTGTTGATGTTAAGAATGAGCATCTTATGTTCAAGATAATAAGAGCATCATTTAACCAGCGTCGCAAGACTATGCTTAACAGTGTAGGCAATTCCGGCATCGGCATCACTAAAGAAGCTCTTACCAACGCACTGGAAACTATGGGACTTCCACTTACTATCCGCGGCGAAGCCCTTACACTTGAGCAGTTTGCACAATTAAGCAATCTGCTGGTATAAAGAATCTGATAACCAGATGTTTTGTCAACTGTACGTTTTGCCAATCCACTGTTTTGCTAACCGGACGTTTTACCTCCCCAATGCTTTTCCAACCGGATGTTTGGGGTAATTATTCATGCAAAATAACGTGATACCTATAAGTAGTCGCATTTTCGCTGCTTTAGTAGGTATTTTTACAGCAAAATTCACGTAAAACAGGTTATTTCCAGACTAAAGACCTATACAACAACAAAAAACGACTATTTAGTAGGTGTTTTCGTGGCTTTATCAATAAAAACCACGTTAAAAGACCTACTAAATAGCAGTTTTATTATAATTTATAGGTTTTCACCCAGTTTACACAAGAAAAGAGCTGTCCTGCCGGCAAAGTCCTCGAAACCTTACTCCGCAAAAAGCAGCCTTCTCGCATTCTGGTTAGTAACATCAATAACCTCCTGCGTATCAAGCCCTTTAATCTGCGCCAGCTTTTCTGCAACATATTTTATATTGCGGCTGTCGTTTCTTTTACCTCGGTTAGGCTCAGGTGCCATATATGGACTGTCTGTCTCCAGAACAATTCTATCCATAGGTATATACGCTGCTGCTTCCACAAGCTTCCTGGCATTCTTAAATGTAAGAACACCGCCGATTCCTATAGAAAAGCCCATGTTAAGAAAATCTCTTGCGGCTTCCCTGCTGTATGAATAACAGTGAATTATTCCACCTGTCTCCTGTCCGTGATTACTCTTTAATATGTCGATTGTATCCTGACATGCATCTCTTGAATGAATCATTACCGGCATGTGTGTACGGTACGCTACATTCATCTGTGCTGCAAACCATTCACGCTGCTGCTTCTTCTCAGCCGCCGCCATATCTGCATCATCTGACACATAGTAGTAATCAAGTCCGATTTCTCCAAGTGCAACAATCTTTCTGGTCTTAGATTCACCAAGCATGTTTTCCAGCCATTCAATGTCCGATTCTTTCAATCTGACAATATCCTCCGGGTGGAAACCAATCGCTGCGTATACCTTTTCATATTGTGCAGCAAGTGCAAGGGAAGCCTCACAGCCCTGACGGCTTGCACCTACATTAACAATGTAATCAAGCTCCCCTGTATCACTAAGCATGCTGCTTATAAGTTCATCTCTGTCCTCATCAAATCTTTCATCATCATAATGAGCATGAGTTTCAAATATCTTCATATCTATCAGCCAATCTCTGCGCCTTCAATAATATCCTTCTCAAGTGTAAGAACTGATAAGTTATCCTTATCATCCCATGCTGAGATAATCATTCCCTGTGACTCAATACCACAGATCTTTCTTGGCTTTAAATTAGTACATACAACTAACTTCTTACCAATAAGCTCTTCTGGCTTATAGTACTTCTGGATACCTGATACGATAGTTCTCTTCTCATCACCAATCTGAAGCTCGAACTTAAGAAGCTTTGTCTTCTTAACAGCTTCACATGTAAGAACCTTGGCAACTCTGAACTGAACCTTTTCAAAATCATCAAATGTAATCTCAGGCTTAACTTCAACCTGTGGATATTCTGTAACTCCATTAGCCTTCTTCTGTGCTTCCTGAATAGCTTCAACCTTTTCCTTAAGGTCCTTCTCAAAGTCAAGTCTTGCGAAAAGAATCTCTGGAGTCTCAGTAACCTTAAGTCCTGTTTCTCTTAAGCCAAATGTAGCAAGGTCATCAAAATCTCTTACTCCTGCCTCTGGATTAGCTGGGTAAAGCTGTGCAAGAATCTTATCTGTAGTCTCTGGCATGAAAGACTTAAGAAGATTAGCACCGATTGTAATACTCTCAACAAGGTTATAGAGCACTTCTGCTAATCTGTCCTGCTGTGCCTCATCCTTTGCAAGAGCCCAAGGCATTGTCTCGTCAATATATTTGTTACATCTCTTAAAGAGTGTGAATACTTCTGTGATAGCATCTGCTACATGAAGTGTAGCCATCTTTGCCTGAACCTTATCTCTTGTTGCTGTTACAACAGCCTTAAGGTCACCGTCAATTGCAGCATCCTCTACGCCAGTCTTATTAACAACTCCACCAAAGTACTTGTTAGACATTGCAACTGTTCTGTTTACAAGGTTACCAAGTGTGTTGGCAAGGTCTGAGTTCATACGCTCAACCATAAGCTCCCATGAAATAACACCATCATTCTCAAATGGCATCTCGTGAAGAACAAAGTAACGTACAGCATCAACGCCGAAGAGGTCTACAAGGTCATCCGCATAGATAACATTTCCCTTAGACTTACTCATCTTACCATCATTCTGTAATAACCAAGGATGTCCAAATACCTGCTTAGGAAGTGGCTCACCAAGTGCCATAAGGAATATTGGCCAGTAAATTGTATGGAATCTGATGATATCCTTACCGATAAGGTGAAGGTCTGCTGGCCAGAACTTCTTGTACTGCTCTGAAGAATTGCCATCAGCATCATATCCGATACCTGTGATATAGTTAGTAAGGGCATCAAGCCATACATAAACTACATGCTTGTCATCAAAGTCAACTGGAATACCCCATTTGAAAGATGTTCTTGATACACATAAATCCTGAAGTCCAGGAAGAAGGAAGTTGTTCATCATCTCATTCTTTCTTGAAACAGGCTGGATGAATTCCGGATGTGTATTGATATGCTCAATAAGCTTGTTGGCATATTTGCTCATCTTGAAGAAATAAGCTTCTTCCTTAGCCGGCTTAACTTCACGTCCACAATCAGGACACTTTCCATCAACAAGCTGGCTCTCTGTCCAGAAAGACTCACATGGAGTACAGTACATGCCTTCATATGAACCCTTATAAATGTCTCCCTGATCATAAAGTTTCTTAAAAATCTTCTGAACCTGCTTCTCATGGTAATCATCTGTTGTTCTGATGAACTTATCATATGAAGTATTCATAAGATCCCATATTCTCTTAATCTCTGTTGAAACATTGTCAACAAATTCCTTAGGTGTAATTCCAGCTTCTTCAGCCTTAAGCTCAATCTTCTGACCATGCTCGTCAGTTCCTGTCTGGAAAAATACATCATAGCCTTCCTGTCTTCTGAATCTTGCAATACTGTCTGCAAGAACGATTTCATAAGTATTACCGATATGTGGCTTGCCTGATGTATAGGCAATAGCTGTTGTCATATAAAATGGACCTTTACTCTGTGGCATATCATTTCCTCCATAATCTATTATTTTAATTCATCGCTATAACGCAAATGTAGTGTGAATCATTTATCCGTAAACTTTATCATAGAAAAATTTACAATAAGTGTCAAGTCTGTATTAAGTATGATACAATATGTGAATAATAAATCAGTATTTCTTATAATATTAATTAAGACAGAAATGAGGATTAGTATGCATAATAAACAATTTTGCCTTTTACATCAATTTCTTAACAAGGCTGTGAGCCTGCTGATAGTTTTTATAATAGTAATTACCCTGTCTGGCTGCAGCCTGCCCTGGAATCAGAAGCAGATATCAGAAACTACTATATCTGCCACCGAGGATAACGCTGATTTCACGGAATATGTAAACAACCTGTTTGCTGACCTGTTAAGTGCCGACATGGTATCTTTGCATGCCTATGTCGAACACCCAAAGGATTTCGGAATTAACGATTATGAGATTACTCTTGGCCGCTACGACCTTGACAATCCCGATGACACCTCAGATTACACCGACATAATATCAACGCTTAAATCATTTGACAGAAGCACACTCTCCGCTAAACAGCAGATTACGCTTGATGAGCTTCTTATGTATATGGAAAATGAGTTGGAATACAGTGATTTGTACATGTTTAACACACAGCTTCAGACAACTACAGGTATTCATGTCCAGCTGCCACTTCTTTTTGCTGAATACACATTTGCAGAAAAGAAGGATATTGACGAATATATTGAGCTTCTATGTGATGTTGACGGATATTTTGAAAATATGGCTGCATTTGAGAAGCTTCGTGCTGACAACGGATATTTTATGGAAGATACCCTTGCCGATGAGGTAATTGAAAGCTGCAAATCATTCCTTGAAACTGCCGGTTTAGAAGATGGTGCAATGATATCAACCTTTAACGAAAAGCTTGCTTCTGTTGACGGACTTTCTTCACAGGATATTGCAGATTATAAAGCTAAAAATGTGTCCGCAGTCAATGAACATGTAATTCCAGGATATCAGTCCCTTGTAAATGCGCTTACTTCATTGAAAGGCTCTAACAGATATTCAGGCGGTTTATGCAATTATCCTGATGGTTCACGGTATTTTGAATATATACTCTCTTCAACACTTGGCTGGAGCAAATCTGTTGACGAATATGATAAGCTGGTTGATTCTTACCTCAAGAAATATATGCTTAAAATGCAGTCACTTGCGCTTAAAGACTCCTCTATTCTTGATAAATTTGACACATTTTCATTCAATATGACAGACCCGGTTGGTATTCTTACCGACCTTAAGAAAAGAATAACCGATGATTTTCCTGAGATTCCAGATGTGAATTATAATATCAAATATGTGTCAAAGGCGCTTGAGGACTACACCAGTCCGGCTATGTACTTTATTCCGCAGCTAGATAACCTTGATGTCAATTCAATATACATCAATTCTTCTGGCACTTCTGCGAGTGAATTATATCCTACACTTGCACACGAGGGTTATCCGGGACACATGTACCAGACGCAGTATTTTGCCGCAACCAATCCTGACTGGATAAGATACATTCTTGCACCAGGCGGATATGTTGAAGGCTGGGCATCATATGTTGAAGTTCTTTCTTATAATTATGCACAGACCGGCAACGATGCACTTAACAAAATGTATGCTGCTAATTATGCCACTGTCCTGTGCCTTTATGCAAAAGGGGATATTGGCGTTAATTACTATGGATGGAGTGAAGATGATGTTTACCGATTCATCAGCCAGTATGGTTTTGATGATAAATCAGTCGCCCACGAAATGTATTATGCATTTGTCTCTGACCCAGGCAACTATTGCAAATACGTTCTTGGAATGTTAGGATTTGAGCAGTTAAAGACTAAGGCTCAAAGCGAGCTTTCTGACAAATTCAATCTTAAAAATTTTCATCAGTATATACTCGATATGGGTCCTGTGCAGTTTGATATATTATTTAACAACCTTGATGCATGGATTAAAAAAGAAAAATAACATTAAAAATGGGATGTTACCTTAACACAATAGTCTGGTAATATCCCTTATTAATTGATTATTATATGCTTCCACCCGGATAATAGCCGCCTGAACCATAGCCACAGCACATAGGCATACATATATTTGAACACAGGCAGAGTGCAACCCACGGAGCACAGCCTGTACAATATGTTGTAGATGACGGTCCCTGATACTGTGTCCTTCTTCCTGCATACCAGCTTCCACCGCTTGCAATACGCTGATACAACAGCTGATACTGCATATTGTCAGGATCAGAATCCAACGCACGCTTGGCATCTTCCAACGCAGTTGCTTCTTCTCCTTTTCCAAGATGTGCTAATGCACTATAGTAGTACCATCTTCCATCCCGGTCAGTTATGTTGTTAAGCACATTAATAGCTTCATCATAACTAGAGTTATTAATATAATTAGCTGCTGCCCTCAGATGCACTGTTGTAGGATCATTGCCATTGAGATTATCACTGCCATATCCATTGCCACCATAGCTTCCTGTATATCCACCAAATCCAAATGGACCAAATCCCCAGAAGCTTCCGAAATCTCCATATCCGCCCTGTGACTGGTTCTGATAATCACCATCATAACCATAATGGTCTGAACGTCCTGTTCCATATCTTGTCTGGCTGTATGACTGACTACTGTATCCGCCCTCACGCTCACGCATTATCTGGTTATAAGCCTGCTGTACAAGCTTAAACATCTCTTCTGCCTGATCCTTATTAGGATTATTGATGTTAGCATCTGGATGATACTTTCGGCTCAGTGTTCTGTATGCTTTTTTCACTTCATCATCGGAAGCATCCCTTGATACTCCCAACACTTTATATGGATCTGTCATTATGTTCCTCCAACTGCTTACCGGCAGTGTCAATTCTTTTTCTTCTGGCGGCGTAGAACTTTGTCCATACACCTGAATATATGATATTTCTTAACAGTTCTGCATTAGCAAGAATCGGCAGTCTCTCAAAAGCCCTTGCACATCCTGCCATATATGCTTTAAGTATGTTTTCTGCAAATGTATCAAAATCCTCTACATCCTTATGATACTTAAATACATTATAATTGTTCTTTTTCTCATCTTTTTCCAAATCATCATATGCATCCAGCAGATATATGAATCTGCCAAGATTATTGCCAAGCACCCTTAACTCATCACTCCACTCATCATCTTTCATGGCAGCAACTTCCCCTAACAGTATGCCAAACTGCTCTGCCGGCTTGTCAATATTCGTTTCCTGTGCTTTTTCATATTCTGACAACTTAGAAAGGCTTTTCCTTATAATCTCTGCCTTATGCGGATATTTCTTCTCAAGCTTTTTAATATCTTTTTTCAATACTCCGGCATAAGTTCTTTTCAAGACCTTTTTCTCATCGTACCAGTCGTCCATACATTTGTAATATGTCAGAAGGACATTCATATCCGCAACATAATCTGAAACAACGTTACGCCTCACAGGATGCTTTCTTAATGGATGTGTGACGCAACGTTCCTCAGAGTATATAGTTTCCGGTTCATACAACCCTGTAAGAAGTATAACCAGAAATGTCATATCATAACTTAAGGAAATCTGCCCCTTCAATCCATGCGCTTCTGCCAGCGAATCGCACAGACCACAATAGTATGAGCGGTATTTATCAAATTCTCTGAATTTAAGTTCTGGCTGATCAACAACTATATACCCATACATACTAAACTCATACCTCCATTTTCGCTTATCATATAACATTGAAAATATTCAGTCAATCAGCCTTTCAAAGATTAATAAATTATTAATACTATTTTTAGATATTATTCTTGTCATCAAAATCAGTTCCCCACAAAAGGAAACTTGTATAATCATCTAGCGAATTGACTGGACGCATTACATCACTCTCGTCAAGATTGCTGGCAAATTCATTCTCACCGTCATCATAACCTTTATCGCCCTGCCCATTATCGTATCCGTTTCTGCACTCATCTTTTTCATGATTATAGTCAAATGCTGGAAACATTATGCCACCTCCTTTCGAAGGTAGTATGTTAAGTTTCACCTGGTTTTATCCGATATAATATTCAGCTGATAAATGTGTATTCAATCACACTTGATATATAAGGAGGAAACTTATGCGGATTACATCACAGATGCTGGCAGCTAACCAGCTTAAAGCAGGCATTGAGCCTTCATCAAAGACTTTGCTTGATTACATTCAGAATGATGACAATGACAGCCTTACAAGCCTGCTTTCCAAAAAAATTGATACTTCAACATCTTCACTTACTAAGAAATTACAGAAAGACGCTTACAAGAATATTAAAGATGATGCTGATTCTGTTACAGAGAATGCAGCTAAATTCACAGATGAGAAATCTACTCTTTTTGCTGATGCAGAAAGGACCGGTGATTATTCTGCAATATATGCGGATATCAAATCTGTAGTTGATTCTTATAATAAGCTCTACAACACCCTTGGTAAAACATCAAGTTCTATCAATACTATGTGTTCTAACCTTTTAAAGGAAGCAGTTAAAGAGAACTCTGAAACATTATCTGCAGTAGGAATTGCGCTTAAAGACGATGGTTCTCTTTCAATTGATGAAAATAAACTTAAAGCAGCTGATACAGATACTTTAAAGAAAGCATTTGGAACATCATCAGAATTTGCAAAGAGGCTTGGAATTATTGGCTCTAATGTATCATCACTTGCAAAGGCTAACATTAATTATGTTACTAACTCATATACATCATCAGGTGCCGCCTCTAACTCATCAGATGATTTATATTCACTTATGACAAGTAAGTTTAATTCTCGCGGTTAGAATTTCTGATAACGGATATGCATATATGATGTCCAATTTATTCAATATTGTATCTTTTAAAAACCTCTCCATACCAGCATTTATAATGTCGGTATGGGGAGGTTTTAATATATAATAGTTATATATTTATTTTTTGTTAAATCTACCTGATATCTAACTCTGGTGGAACATCCAGCTCGTGCGGAACTGGCGCACCGTTCTTCTTTCTCTGTCGTACACACTCGGTCAGCAGGTACTCTATCTGTCCATTAACAGACCTGAAATCGTCCTCTGCCCACGCCGCAATGGCATCATAGAGTTTAGCTGATAACCGGAGAGGAACCTGTTTCTTACCTGAATCTGCCATTAGTAAAGACTTCCTGAATTAACTACTGGCTGGGCATCTTTGTTTCCACAAAGGACGACTAAAAGGTTGGATACCATAGCTGCTTTTCTCTCTTCATCAAGCTCTATAACCTGTTTTTCTGATAATCTCTCAAGCGCCATCTCTACCATTCCTACAGCACCATCAACTATCATCTTTCTTGCATCTACTATTGCTGATGCCTGTTGTCTCTGAAGCATTACTGCTGCTATCTCAGGTGCATACGCAAGATATGTAATTCGTGCTTCTATTATCTCAAGTCCGGCATCTGCTACTTTGCCCTGGATTTCTTTTCTTATTCTTTCTGCTACAACTTCACTTGAACCACGAAGGCTTCCCTCATCTGCAATTCCATCTCCCGTTGTATCTACATTTTCTGCAACATCATATGGATACATGCGGACAATATTACGGAGTGCGCTGTCACACTGTAATGAAAGATATTCCTTATAATTATCTACATTAAACACTGCCTTAGCTGTATCTGTCACTTTCCACATAACCGCAATACCAATCTCAACAGGATTACCAAGGCAGTCATTAATCTTCTGTCTACTGTTGCTCAGTGTCATTATCTTAAGTGAAATCTTCTTATTAGCTGACTGTGAATTATTTCCTGCCGCAATTGCCATTCCTGCAACACCTGCCATGCTAGCCAGATCAAGCTTATTTCCATCTCCTGTCACATCACCGCTCTGATTAAGCTTAGTTGACGCTGCCGGGTTAACAGCCACACAAAAAGGATTCACAAAGTAAAATCCCGCTTCTTTAATAGTTCCAACATACTTGCCAAAAAGTGTAAGCACAAGTGCTTCCTGTGGTTTTAATACCTTAAGACCGATAAAGAATATCCAGCCTATTGCTGCGTATACACCGCCTGCAACGATAAGTACTATCCATCCTGCTTTAGTCTCTGCCTGTTCAACCATAATCGAACCGACAATAATTGCTGCTATAGCTGCTGCGTAAAGTAATATAAACAGTGTAACCATTGCAAGACCATTCTTGCTTTTCTTCAAAACCTTTTCTTCCATATAAAAATACCTCCTAGACACTCTGATTATTCATCTTGTTATCGATTATTCTTTTAAAGGTGTCTTTGTTGATATTTGTATGATATTATTTTGATATCATCTTGTCAAGATATTAACATTGTTTTATGATTACAACCCTGCTATCCTATAATTCTGGAAACTCTCAACCTATCAAACTTGCATTTATTATATCCTTATAGGCAGAGAATCTCCCTTTCCAGGCATTCCACACACTCAATACCCAATATTCAACCTATCAATCAAACATTAGCTAACTGCTTATAGGAATTTTTCATAAAATACGGAATTTTCTCACAGAATCTTCCTATAAGAAATGTAAAAATCCGACTACCTATAGGTATCATATTATAAATCTCAATATTTCCAAATTCATAATGCAAAATCCGCCTATCAGAAAGACAGTATTGCGCACATACCTATATCTACACAGATATTTATATGCATATATACTAAAAGGAATACTCACACCATCTGCAATGAAATAAACTCTCAACGCTTCCTGTGTAAATATTCCTTCTGCCACTACAATTATTTACTGTATAAAAAAATAAAAGCCTTACAACCTAGGATTCCCTAAATCATAAGACCTTCCAGTGCACCGCCAGGGGTTCGAACCCTGGACACCCTGATTAAGAGTCAGGTGCTCTACCAACTGAGCTAGCGGTGCGTAACTTATTTTGTTCTGTGCTTTTGTGTTGTCTCAAGCACAAGTGATATTCTATAGCAAGATTTAATAAAATGCAAGCACTTTTTTGTATTTATTTAAGAACAATTTAACTTTTTTTATAATTTTCTTGTTTTTTCATCATTTTGCCATGTTTTTTATATTGATATGTGCCTTTGTACCCCTTATAATTCTATTATATTTCCAAATATAAGAGAAAATATTTATATTTAATATACATTTATTAAGAAAAGAGAGTTGATATGAAGTTAAAAAAATTCGAACAACAGCCAAAACACGTTGAGAATATCCCAATAGAAGCTATTAATCTTGATTCTGAACAGGAACAGCCGCCAAAACCTGACAAAGCTGTTGGCAAGAATGTATTCCAGCCTAACAGCAAATACTTTACAATTGTTATATATGGTCTGCTTTTTGTGCTAGGTGCAATTCTTATATATAAGTTCATTGGTAACTGGCCTGCAACCGTCAAGTCATTGGGCAATATATTCCATATACTGTCACCATTTCTTATTGGTGCCATGATTGCGCTTGTTCTTTATCCGTTTATCAAGATCCTTTATAACAGGTTCTTCATGGGGGTATGCCATATCAAGTCCAAGAAAGCCGCCAAAATGCTTTCAATTCTTGTTGCTTACCTGATAGCAGTTGGCGCATTTGCAGTATTAATAGGCTTTGTTGTGCCTCAGATATACAAAAGTATTACAGAGATTGCCAATCAGGCTCCTGTATGGTACGAGAATATCCGCAACTGGTTCACTGAGTTTGAAGATAAGCACGCCAATTCTTCTATTGATTACAATTTCATTAATCAGAAGATTGAAGATGCTCTTCCTAAACTTGTTGACTACATGACTGGTGCACTTACCAATATGGTCCCTTACATTCTTAATACATCCATGGCCATTCTTTCGGGTGTGTTAAACCTTGTTATTGCAATTATCGTGTCCATCTACATGATTTCTGATAATAAGAATATCTTTTATCATTTTAAGAGATTTTTATATGCTGTGCTTCCTAAGAAAACAGCAGACAATACACGCATCATCTGTAAGAATTGTGGAAGCATTTTTATTAATTATATTATCGGCAAATCATTTGACTCAATTATTGTCATGATTATCTGCTTTATTATCATGCTGATTCTCAAACTGCCATATGCTGTTCTTATAAGCGTGATTGTCGGCATAACGAACATGATTCCGTATTTCGGACCATACATCGGTGGCGTGATTGGCGGTGTGATTATTGTTATCGCAAGCCCTATCAAACTTATCATATTTGTAATCATGATTGTCTGCATCCAGCAGGTTGACGGTCTGCTTATCGGACCTCGTATAATCGGCAGTACTACAGGTCTTAAGCCTGTATGGGTTGTGTTCTCAATAACCGTAGGTGGGGCGCTGTTTGGCGTAATTGGAATGTTCCTTGGAGTTCCCGTATTTGCCGTATTAAGCTACCTGTTAAACATTACAGTGCAGCATTTTCTGGACAAAAGAAAAGTCACCGTGCAGCCTTATGACTCGCCCGATGACCTCTAGATTATTTTTTGGTATTAAGAATTCTCACGACATCGTCGAGGGAATTCTTAAATCTTACCACTCTGTAATTCGCACCTTTATGCACATACATCACTTCTGATACTTTCCTTGCAAATGCTTTATTCTTCACAATGTTTCTCCCAAAGCCTTTATATAGTATATGCATTTATTATTAATGATTTCTTACTGCGATAAGTTTACAGATAGGATTGCCCATCTGTGAAAATCTTGTCTCATACTCTGTCATTACATTACCCTCGTTAAGTACAGAGTCATTATGTAAGTCAAATGTGACAACAGGAAGCTCCCAGCCGGCCTCTTTAATCTCTTCTAACGAAAAATCGAATAAATCTTTATTATCTGTTTTAAATTCCACCTGTCCGTCCGGCTTTAATATCACATCATATCTTGCCATGAACTGTCTTGAGGTAAGTCTTCTCTTCGCATGTCTGTCTTTTGGCCATGGATCTGAAAAATTAAGGTATATTCTGTCTACCTCTCCCTCTCCAAACACCTCACATATTGCCTCTGCATCCATTCTGATGAATCTTAAATTAGGAAGCTGAAGCTCATCCTGTTTCTCTACAGCTCTTAAAAGTACGCTTGAATACTTCTCTATACCCACATAATTAATATCAGGATTATTTGCTGCCAATGTTGTTATAAATGTGCCTTTACCCATACCAATCTCAATACGGATTGGATTATCGTTACCGAAAACCTGTGACCATGTGCCTTTCATCCCTTCTGGCTCTGTAAACACATATTCATTCTCTATCATTACTTCCCTTGCTCCGGGTACATTTCTAAGTCTCATACATTACTCCTATCTTATATATTAGCTCAGATTTCGGCTATGTCCGTGTGCGGTATACGCTTGAATATGACAAGCTGTGCAGGAGTTAATGCCACCATCTGCATAAGTTCAGTGCGTGAAAGCACGTCCAAACGAAGTGCGTTTGATTTCACGCACTGTAATAGACTTTGCAGATGGCGGCATTTACTCATGCTAAGCGAAGTCATCCTGAAAGCACATGCCGCACACAGACATAGCCGAAATCTGAGTTTCCTATATATTATTTACCATAAATATCACTTTTTGCCAAGCGGGGTTTACTTATGTACAATCCTGGGCTACAATGTATTTGTATATTTTATTAATCGGAGGAATTATCTCTATAATGAAAAAGCAATTTTTAAAAGGATTACTTATAAAGATAACCAGCGCTGTATCTGCCACTGTTTTGGTATTCTCAGCTTTTGCAGCGGATACCCAGGCTGCAGCATACAACAAAGTCTACAGCGAGACAGACACAACCAGCACAGAGGCTGTATGGCCGGATGCACCTGATGTTAACTCAAGCAGCTGCATTCTTATTGATGCTGATACAGGTTCCATTCTTTTCGAGAGGAACTCTCATGAAAAATGTTATCCAGCCAGCACAACCAAGATTTTAACAGGGCTCCTTACTATTGAGAACTGTAATATGGACGATGTTGTAACATTTTCACAGTCAGCTGCTAACTCAATTAATGTATATGAGGATGCCAACTTAAGTTCAAAAGCAGGCGAGCAATTTACTGTCAACCAGCTTCTTCACGGACTTCTGCTGTATTCTGCCAACGAGATGGCTTATGCCCTCGGTGAACATGTGGCTGGCTCAATAGATGCATTTGTCGATATGATGAATGCCAAGGCAAAAGAACTTGGTGCTTTGAATACACATTTTGCCAATGCAAGCGGATTATATAATACCAACCACTACACAACAGCATATGATATGGCAATGATTGCAAGAGGCTGTTATAATAATGCTTCTTTTGTCAGCATTGATTCAACTGCCGATGCATATGTAATTCCTGCAACTAACATGTCTGCACAGCGTACAATAAGACATCGACACAAGATGTTAAAGGGCCGTGCCTACTATTATGAATACTGCAAGGGTGGAAAGACAGGATATACTGATGAATCACAGAATACACTTGTTACATTTGCAGAAAAAGACGGTATGCGTCTTATATGCGTTGTATTTAAGGAAGCCACAGATGAGATAAGATATGTTGATACAAGAACCCTTTTTGACTGGGGATTTGCCAATTTCCAGAAATCAACAACAACCGGAAGTCAGCTCGGAGCAATGTTCTCTAATGACAACTATTACAACTCGGCTGTTTTCTCAACTCTTTCGCTAAACTTTGGACTAAATGCTTCATTTATCACAATACCTAATAAAAGTTCTTTGTCAAATGTATCAATGACGGTCGATGATAATTATGACATGACCAATGAGAATGGTGTTATGACAACACATCTTAAGTTCCTGTACAACGATAATACTGTCGGCACAACTACACTTAATATATCTGCTGCCGGAACAGATACCGGAAGCCTGCTGCCATACATTAATAATGATGTTTCATCATCTTATAAACCAAAAACATGTATCAGAATTAATATATGGATACTTGTTGGAATTGGTGCCGTTATTCTTTTTATCATCTACATTATTGAAGAACGGGCAAGAAGAAAAAGACAGAGAAGACACTATAACAGAAGAAGACGCAGATTATAGAAAACAGAGGATTCGGGGCTAAACCCTGAATCCTCTGTTTTCTATATTATCAGTCTGTGTTTCATTACTAATTCCACCTTTTGAATATGTAAGGCCTGAATATACAGCCTGTGTATTCTTCATAAGCGGCTCAGAATCATCCTGTTTACTAACCTCATAAAAGGATGCCCTGAGTTTCTTTAAAAGCCCTGTAATTCTGTTAATCTCATTATTATCAAGACTTACAGATGCTGAAATAAGTGACCTCTTCATATGATTATATATTACGAAAAGATTAGCTGATATCTCATACTGCATATCAAGTCCGCATATAAGCTGGTCTATAACCTTCTGTGCCATATATATATTATTATGTGCCTGCTTAGCACTATCACTCTCACATGCATCATTAAGATATTCTATAGCCATATCATACAGAATCACAACAAGCTGTGATGCTGTTGCCTGTGTAATTCTATACTGAAATGTCTTAATTGTTTCTTTAGTCATAGCATCCCTTTCCTATATAACCATTGAATCTTAAACTACTGTAATAACTGTAATACCTGTGAAGGTCTTTCATTAGCCTGTGCAAGTATTGACGTAGCTGCCTGTGTAAGAACTGTTTCAGAAGTATAAGTAGTCATCTCTTCTGACATATCAGTATCTATCATTGTTGATAATGACTTGGTAAGGTTCTCACTTGAAACCTCAAGGTTATTAGTTGTATGATCAAATCTGTTCTCGTATGCACCGATTCTTGAACGTATTTTATTAGTCTTATTAATAGCTTCATCTACAGTAGATATCGCCCTTGATGCTGTATACTGAGTCATGACATTCATATGCTCCGTGCCAAGTGAATACGTTGTTATTGCCGGAATATCAATAACAATAACCTGATCCTGATTAGCACCTACATGTATGCTCATAGTTCCAACGTCTGTGACTTCCTGACTTATAGTTCTCGCTGTACCTGCACCTGCAGCTGACTGTCCATCATTGTTACTATCGTCAAATACAGTACCTGCCGCATTACCTGGAACATCCATTGAAAACTCTTTGTTATTAACATCTGTTACTGTAATTACAGTTCCCTTTGTTGAAAGAATTGCCGAATCAGCAAAACCAATTCGCTTTCCATCATCTCCTGTAGCAATCTCTGCCTTAACATCGCTTCCTTCTACATATATACCATCTTGTGTTGCTGCCTGTGGTATTCCCAAAATATCTGCAAGCTCTGCATTATCGCATGTTATATTCATCTTCTGGTCGCTTCCATACTGGTTAGTCATAATAACAAGTGTTGAACCAGCATAATCGGCTGTTGGCACATAACCTGCATAATCAGTACCATTAGCTGCTGTATCATTATTAAGGTCTTTAACTGTAAATGCAGAACCACCTGTGATGTTAACTCCGTCAATAATCTTTCCCATCACCTTATCAAGTGTATCACCTTCGGAAATGCTTATCTTGTAACCGTTTATGCTTATTGTTCCTTCCTGTTCTTTTGTTATAGAAGCTGTTGATGACATAGTAATACTTCCTGCTCCTACCGCTATAGCCTGTCTTGCGTCCTCAGTAACAGTTATTCCATATACACCTGCTGTATAGCTGTCAGATACAGAAAGCTGATTAACTCCCTGAAGGTCTGAATATACTCTTCTTGAAAGATTACCGTTAATAAGAGACTGTGTATTGAATTCTGTCTGATCAGATATTCTGTCAATCTCGTTATTAATCTGTTCTATCTCTTTCTGTATAGCTTCTCTTTCATCATCTGAATTAACATCATTAGCAGCCTGAACGCTAAGTTCCTTTAATCTTGTGAGCATACTCTGGATTTCTGTAATTGCACCTTCTGCTGTATTTAAAACAGAAACTCCATCAGCTGTATTATTCTGGGCCTGACTAAGACCTCTTATCTGTGCTCTCATCTTTTCAGAAATAGCACATCCTGCAGCATCGTCCTTAGAGCCATTTATCTTGTATCCTGATGATAATCTTTCAATTGATGTTGACAGATTATTCTGTGATTTCTGTAATGCATTGTTGGCAACAATCGCTGCCACATTAGTTCCTATTCTCATATCTTAACCTTTCTGTCTGTCCAATTTACCTGTTCATGCTCTATATATCGGACTTTCTGTGCAAATCTTTAGCCTGCAAGCAGTTTTACAATCTGTGCTGCAATTTCATACAGCTTATCTGTTGCCACACTGTCAGCCGCTGCTTCATAAGTCACATATGGCACGTCTGACGATTTTGTAATGTTGACGGTCACATTTGTAAATCCAAATCCTTCTTTTAAATTTTCTTCCATATCCTCAAGAAGCTGGCTTCCTTCATCTGAAACTGCTGTGTCACTGACAATGTACATACCAAGACTTTCTCTGTCAGCCTTAGCCTCAACAGAAACTTTTCCTAATACGCTGCTTAGCATGTTTACAGATATACGACCTTTATTGTCGTCATCCTGAACCAAAGTAAGCTTCAGCATACCTGTACTTCCTGAGTCTGTTATATACGGTATTCTGTAATCATGCCTTAATGCCAGATTCTTAATATATCCGATTGTTCTGTCCTTAAGTCTTAAATCCAGAAATCCCTCGTAATTGACATCTATCTGTGTATCAAGGTCTCCTGCTTTGGAAAGAACCTCCTGAAGTTCTTCCTCTGTCTCATCTTTCATTTCTTCATACATAAGTGACAGTTTTTCTTTATGTCCGATTTTTTCAATCGAATCCCTTGCATAATCACGTGTTGTCTTAACACCTCTGATATCCGGGAACTGTCCGGATTCTAAAAATGCTTTAACAGCCTGTATGTTACCACTGTTTATTTCTGTATCTGCATTTCTTATCTGCCTCAATATATCAGCTCCTGCCTGCACTGCTGCCTGCTGTTCCTTAAGATATTCCTCATAATATTGTTCCTCGGCTGCCGCATCATAGTTATCCTCTAACTGTTCAATAAACATTTCAACGGACTGTTCTCCGATTCCGGATGAGTTATCCACATTCTTTAATGTATTCGGGGTAACTAATCCACCATTTGCCATAAATAATGCACTGTAATAGTTAGCAATTCCGCTTACCTCTGCCATTCCTGTATTCTCATCAATAACAGCGTCCATGTCATAATGCTTTCTTGAATTATATGCAGTCATAAGATTATTCATAGTGACCTCAGCTCCCTGCTTAATCAGCGCACCTGCTGCCACTCCGGCATCTCTGGTGAATATATTCATCATCTGGTATATTCCTATAAACTGCTTTCTCTGCTCTTTAGTAATACCATTGGTACGGTCAAGCTTATAAAGAAACTTTGAAAACTTCTCCTCATTATCCTTAGATGCTTTATCATTAGCCTCTGTAAGATATTCGTTGACTTCCTCAATTGAAGCATTCATTGGATTTACTCCGTCTTTTATCATATTAAGAACTGTCTCCGGTTTCATATTCTTAATAAGATTATTAATCATTGCATTAACAGATTTGACTATCTCTACATTTTCCTTTGTCATATCCATGTTATTAGCAGCCAGTACCTTTATTGCTTCCTTGTCCTCATCAGTTCCCTCAAGTCCAAGCTCCCTAATAATATCATCCGCACTTCCCTGTACTGCCTTCTTTAATGAATCACCTAAATCGCCTCTTATCTGAGTTCCGACTGCCTCATAAGTTTCATTCATCTTGTCAAACATACTGGCAAATACACGCGCAGGATTTCTTACTATCTCATTCAATGTCTTTCTTGCTTCAAGAACATCTGTATATGCAATCTGCGCTTCTTCATACATTTCATCCGCCTGTTCATATTCCATAAGCATTGAATTAAGCTCATCTATCGGAGTTGTAAGAATAGAAATGTTATTCTTAACGAGATATATGGACGCATTCGCACTCATAAGAACCCTTGCTGTTACAAGCGTGTCATACGCCTTATCTGCTGCCTGCTGTACATCAGATGCCTGATTCCTAACTTCACTATTTCCTGTGCTTACTGTTGCTGCACTGTATTCAATTCTGAAGCTTCTTGCATCCATCTCCAGCTTAAGGCTTGCTATTGTAAATGTTTCCCCTTTTGATACCACATTTGCAACATCTGAATACTCTGCCCTGTTAATAGTATCAAGAGCTGTCCTTATATCATCAACTGGCGAACCTGTAACGAGCGTATTCTCTGCCTTGCCTCCAAGCTTCATATTATCAAATATTTTATTAAGCAGTTCCTCTGAATCAGCCTGTATCATATCAATGTCTATCGAATCAAGCTGTGCTTTATATTCAAGATTTTCTTTAGTAACAGGAATCTGTGCGTCTATAAATGCTCTCGCATCTGCAAGTGTCTTATCATTGACCTCAAGTCCTGCCGAAGCAATTATCTTCTCAATTCCCGGTCTTAAGGCTTCAAAATCAGCGTCAGATATTGCATCTGCGCACCTTCCTATTGTAACGCCATCCGCACTGATACTTGATGAAGCTGCCGCCTGTGCCTGATATATTCCTGCAATTGATGGCTCTATGCCATTAGCCGCCATATAATTCTTCGTATTCTCTGATAATGGCTTTAATTCCCTGCTCTTTTCAAGCGCACCTTTAACCTCAGAAATACTTTCATTATTGACAGCTATATCTGCTCCCTGCATACGGCTCTCGATACTTGCCGCCATTGCTGCACTTCCAGTCACACTCTCAATCTTATCCTTAGAAACTGCTGTTCCATAATTAACATAATCATCAGAGTGCATCGCAAGTTCTATCTTAATCTTCTCTACGATATTAACCATATCATCAGGCGTTGCATCTGTAAGATTAAAGCCATCCTCATCTAACTTTACCGCATCAGCACCTGATAACTTCATCATCAAAGCCTTAAGGCTTAACTTTGCATCGGAAGCACTTGCCATTATCTGGCTCTTTACATCATCTGCCTCCTTAAGTAGCCCCTCATATGTATTGTCAGTTGCAGCTGTCACACCCCCAGAAATTACCACTCCTGCAAATGCACCTGCCACACCCTCACTTTTAGCCGTCTTATTCTCTTTATAATTAATTGATGTTCCCTGTGTGGCCACATCTTTATTAAAATTCGCACCTGAAACTGTATATGTCATATTCTGCTGCCTTTCTTATTCACTGTCTGAAACAATCACCCATTGCATTGTCATGTAATAAATATTTCGGCAGATATAGCGGGATAATTGAGAGATTAGTGGCAACAAATAAAAAGGAAGCTGATTCAGAATTAATGAAAATCCAAACCAACTCCCTTTCTCTATATTATTCTCCTATATCTTCGTAGCCTGAACCTTAGAAACATCACCATTAAACTCATACACAGCTATTCCATACTTATGTAAGTCAATAAGCAATGACTGCGGATATCCATCACAATCTCCCTTAACGGCTGTAAGAGTCTTCTTCTGATCTGCTTCATTATCTCCAAGAACCAGCTTATACTTAGTCTTGAACGGAACTCCTATTCTGAAGCTGTCTCTTTCAACAGGTGTAAAATTAAGTACAAAGAGAAGATTCTTCTTTCCATCCGGACTGATTCTCATAAATGATAAAACGCTATTATCTTTATCATTGGCATTAATCCATCTGAATCCTTCACTACTGTAATCAGTAGCATACAGGCATGGATAATTCTTATTAAGCTTAAGACACTTCTTCGTAAAATCCTTAAGTTCTGTATGACTTTCATCCTCTAACAGATACCAGTCAAGAGCACGCTTCTCACTCCACTCATTCCACTGACCAAATTCCTGTCCCATGAACAGAAGCTTCTTTCCTGGATGTCCGCACATATATGCATATGCCAGCTTAAGATTCTTGAACTTATCCTCCCTGTCACCAGGCATTTTCCCAAGCATAGAACACTTAAGATGTACAACCTCATCATGTGAAAGCACAAGAATGAAATTCTCGCTGTAAGCATACATCAACGAAAATGTCATCTTGCTATGATTAAACTTTCTGAAATATGGATCAAGCTTCATATATTCAAGGAAATCATGCATCCAGCCCATATTCCACTTAAATGTAAATCCAAGACATTCCCCATTGTCTGGATCACCACTTACCATAGGCCATGCTGTTGACTCCTCAGCTATAGTTATTGCCTGTGGGAATCTCTTCTTTAACATGCTGTTAAAATGCTTTAAAAAGCTGATTGCTTCGAGATTACCGTTGTCACCATATTTGTTAGGAACCCAGTTTCCTTCTGTCCTTCCGTAATCCAGATACAGCATTGAAGCAACAGCATCAACTCTTAAACCATCAATATGGAACTTGTCCACCCAGAACATTCCATTAGCAATAAGGAAGTTAGCCACTTCATTCTTTGAATAATCAAATACCTTCGTTCCCCAGTCAGGATGCTCTCCCTTTCTAGGGTCTGCATACTCATATACACAGCTTCCATCGAAATTAGCAAGTCCATGTGCATCCTTTGGAAAATGTGCCGGTACCCAGTCAAGAATTACACCAATTCCTTTTTCATGCATATAATCTACAAAATACATGAAATCCTTAGGTGTTCCGTATCTTGCTGTAGGTGCATAATAACCAGTCACCTGATATCCCCATGATCCATCATATGGATACTCTGCAATTCCCATAAGTTCAATATGTGTATATCCCATATCTGAAACATATTTTGCAAGCTCAGGTGCCAATTCTCTATATGTATAGAATCCGTCCTCTGTTCCATCATCTTTCTTCTTCCATGAGCCAAGATGACATTCATATATAGAAAGAGGAGCTTTAAGATGATTCTCCGTCTTCTTCTTCTCAACCCATTCAGAATCTTTCCATTCATAACCTGAAAGATCGGCAACTATTGATGCTGTCTCTGGTCTTAACTGTGCCTGATTAGCATATGGATCTGCCTTGTAAAGAGCCTCTCCACTCTGGGAAATAATAAGGAACTTATACATATCCCCTGCTTTAGCTCCCGGTATGAACAAATCATATATTCCACCATCTGAAATCTTCTTCATATCATAACCATATGCATTCCAGTTATTAAACTCACCTATAACATAGACTTCTCTTGCAGCAGGTGCCCACACAGCAAAATACACACCTTCTTTTCCGTCTTTTACTCCAACATGCGCACCCATTTTGTTATATATCTCATAATGAGTTCCCTGTCCAAAAAGATATGCATCCAGTTCTGTGATTGCCAGCTGCTCGTATTTTTGCATATTCTTCATAAAATCCTCCATTATATTATTATTATCCTACACGACACTTATGGGTCCCCTCAGATATCCCACTAATTAATAGTATATTACCACATTAGCAAATTAATTACTACATTTCATTAGCAAAAAAAATGTTCATTTCACATATATTATGTTATACTGTAAATCGCATTGAAATACATGCATTATATGAGTTAGAAAGATGAAAAGGAGTATTAAATTCTTATGATATACTATATTGTTAACGAAAGTTTTACTAACATAATAGCATTTGTCAGCATCCTGTTTGCCTTTGCATTTACAATAGCTGCAATTGCTCTTGGCAAGAATCTTCTTCCAAGAGATGCCGGAAGGGCTTATGCCATCAACGGAAGTAAATCAGTTGGAAAACCAAGAGGCGCCGGCATGATTTTCATTCTTACATTCACGGTCACATGTGCATTATTCGTAAACTTAAGTGCCGAACTTATCATTTATCTTATACTTGTGCTTGCCGCAATGCTCAGCGGATACCTTGATGACAGTGCTTCATCACCATGGGGTAATTTAAAGAAAGGTCTTATTGACCTTGCAATATCAGTTATGGCGGCAGTTACTTACCTGCATTACAACCCTAACACATTTGACCTTGCATTCTTTGGAAAGACAGTAACTCTTAATCCAATTATATATGCAATACTTATTATTATACTTATATGGGTAAGTATCAATGTTACTAACTGTTCAGATGGTGTTGACGGCTTATGCGGTACACTTTCTGTTGTAACACTTGCCTCAGTGTATGTTCTTTTTAAGTCATTTAATATTGAATCAGCTTACAGACACACCGTTCTTATTATGATTGTGTGTATCCTCGGCTACCTGTGGTTCAATGCATCACCAAGCAAGCTTCTTATGGGTGACGCGGGTTCTAGAGCAATAGGAATATTTATAGCATTTACATTCCTCAAGCTCCATGCACCGCTGCTTTATATTCCAATGGCACTTGTAATTATTCTTGATGGCGGACTTGGTCTTATCAAGGTTTCTTTCATGAGATTTCTTCACATCAACCTAATGAAGAACCTTCGTACACCAATCCACGACCATATGAGAAAGAATAAAGACTGGTCAGATACGCAGGTTGTTTTTAGATTCACAATTATCCAGGTAATTCTTGGTCTTGCAGTAATATATGGATTAATGTTCTGATATTAAATATGTTAAAATGGCATGTCAGTTGGATTTCTGACATGCCATTATTTCTGTTCTGAGAGTTTCTCAGCCTGACGCCGCCTGCGTCTGTGCTCTCTCTCTTTTATCTGCTTTTCATATATCTTAAGTGCACCCTTTTCATCAGTGTGCTTCATAATTCTGACTGCATAATATCTGCCTTCTTCGGTCTGTTTAACTCTGAAACGCCCCTTTATAAGTCCATGTTCATCACATGTAAACAAGCCATAATAGCATTTCGAATTAGTGGCAAACCACTTAACTGTTCTTGTCATAGTCCTGCCACATAAAAAGCATTTGCAGGAACGTACAGTTCTGTCGCTTGCAGCCTTGTCCCTTGTCGCAAATCCCTTTGAAATATACTTCTCATAAGTTCCAAAGTTAAGATATACCTCGTCCTTTCTTGACTCTGGAATTGTAAATGTATCTATACTGCAGAACTTCTTAACTCTGTCGAAATCCAACTTCTTCATTATCTTGGCTGTGTACCTTGCATCACTCATTGCTGAATGATAATGCTCATCACCCTTGATTCCCTGCTCATCGATTGCAGATTTAAGATTCATGCGTGTCTTGCCATCTGAAAAATTAATACTGTAAAGTTTCTGAAGATCAAGGTATAGAAGCGGCTTTGGGAAATTCTCCGGAACATCATAAAACTTCATATTTCGTCTTAATTCAGTAATATCCATGCTTCCCCATGTAACAAATGTATAATCCTCACCGCACCATTCAAGAAATTCAGTTACACCCGATACGAAATCAGTTCCGTTAGCAAGGTCATTTTCTGTTATCCCTAATATCTTCTTGACTGTATTCTGCAGCTTTGTATACACCTGTGGCTTAATGGTACACTGCCACTCATCTACAATATCAAGCTTCTCATTAACCTTCGCCGCACCTATCTGTATAATCTCAAAAGGAAAATGATCCTCAGAAAATTGTTTTCCCTTGGCACTCTGATTCCACTCAAGATCCATAACAATATAATTCATAAGCATGTTCCCCCTTGCTAACGCTCATTATATCGTGTATGCGGGCGTATGTCGATAATAATTTATAAGATATTAATTTTTGAGTTATTAATCACATTTTCATTTCTTTTTTTCGCTGATACATCTCCTCATCTGCACGCTCTCGTACTCTTTCCAGTTCCATATCATCAACTGTAAAAACAGCATAACCACAGGCAATTCCCACTTCTGTTGGAATAATTCTCTTATTGTTCAAAACATCTACATCATGATAAAGCTTTCTTATTACACGCTCTATGTCTACACTCTTTCCCTTTGGTATTATACAACAAAACTCATCGCCACCAATGCGGTAACACTTACCATAACGCTCAAATATATTTTCTATTATCCGTGCTGCATTAATAATATAAGCATCTCCCACTCTATGTCCGTAGTTATCATTACAACTTTTAAGATTATTTAAATCAAATGTTACAACCATACAATCATCAAAGCATTTTTCATTACTAATATAGTAATCGTATGCATTTCTATTATACATGCCTGTCATGGAATCATTTAAAGCAAACTGCTCTAGCTCCTCTATTCTTCTCCCTTTTTTTAGTCTCGCAACGGTCTGTCTTGAAGCCTCTACTCCAAGTACAAGAATAAATAAAAGAAATGCTATTCTTCCAAATACTCCTGAATTATTACCATTCTTATAATATCCTGCCATATCTATGATGGTCGATAAAAATACTAAAATCAACGCTAATATACAGTATTTATACCTGGTGTACAACTGTCTTCTAATAATCTTAATTGTAATTACAACAAATAAATATATCAGCATTAAGATAATTACAATATGAGTCATCCACAATGTCTGTCTAAAATAATATATTCCTGTTGCATTAAGTATGTGTTCTAAAAGAATAATTGTTACATTAAAATAACAGATTAATTTCCAAAACAGATTATCATTTATTTCCAAAAAGCTCTTTACAAACATAATAAATGCCATTGGCATAATCATAAGTGTAACAAAAGCAATGTATGACCCGGCTTGTCTGTTTGCAAATATAAGTGCAGATACATCTGTTTCATTTGCTGACCATAATCCAAGAAGAATCGAAAATAATCCCAGATATAACAATGTTCCGTCTATCTGGCTCCCCTTATGTACAATTGTCCAATATATAGTAATATATAATCCTACCAATAAAATAACCACGCTTATAATAAATGCTGGCATAGCTTTTTGAAGCAATTTCATATATATATCATTGCCTCCACCGATATAGAATTCCTGTTTCTGGTCTTCAACCTCCTTATAACAAGGTGAAATCTCTATTTGAAGTCTGTCCACACCAGATGACAACTTTACAAAATTCCATTTCCATCCCGGGGTATTTCCCCATATACTTCGTTTGTTACTAAGTCTGTAAATTTCTTCTCCTTGTGCATATACATTTATTCTCTGATGTGAAGAATAAAATACTATTGAACCTATATCCTGTCCATATGACTGTAAATTAAAATCATATTGTGTTTTTCCATCCTCTGTTGTACTTATTGATTCTGGAATACAAGTTGTCAACGCTTTTTCAGAAACTGCATCACTAAATGTGAAAACACTACATAAAAACATCATAATAATCGCAGCTATTACTGTGCCAATTAATATCCCCTGTTCCCTTTTCATGTTATACCCCTTACTCTATATCTCCATTTTTTTAATTTTATCATGTACAATGATTTTTTTCCATATATTGATGTCTTTAAGCAGTAATTCTTTATAATACACTGTAATCACACACTAAAATATGTAATATAAAAAAGCAGCAACGATTCTCATCGCTACTGCTTGTCACTTCTTAATATAAATGTTCCCACCCAGAGTCGAACTGGGGATTGAGACTTAGGAGGTCGAGTCACCTTAGTTTCCACATGTTACCTGATGTCAATCAACGTCAGTATTTATCTGGAAATTGGACACTTCATTGTAAACTATTGTCAATATAAATTAACAGGTATAATCCCATTTTTGATATTCTCTGTTAGCAGTTTGTTAGAAATGCTAACGCATGGGATTAACTACTGTGTGCATCATAATTCATAAACATGACCATCATTCCCCTGTTGCTCTCGGTAATGATTGATCAATATTTCTATTAGATTACTTACATTATATCGTGTGGTAGGTCGGTTGTCGATAAGTTTTTGACCATTTTTCACTTATGCCGACTCAAAATTTCTTATTAGTCCTTTAATTCTCTTTCTGTCTCTTCCAGGAAAAGAAAAAGTGATGACCACATTGATCACCACTTTAACTATTATATATTAATCGAGATATCCTCAGATATTTTAATATTGCTATGCCAGAAGTTATACTCATCTAGCTTTTGAGTTATACCATTATAAACAGCTTTTTCATGCAGGGGATCTTTAATAGTAATCATCATACAGAATTCTTGGCTCAAATCCTGCCCTTCTAAGATTGCTCGTTCTTCAATATTACTACGATATGTACCATCTAATCGTAAATACCATTTTTTATCTGCAGAAGCGTACTTAATTTTGTTTCCTTCTGTCAACTCAGACAAATCCACAGCATATTTTTTTACAGGATAATACTTATCGCCATACTGTATCAGCATTCTTTCTTTTAACGCAAAATCCTCAGTGCTCTCTCTCATTTTTACTTTGCTGTATATACTTCCCACAAGAACATTTTGTGATCCAATCCTACCAACTGGGTTCAATATTCCATTTCTAGTTGTATCTCTAGGTGTCTTTTCATCATAAGACCCAAACTTCACATCCATATTTGATTGACAATACTCAAACCCTTGTGAAGGATCTAAAATCGGCTCATAGACCAACGTTACAATAATTTGTCCGGTGTAAAAGCCATCTCTAATTAAACATTCTGGCATAGGGAAATCTTTAATATCTATAAAACTTCCTTTTGGCAAAGAATCTCTAAGAATTAACGTTGCCTCAGTTTGAGAATTATATAAAATGCTATGTACAGGAGCGGGTACTCCAAATCCCATATATTTTGTTCTCTCTGTTTCTGGAACGTTTAATTTTTCGGAATAGTTTGCGGAATGGATTATCATTGTCTTTAAAAGAAGCGAATCAAATTCTTCATCCATTTCATTTAATAATCCTGCCGCTAGCGAAGCCACTCTTGGTGTCGAAAAACTTGTTCCTGCCTTTTCAATAATCGTCCCCTTATTCGAAAAAGAAAACACTCCACTTTCAATTATATTTCCTCGTGAGTCAATGCCTGCATTACCACCATAATGCACAATATCTGGTTTAATAATATATGCAGGTCCCGGTCCTTTTCTGGAAAATGGAGATGGATTCTCCGGTTCAGAAATATCCACTCCCTCTTGATTATCAGCAACTGATCCAACCACTAATGCTCTCACAGAATCTGCACCTTCATGCAACTTTCCTAAAGGAAGATTTCTCGCAAAATTGGTGCAGTTTCCTGCAGACTTGCATATCAATACGTTATACTCATCCTGTATTTCATCTAAAGCAATTGCAAAATCACTAAATTTGGACTTGCTAATCTCTCTAGTAATACTGATGGACAAATTCCATATTTTAATTTCTTTATGTTTGCGTTTGATAATTTCACGAATATTTTCAATTAACTCGTCTTCATCCAATCGTTCTTTTCGCGTATCTGGAAACACGGTTGCGTCAAACACCATTACATTATAAGAATCGCAAAGATCCTTCTCTTGTAATTCGTCGCCATAAGTAATAACACCTGCTACAATAGTTCCATGAGAAGCTAATATTGAACTATCCGGATATGGCGACATTCGCTTTCCATCAATCCATGGTTTTAATTCGTCAATTGCTTCAATTCCATTATCCAGTACGCCTACTGTCGTAATTTTTTTGGATGTGTCTGGATATTTAATTGATACGGTTTTTGAAGTTCCCATATAATCTAACCCAATGTCAAAGGATGGCATAGGTGATATTTCTTCTGCTAAATCAAATAATTCTTGTTTAAGCAAATCATCCAACGTTTCTTTTTCTAACGCACATAATTTATATATAATCAGTGTTTTTGCATATTTTGAACGAACAAAAGAAATCCCTTTGTCTCGTAACAATTGTTCAAATCTACCACAATTACTTAAATTGTAACTATAATCCCTGAAATCGAACAATTTTACCTTGTAATTACCTTTTTCTTTTAATGACTCTATTATTGGTGAAAACTTTTGTATTTCATCTATGCCTGAAATACCATAAGCATATTTTCCAGTATCTGTAATCTTTTTTTGCATTTCTTTCGCATCTGCTAAAGAATCTATTCTAATAATTAAAGAATTTTCATCTCCTACACCCAACACGTTATTTCCATTTGTAGCAAAAATAGTTTCTATCTTGCGTCTATGACTTTTAGCATGGGCATCTTTATTTAATGTTGCTTGCATAATTACTGGAACTGTACGATTTTCCCATCCTGTCACCGAAACTATTTCATCCAAACTTGCTGATAACATGTTCGATTTGTTTTGTAATTCATCTCCTGATAAAACCCAGCGTGGTAATTCCTTATTAGAATTTCCCTCTACGCGTTGTTTATCTTCTTCACGCTTGCTGAAAAATTTAATCGGAAGTCTCTTCTCCATTATCATCATCTCCCCTCAATTGTTTTGAAATCATTTGTACTTTCCTCAAAGGAAATCCAAGTTCTTGTAGTTCTCTATGCGTCATTCCGTTTTTAATCAAATATCTAATATATTCATCCTCATCACTAATTACATGATATCTGAAAAAGTATGCTTCACGAAGGATATCAAACATCACAATTTTCTGATCTCCATTAATTAAGCATGACTTAATTGCATTATTAATTACAGTTTTTACATCAGCATGACTAAGTCCACTCAATGAATTTCCTAACATTTTTTGTTTTTTTAAGTTAATATCAAACAATACATTTCCTTTTTTTATGTATCCATCTATTAATTTTTGAATATCTTCTGTTGAAGGCTTCTCAATAGCCAATACTCTGTTAAATCTTCTCCATATTGCAGGATCGAGCAATTCATGATGGTTTGTAGCGGCAATAATAATGCTATCTCTGCTAAAAATGTCAATATTTTGTATTAAACTATTAACAACCCTTTTTAATTCACCAGTTTCATTTTTATCATCCCTAACCTTTGCAATAACATCAAATTCATCCAAAAAAAGAATGCACTCTTGACGCGATGCAAAATCAAAGATTTTTCGAATGTTTTTTGCAGTACTTCCTAATAAAGAAGATATAAGCCCATCTAAACGAGCCGTAATCAATGGTAATCCCGTTTTCATAGAAATATATTTTGCCACAGTAGTTTTTCCACAGCCTGGTGGTCCATATAATAGCAACGTATTTGTTTCATCAATCCCTGCTGCAATTAACTTATCGCGGCTCTTGTAGCACTTTATAAAATCTTCAATTTCATTCTCCGTATTTTTATTAAGAACCAAAGAATCAATATCAATATCTGGATATGAAATGTCTACTATATCCATTCTACTTTCACTATCAACAGGTTTTGAAGATAATGAATCTAATGCCAACATTCCAGATTTTCTATTATTTATGATGCGATATATCTTCTTTGATAATGATTTTTCACCAGTTTCTTCTAAATTGTCAGCCAAAACCTTGGCATAATTATATACTTTCTCTCTATCACCACTAAGTCCACCTTCTATTATTTTCGAAATCTCCGTATACATAGCCAGACCTCCTTGTGATTATGTTAACATTTTTCTGTGCATCAGTCAACATGTATGTTATCAAATCATTCTAATATGTTATCATGATATGTATTTTTGTTATCATTTAACTCTATATTTTCTTTTAACACATCACATTTCATCTTATCCATTCTCTCAAAGATTATTTCCCAAGATATAAAAAGAGAATAAATACATATGAAACTAGTAAACCATGTTATAATAAAATTATTGAGGTATTCTATGAAAATTTATCTTTTCGACAACGCTATTGATTCTTTTGAATGGTCACTGCGCCATTTAAGAACCTTTTTAGAAACAGATAGCAACTTTGAAAACCCTGACATAAGCACTACCTATTTAAAACAGGCAATACTTTGTCTCAACTCTGCCCTTGAATTATTTTTTAAAGAAAGAATTAGTGCTATCAATCCACTGTTAATTTATGAACATATTGAAATTAATAACCTTCCTCAAGTCTTCATTGATTATTACGCAAAACAGCAAAATGGTGAAATTGATGAACCCTTATACAATTATGTAATTGAAAACACTGAATTGCATACTATTGATTACTCCAAATGCATCGAACTCTATTGTTCCTTATATTCAGTTGCGCAAGGTCATAAGAAAAATTTTATAGAATTGAATGGTATACGAAATAAGCTCACTCATCTTGGAATCAAATCACAGGAGGAATATTATATTCTTGCTGGTAGAATTGCAGACATCCTCAATTATGTTCATTACAATATTATAATGAAAATTGATTATTTACCGACCAGATTAGAAAATATATGTCTGGAAATATTTAATATTGAAAGTGTGCTCTCTAATCTTGAAGAATCAATTTGGAGAATTGCTAATGAATCCAGAATTGAAGAAATCTGTAATAATATCATAAGTTACTCTAACTGCGAGGAAATTCAAAAATATCTTCAAGAAAAGAAAATCTTAGCCAGTTTTGGTTCTACTTTTGATGCAGACTATGTTTACTCTATCTATACAATGAAAAGAGACGACAATGAAGATACTGAAATTTGCTCCATTTATGGTTCTGTTCAAAATAATGCCTTATTTATATCTGATTCTGATCTTAATGATGGGCCTGTATTTGCTATCCTTCCTTTAATTGATTTAAATAGCAAGCAACCAAGATTCTATATTTCTAACGATGAGAACGGAACTAATATTCCGGAATTTCAAGGTCAATCAGATTTTTGGAAGGAAAAACCATACTCTGCACACTTTTCTTATGTACCATATGGGAAAAATAAGATCATAGAAATGCTCAAAAAAATAATCAATTATATGTCAATCATTGAATTCAAACCGTTCACACCATAAACAAAAAAGCCATTCTTGCAATGGCTTTTTGTTTTCCAAATTGAAATCTTCTATAATCAATCACAAATTTTATACAGTTACACCCTTTGCCAATCCAGCCAGTAATGCTGCCATTTCCGGATTGTTCAGCACTTTCATAAGTGCCTCTGCATCAATTCCATCCGGCACTTCGATTTTCTTCTTTCCTGTATCTGGCCGCTTCATATCCGGATTCAGATTCTCTTTCTTATAAAATGCATCCTCGATCAGCTGCGCATTTTTCTTACGGTCTTCATCCAGGATATGTCCATACACTTCAGTTACCATATCTGCCTGTGCATGTCCTGAGTCACCCTGCACTGCTTTAATATCTCCTCCGCTCAGTTTCAGTTTATACGTTACACTCGTATGACGCAGACTGTGAAATACCACATCCGGCAGACCTTCTCTGTCTATGACTTCCTGCATTTTGACACGCAGATAGCTCTCTCCAAGAGGCAGTCCATAGGACGTTGCCATGACCAGATTGTAATTTTCATACATATCTCCGAGTGCTTCTATTGTTTCATTCTGCTCTTCCCGAAGCTCCGCAAGAAGAATGGCTACGGATGAAGGAATATATACTTTTCTGATACTGCTGTCTGTCTTTGGCTCTTTTAACACCCTGACTGTACGGTTATTCTTTCTCATTGATGGGAACACCTGAATGATATCCTTCTGCTTCAATACCTCAACAGCCTTTTTTGATATTCTCTCCACTTCCTTATTTATAATAATGTAGGCACTATTGCTGTCTATTGCTTTCTGCGATATCTCCACGCAGTCCCAGGTAAGTCCTAAAAGTTCTCCCAGTCTGAGTGTTGCTGTAAAACACAGATGAAAAGCTATTTTAAGCCATCTGTTTTCGCAAGCCTCTATTGCCTGCATCAGCATTTCTGCCGTCCATATCTCCCGTTCCTCTCTTTTATATTTTGGCACCGTTGCATCCGTTGCAGGATTTTTCTTCATGATGCCCCACTTTACCGCCTGCCGGAAACAGCTTCTCAGTATCTTGTGTATCTCCCCTACTGTAGCAGCTGTGATCGTTCCACTTTCATCCATGTTTCTGGAACTCTTTACAGCCTGCATCTCCAAAAGTTCCTGATAATATTTTTCTATAAAATGATTATCGATCTGATCCAGCTTTTTATTTCCTATCGTGGGAATAATATAGTTATTGATCGTACTGATATTCCCGTCGTATGTCGAAAAGCCCCACTTTTCCCTGCCATACAGATTTACATATTCATCCAGTAATTCCTTTACGGTCACACACTTTGGAACCTCAAAAGTTCCTACAGACAGTTTGTATTCCACTTCCAGCTTTCTCTTTTTTGCCGCTGCCTCCGTATCATAGGTTTCCCATTTCTGCTGTGCCTTTCCCTCATCATCATAAATTCTGTATATTACACAGTATTTTTTCCCTCTTTTCTGAATTGAAGCCAAATTGATCACCCTTCCCGTATTTCTAACCAGTTTTCAAATGAATCCCTCTTTATCCGCAATATTTTATCTGTCTTCGTGTACCTGAAATAACCTTCACCGGCCCATCTGCTTACCGTTGAAGGCGTCACTCCTGCCATACGTGCTGCCTCATCCCTTGAAATGTAGCTGCTCCTTTTGGCTCCCACATGACTTCCATACCGTCTCTTTTGATATCTTGTCTGCCCGGCATACCATTTTTCAAAGACTTCTTTCGGTATCCTTTTCACAAAATCCACTGTAAAAGTATCAAGATCATTCTTGTCCCATATCTCATATACTACTGCACTGCTGACTCCAAGCATCTTCGCCACTTCTGAAAAGGAATATGACATGCTGGTCAGTTCAGCCCCCGGTTCAGGACCATCCACTTTTCTGTGCTTGACCTGGTTTGCATACCATTTCTCAAAACTCTCCACATCTATCATCATATGACCATTGACGATATCGGTCTTGAAGAAATTGCGGTGTACCAGCCAGTAGCTTTCCGTTTTCTTTAATCCAAGCATTTTCCGCATCTGCGGAACTGTCATTGTTTTTCTTACTTCACTCAATCTGCTGTTCCTCCCGGTTCATAATAACACAACACCTATGAAACCTTTTAGAACGTAAATTTTCACTACGACACCTGTTCATCAAACCATTTATCAAAGCTGTTCTTTGATATGCGGTAGGTGGTTCCGATCTTAACCCAGCTGAATACTTCCATCTTTAGCAGTTCGTATACTGTCGGTCTGCTGATTCCAAGGATTTCCTGTAATTCCTTTACCGTATAACATCTCTTTTCACTGGTATTGTTTGTGATTCCATCCATTACGCAATACCTCCCATCTTACCGTCCATAAATCCGATGACCTGTCTCCTTACACGGCTTCTTATTTTATGAATTTTCTGCTGTGCCGATTCATAAGAAATGTTCTGTAATTCAGCTATATCACTTAAAGACATTTCTCCTGTCAGATATTTCTCAAACACATCCTTCTCTGCTCCCAGAGTCTCAACCTGCTTATTAAACAGCTGATAATCATTTCTCATTTTTCTTAAAAGATATGCGTCACTCACAAACTCTTCCGCACGGTCAACGCCCTTAAGAACATCCCCAGAAAAATCGCATTTTATCAGGGCCTCTGTTGTCATGATCTTTGCAACCGCTTTATTCGCTGTCGGATCACTCTTGATGCTGCCTCCCTGCACACTGACTCCAAGCTCTCCGATATCATGTCGGTGACTGCTTTCCTTTTCACATTCGATCATGTATCTGAGCCCTTCCGTATATCCTTCCACTATTCCCATAAAATCATTATAATTTTTGATTATCAGATTCACTCTCTTTGATGATGATGCATTTACATATACTTTAATCAGATTCTTCTCTGCCATATCCTTATCTCCCTGCTTTCATTTATTCTCATAAGCTGTCACGCGTTTACTCTTGTTTACAGGAGATATTGTAGACGAATATGGAGTAGAAATCGTTTCCCAAACACTCAACAAAAAATTGAGTCTCACTCAACTTCCAGAGAAATCAATGCTTCCAGCTGTTTTATCGCTATCGCTTTTACTTTTTCACTCTTAATTTGGGAAAACAGCATCAGGATTTCTTCATTGGCATCTGCCATTCCACTGCCTTCAATAAGATACCCGCCTGTACATCCAAGTGCTTTTGCAAGTTCAGTTATAACGCTGCTCTTAATATCGATTTTGTCATTTTCATATAATGAGATCGTGCTTTTATCTGTGAGCATCTTCTCCGCCAATGCTTCCTGTGTCATTCCTTTATTTTTTCTGCATTCCTTGATTCTCTATCCTATTGTCATTTCCATTCTTTTCTCCATTTCCGGAGTCCAAAACGGAAATATGCATGAACCTGCACCGGCATAGAAAAGAGCCTGCAAAACGTACTCAAATAAAACAATCAAAAAGTCAAATTGACTTCTGTTGTCATATTTCCGTTTTGCAGGCTCCTGATAGTTCTGTGCTAAATTCAGCTCGTTTACAAACTCTTGCTAAGTAGTGCCGGCTCTAAGGGTTCACGGTATTTTCAAAATCTGTGTTTTGAATCCTCGGCCCAGTATGTCGGTTCCATCTACCCGCTCATTATATTTAATTGTATCTATAAGCTCACTGCCCTTACATTGCTTGCTTCTGTTTCCTTAATGCTTCCATATCTGTAGAGCATCTGCTGGCACCTGCTTCCTGACCGGGCTTTTTCCCCCGGCAGTTCTCAAATATCCTCATATAAACTTCATCAACTACCCCTACTATTTCTTTCCTGCATCTGGAACAGTTTATCTCTACACTACAGTTCCCAGACACCTTGAACAGCTGCTTGCCACATACGGGACAGCTCACATATCTCATCTTAACTCTCTCTGTCATCATCAAAGTCCTCCTAATATGTACATTCTGTTGTACCATTCAACGGATAAGGGAAATGAAAATCATTGATGATCATGTTAATAGGACAAATGAGTTCCGATGTGCCGAAGTCCGCACCACTTATCCCCTGTACTTCTCGCTGATCTCTTTCTGTAACTAACTCCTTCTACCTTCTTTCCAATATTTGTCTTATGTCTACATGGCATAATATAACTCTAATTAAATTGATATTCAAGTGAATTATATTTCACTGTATCAATATGATTGAGATTATTCTTGAAATTTGACACATATCATGATATAGTTGGGATAAGCTCATAAGGTGAGATGACACTTATCACAGCTTTAGAAAGGCAGTTCGCTATGAATGATTTAGGAAAAACTATTGCGAAACACAGAAAAGACCACAAGCTGAAACAAAGCCAGCTTGCAACAGAACTTGAAAGATATGATATCTATGTAAAACCCAATACTGTAAGTGCCTGGGAATCCGGACTCTCGCAGCCAAGCTCCAGACAGCTTCTGGCTATATGTGAGATACTGGAAATCCACGATATCTATACTGAATTCATTGGAAAGAATCCTGATAATCCTCTCCGTAATCTGAACGAAGAAGGCATTAAAAAGGCACTTGATTATATCAGCCTGCTTGAAAAAAGTGGTGATTACAAACTCGCAGAAGTCATTCCTCTTCATGTGCTCAGAGAGAGAAAAGTATTCTATACAACAGTATCTGCTGGTACCGGTTCTTTTCTTGAAGGTGAAGACTATAAAATGTACTCTTCTCCTGATATCCCAGAAGAAGCTACTTTCGGAGTTCATGTAAGCGGAGACAGTATGGAACCTCGTTATCATAATGAAGAGCTTATCTGGATTGAACAGACAGAAATGCTTGAAGATGGTGAAATCGGTATATTCTACCTTGATGGAAATGCTTATGTAAAGAAATTTCAGAACAACAGAAAAGGAACCTTCCTTGTTTCCCTGAATAAGAAATATGATCCTATTCCGGTAACAGAAAACAGTTCCTTCAAGATTTTTGGCCGCGTTCTATCCTAGTCCGTTTTATTGGACTCATATTTTGATAGCATGTACATAGTGGCTGACCGGTTTCACCTCTCCGGTCTCCATTAAAATCATTTTACAAAGGGGGATTGTAACTATGAGTGCAGAAACAGTTATCTGCAAATTACGTGAAACACGGACAGATCTCGGCTATACCCAGCGTCAGATTGCTGATGGTTCCGATATGAATGTCCGCACACTGATCAATATTGAAACTGGCAAGACTATTCCATCACTTCTCTATGCCATGAAACTGGCAAATTTTCTTAATCTGCCGGTAGATCAGCTGTTTGAATACAAGAGTGCCGATCTGCCATCAAATGAAGGAGAAGACTGCCATGAAAAGTAACACCACTATCAATTTCAAAACCATTGCTGTTGATTTTGATGGTACCCTGTGTTACAGCAAATGGCCGGAGCTCGGTCAGCCCAACCAGGCACTGATCGAGTATCTTCAGGAATGGAAACACAATGGCAACAAACTCATTCTCTGGACCTGCCGCACCGGCGAAGCTCTGTCGAAAGCTGTCGAATGGTGCCGGGAACAGAACCTTGAATTTGATGCCATCAATGACAACCTTCCTGAAATCATTGAATTTTACAGACACAACAGCCGCAAGATATCCTGCGACTACTATATTGATGACCGGATGCTGCTACCGGAAAATGCGAAGACATAGGACCTGTGATGGATGCTATGCCTTTGCATTTCTTACCACAATATATCATATGGTTATTTATTTGTAATAACTCCGCATTCAAGTGGTTACGACCATTTAAAACACTAGATTACACATACATCAAATTTTTTCAAATAAATAATATCTTCCTTTTCTACGTGAACAACATTTGTGTAATTTATATCCATAGTGATAAAGATTCCCACAAATATATTCTGATATTTCCTTGGCATCCTCCATAGTCTCTAAATTTAAATTATTCATAAACCATTTTGCAACATCATCATGTTTTTGCTCTAAACTAGTCTTATTTATAAAATCAATAAAATCATTAGAAAATAGTTTTATATATTCATGTAATAATTCTTGTCCCATTTCATTAGGTTCTTGTAAATCTGGATATTCTTCATTAGGCTGTGTCAAACCCAATTCCACAAATTTCCTTGCTTCTGGTATTTTATCTAATTCATCCTCCCAAAATCCAAGTGTAAAAGTATAACATCCTAATATTAATTCAACAGCTTCACTACTTGAAAATACAGATAAGTCCATTATTTCGTTTCTCCATTCTTCTAAATATTTCTATATATCATAATTCTTTATGCATAATATTTCACTTATGATTGATGGTTTCTTTCCCATTCACTTAATATAGCTTTGACTCTTTCTATATGAAACCTTTTTGCCTCTTCTGACCTAGTAATTTCAATAGTAGTATCATTTGTATAAGGATTCAAATAATAATCAACTACATTTTGATTTGGTTTGCGATTCTGCATTGTATGAACCAATCCATCCAAATTCTTATTAAGCTCGTTAAACTCTATCCCATAATTATCTGCTTGTAAACGAGCATTAGTTCCTGGAATGCATTCGCCTTTTCTTAAAATTTTGGTATCTATCCAATCATTATTATTATTAAGAGCACGCAAAGTTATAGCTCCCGCATATTTTACATATCGATTTGGCAAATCACGTTCCCTATCCCATCCAACCGAGAACATAACATACACATGTGACAATCTTTTTTCTTGTTGACGAAAATCTAATTTATTCCATTCAACTAATAGATAGTGTCCTCCTTGGCGAGTTCCTTTTACATCTATACGCCAGTCATTTACGACTGCATCCTGAGCATCATACTGTCCTCTTGGATATACTTCAAAATCAAGCTCTATATCGATTCCATAGTTTTCATGCATTATTTTTGCAAAAGCCACCTCTGCAATTTTACCTATTATGGTATCCCTTGACACCTCATCAACAGAACGAGGAACTACATCATGCTGACCAAATTCTATATCTTGTTGAGTCGGTGCCGATCTTCTTGCAAAATCAATACATTGTTCAAGTTCTTGCTCTGTTATTCTAATTCTGTCTGGATTTATCATAACTAATTTCTCCTATAACATAACTACTGTTTTCCGTGCTTATTTTCTAAATATCTAGTTATTAATCCAATCACTATAAAATCCTTCTCTTGGTTCTTCAAATGTTCCTACAACCAATCCCCTATCAAGCATTATATTGTATATCTCACAACTTGTTTCAGGAATTAAACCACATGCATGGCATGATGCGAGATTTAATGACTCTCTGCCTTGACCTTTGCTTGTTATGCAAACCGGATCATTAGAACACAATTCCGCATGTTCTATTGCTTCTTTAAATATCCTGGTAAAGCAGTCCTCTCTACCCTGACGAACTAACCCCCCTAATGTTCCTTCAGCGTCTCCACTTGCTGTATATATTAAAATACCGGCCATTTTTGTCTCAGGATCTTTTTCTGTCATATAATATATTCTTTCTCTCAAGGATGCTATATTATAACCGCATTCATAGCTCAATTGTTTAATTAACAAGTGAGAAATCGTATGTAACAAAATAAAAGATGCATCCAAATATTCATGAATTCTTCCATTCATTGTTGAATGTTCATAATTATCTAAAAGTATTTCTTTCCTTTTAATCACAAACGGAGATTCTGCCCACTTTGATAGCTTATTCATATCAAATTGTATAAAAATCCCCTCTCCTCGCACTTCAAATCCTGGATACCAGTTATCATCTTCTTGCTTAATTGACACAAAATGCGGATCATCCATATCAGCCACAGAAATTGGTTGTAATCTTGAAAATCCTACCAAAACCTGTATTTCTTTTAACTTTTTCACCAACACAACTTGCGATACTCCTGGAATATCGTATTTACTAATATCCATTTCTTCTATCAAGAAATCCTTTGATCCACGAATCTTATTTTTTCCACTTAATGCAAGATATTCTTCATATTTATATTCTAAATTATCTAAACTATATGTTTTTTTATTCTCTTTTTCTTCAAGCAACAACTCTTGCAATATTTTATGAACAGCGGACTGCTTAATAGAAATTTCTTCTGATATCCTTGATGACCATTTTTCAATTCTTTTATTTATTGTTTCTAAACGCTCATCCTCATCGTCACAATCATTTAAAATACGCTGAATATCTTTATAACTTACCGATTCTTGTACTTTATTTATGTTTGCATCTGCATTAGTTGGCAAAACAATAGAAGACGCTGTACACGAAAAATATACATTTGAATCTCCCCTTTGCTTGGTCTCTGGATAGCATGAACACGCTTGTTTTGTTCCCTTCCAAGGATGATAACCTTTACAATAAAATTCATTAAATCCTTTCTCTTCAACCAGCTGCCTAAAAATATCTTGAGAAAATGCATCTTGTAATATTGCAGTTGCTTTACAATTTCTACAAGTTACTTTTAATCCTGCCATTCCTTCAGTTGCAGAATTTCCGGTTGTAAATATAAGATCCGGATTAGAACATATTTTATTAGGTACCGCTTTATTGATGTTTTTATAATGTGCCCATTCTAACCATGGAAAATCGTTAATATGTCCATTTTCACACACAGTCACTATTGCAGATGCAACTAAAGCACACCTGTCTTTATAGCATTTAGGATGCCTTATCATATAAGGATCTTTATTCTTAGTAGCTTCTGGTGCATACTTTTCGTATTCTTTTATCCATTCTGAACGTTTTTTTAATCGTCTACATACCGGACAGAAATAATATTCTGGAAATGTAACATAAGAAATTCCCTCTTTAGTTGCATTATTATCTTGATTAGTTCCTGGCATCCCGAAGTAATCTACCCCTAATGCTTTTTGAAGTCTTGAATCATGTATTTTTGTAACATTGTTCTTCCAGAACCAAGGGGCACTTGTCATTAAAGTTTGATCAGGAAAATCTACCATTGCACCTGTTCCATATTGCTGAATCGATTGTGTAACTCTTGTATTATAACCAGAACTACTCATAGGAATTACATCTTTAATTGTTTTTCTCATCTTCATCCTCCAATACAATTACATTGACATTAACCATCGCCTCCACATTTCTCATAGATGTCATGGTATTAAATGAATCATATTCCTCTTCATCAACTCCGAATGGTTTAAGTACTCTATACATATCCGGTTTTTTGAAACCCATAATATTTCCATACTCTATTTTTTCATGATTTGCATGTTCAACCAATCGATTGATTTTTTCATAGATGATATCTATTTCTTCTCTTACTTCATCATTGTTATCTGAAATTTCGTATGATAGTCTTGAATTAATATCATCCATTCGAGAAACAACATAATCAGATAATTCTTTCAATTCTTCATCATAATCATTTTTATCAAATGACCTTAATTCTTCATCTGTTTCAAAATAGTTATGTCTGATAAGTGATATAATAACGGCATGCAATGCTCTCTTTCGTGCAGGTTCTGAAAATGGAGTTACACCTGTTGGTTCAACATATCGATAGAATGATTCATGATATGATTTAAATTGTTCATAATGTGATCTGTCTCTACTTCTAACACCATCATACTGTACAAAAACCACACCTGGATACTTTCTTCCAACTCTACTTGACGCCTGTATATACTCGCTTGTTAACTTCGGCTGTCCTAAAATAACCATTGCATTAAGTCTATCTACATCTATCCCCACTGAAATCATATTTGTCGCTAAAAGCAAATTTACAGGATAAATTTTTTTATCCCAATTGTCTTGAGAATAATGTATTTTTTCAAGCTTATTCAAAGTTTGATTTAATTCTGTTGTTGACACTCGGCTTGTTAGCTCATCTGCCTTTAGGATAATTCTCTTGCCTCTAATATAATTGTTTCTATGTGCCATTCTTTCAATATTATCTCTTACATCATTCTGAACTATTGTCGAACATTTTCCCAATTCTTTTAAGCTGTTAAAATATGTTGTTAAAGTCCAATATGCATCCTTAATTTCATCGTCATATTTACTTTCCTTTACAATTTGTAATAATGCCGCTAAAATCCTACTCTCCATCATAGCCTTTGTTTTACCAGCGGGCATAAGCCCTATATATATTCTACCAGGCTTTTCTTTTACTTTCGCAGTTCGTGCAAAAAATGAATCTGCTTCATCAATTCCCTGTGGAGGAAATTGAAACACATCTCTATTGTATAATGCAGAGCATTGTTCTTTTGCTCTACAAATTGTAGCAGTAGATGCAATTATTTTGGGATGAATTCCCTTACTACAACATAAATAATCTATGGCTGTCTCATACAATCCAACCATACTACCTAATGGTCCTGAAATTAAATGTAATTCATCTTGTATAATTAGCTCAGGTGTTCTATTACATGTGTTCGTAGCAAAAAATCTTCCTATTTCTGCATACCATGGCAACATTGCAAATTTATCTACTGTAGCAAACAACAATGTTGGTGGATTTTCATACAATTCTTCATCAACGACTTGTAAAGGTAACTTATCTGCAAATTGACAATCCTCATGTGTACAACACATGTAAAAATGCTTCTTATTTTTTAATCTGTACCCCCACTTCCCAACGATATTATTTTTTTCGTCAACATCCTTTACCAACTTAGTTCCACACCAAGGACACTTTAAAACCTGAAATTTATTATACTGTTCTTTTGTATATTCGAGATTCTTATTGATTGCCTTTGATAATTTTTCGTAACAGTCAATCGCATCTTTATTTTTATTAGGAGTATGTGATCCACCAATCCATAAACCTATACTTATCTCATCATCACCCAGTTCATATTTTGGATATATGCTCCTTTTTTCTTGTGATTCCTGTCTAATTAACTCACACGCACAAATAAGAGTAGATGCCCTGGTAAACTGCTGTGAAGCCAGCAATCGTAAAGTATATCTCATAATTATTGCTGTTCCACCTGATTCTTCCAAATGTGCTAATTTTCTATAAAAAATAGTAAATGCAGTTAGTCCAAGATAAGCTTCTGTTTTTCCACCACCTGTAGGGAACCATATAAGATCCACTATATCTCTATCCTTATTCTGAATAGTATCATCGGTGATTGATGAAATACTCATTAGCAAGAAAGCCAACTGAAATGGTCTCCATGTATGTTTATCTGATTGCTGATAATAGTCCATATTTTCTAATATTTCACCTAAATCTTCATTATCTGGATAAACATTCTCAAACTGGCTTTGTAAAACAATTTGCACCCGTTGCATAAACATTGCTCTATTTGCAAGTTGAAATGAATCCCATGCCTTTACATTATCGTTTAGTTCGTTTATTCCATCTTCTATACGTTTTAAACAACATCTACAATTCAATATATGTTTTTTAGCTGTATTAGCATGATGAACCGACATTCCTACAATTACTGATTCTATCTCATCTATCCAGTCATTATATCCTTTAGCTAAGCATTTAAGATAATTTATCTTGATTTCCTTATCAGTTTCATCCAAATCAGACAAAAATTTCATACTAAATACTTTACTATCAACCTTATATTTTTCATCAACAGTAAATTCCATTTGAGGAACCTCAACCATAGGAAAGAAATCTGAATATATCATTCCCTTACCATAATCGTCAATTTTCCAGTTCACGGAGGTTCCTAAACCGGTGCCATATTTTTTATGATTTCTATATAAAAGACTATTTGAAGCTTCCTCCTCTGTATAATCTTGAATCATATCTAAATCAGAATAATCGCAGAAACACAATTCTGGATTTTTTTCTGTGTTTACACTAATTTCTGATTGATAAAGATTTTCTTTACCAGGCTTACCTTTTGCCATATTCAAAAACATAATAGTATATGAGTAAAACCCATTAACTAATTTATGTTTTAATCCACAAATTCCAGCATCTACACCTTCTATATCTAATTTAGACTGAAAATAATCACTTGATTTAAAATTAACAATTGTCTCAAAACAATATGGAACGCGTACTTTTCCTCTAAGAAGCTCTATCATTTTATATGCATAGTTTTTAAATGTACCATCATCTGCCTTTTCCTGATCATACCAATATTTTATCTGCTTAGGCTCAATTTTTGTTTTTAATTCAAGTATATGCTTTTCCTTATCATATGAAAAATAAGGCTCAAAAACTTCCGGCACACAAAATTGTTCAGCTATACTTTCGTCAATTCTAATTTTACAATCTGACACTAATGCAGCACGATACTTTGCAAATTTTCCATCTATTACTATCTGGTTCAAATTTTGTTTAGCAATAAATGTAAATCCCATAGATGAAGGTAATAATTTTGTAGCCATGCTTATATATTCATCCATAGAATCTTCGGAATCGTTCGCAGAATATATTTTTTCTTTATTATCAGATTCTGTATCCTGTTCAGGAGAAAAGCCTTCAGACACAATTTCTTCCTTTGCATTTCCCTCTTTGTTATCTAATTCATCATCTTCCATTCCAATTATATTTCCTTGCGGATACAATATCCCTACACTATATCTTTGACCTGGATCTCCAGATATAATTTCATGTTCCAAATCTAGACCAGAAAGCTCTGAACCTGGTCCAAGCATTTCCATTCTCATTCTATCAATTAGTTCTTTTCTTCCATCTAATCGCTTATCTACCATAATTATTTCCCCTAGTTTTCAATCGGTCTATTAGCTCTGTATCCAGCAATACTAAAAGCTTCTATCGTTTCGATGTGATCAATTTGCTTAACTACTGTAATTTCTTGTATTCTATCTTTTAATTCCTCATACATTCCGGCATTATCATCAAATTTAATATTATCTGAAATCACAGCTTTTTCTATTAATTTTAAAATTTTCACTCTTGCAGAGCGTATTTGCTTTGTTGCCAATGCATACTCTGTATGTGATTCCGGCAAACAATCTTTACCAAACACATCTTGAATATACTTAAAAGTTTCTTCTTGATTTGGTCCTACAATATGTGACTGCTCATCAAGCCAACTTCTAATAACTTGAGGTTGTGCTTTATATCCTTTTGCAGAAAACATCTTTGATAATTGTGTATATTTTATTCTATTTTCATATCTGTATTTTCTGCAATTTTCTTTCCATTCCTTTACAAGACCATAACACCTTGCAATCTCACTATTCTTTTCGGAAATGCTACATAATAATTCATCAACTATATCTTTCGTTCTTTCATCATTTATTGTAAAAATCAGCTGATCTCCTTCTTTTAATTCATCAACACCTTTTTCAATAACAGATTGTTTATCAACATCAATAACATATGCTGTATATCCTTTGGTAAAAATTATATTTTCACCTGAAATAAAATTTGCATATCTATAAGCTTCAAGAAAACGCTCTTGTCCTGTAATATCTGGAAATGCTCTTTGTGATTGAAAACGTTCGTTCTGCAAGAACATCCTCATAAATGATTGCTGTATTTCGTTATCAATTTCACCCTCATCCTTATATTCATTTTCCTGCTCATTCTCAATGTTAATCATATATCCATGACTATTATCTTCAAATTCTTCTACAACAAAATCAGGCGAATATGCCCTGCTATTTAATATCTTTTTATAATTAACAAATTCTTTATATAGATTGTTATACAAACGTAGTTGCGTGTCATAAAGGAAAATATCTATGCTCGTAAAAAACACATTGTCAAATGGATTATACTTTGATGAATTCATCAAAGATAAATAATAAATATCAGAGAAATTAGACAAGTCTATTTTCTGTGCTTGCGATTCCGTTGCAACCATATATTTGTTTTTTAGTATGGCATTCCATCTTTTAGGATAAAATCTTTCTACAAACGGCTTATATCGCATACTTGGAACAATAACCAGCATATTAGTGTTATTAAGATCATTTATTGCATTTCTAAAAGCTTCTCTTTTAAAATTATATGTCCTACCTTCTATGTACTTTTCCTCTATATAATCCAAAACTATATTGCACTGACGTCTTACCGTCAGAGGATATTCCTCTATTTCTTTCCTAAATTCTTCAATTTGAACAGTAGGAAGTATAAAATCTCTTACATCCCTATAATTAGATGATAATTTTTCATATTCCTCAAACGTAAAAATAGCATTATTAAATAACTTCAGCATTGAATATGACCACCGACAAAAAGCCATGATTCTCTGGTTATCTAAACAATTATTTATTACAAAAGCAATGTTTTCTTTTATTCTTTTATAATCTTTCCACCTAAACGGACTATCTACAAACTGTAATCTTGATTCTCCCCACTCAGCACATTGAATTTCCTCATGGAATTTGCTATTTGTTGATGTTTCTTTTACAATACAATTTACTCTTTGCTTATCTTTTATTGATTTTAAATATTCTGCAGTATACGGCAGTGTTAAAATATCTTTATTATTTTCAAGTTGTGCTCTAATCCAAGCATTCATAGAAAGTTTTGTTACTAACAATGAATATGGCAATTTTTTTCTATATATTAGTTCCTCTAAATCCATACCGTATTTTTTATAAGCTCTATCATCAAAAACTATAAAGCCAACAATATTGTTACCATGTTTTTCTTTTATCATTTCTCTAGCTTTATCTATACTTAAAGTTGCCTTAAGCATAGCTTCATTGTTATTAGCATTACCTCTTTTACGAAGTTCATTATTATCTGTAAAAAAAGAGGCTGTTACTAAATCTAACAGTAAATAGTTTTCCCCTTGAAATTTAAACGAAACATTGTTTAGGAGCTCATCAAAACGATGATTATCAATAAATATTACTAACGATTGTGAAGGTGCCGCTGAAATCTCAGTTCCTTTTAATTCTGCAACTTTTCTCAAGAATTCAGTTCTTTGAGATTTACTTTTTCCTATACCCAGTCCATTTAATTTTTTAGATTTACCATTATATGGAGACACATCACACATTGATTTTTCAGGAATATACATTTTACCCTTGTCTCCTTTAAGAACGTATCGTTCTACTCCATCTATCACTGTTGTACCTGAATATATCCATCTTTTAGATCTGAAAGTGACAATATCTCCCTCTTCAATGTCTTTAGTCACATCTATTGCTTTGGTTTCATCCATAAATATAAGTGATAATACTGCAATAGCAAATGCTATTGCATCATAGTAATCAGATCCTGTATGCTGAATGAATAATGTTTTATGCTCCCTCCCATCTTTATATGCCTCTGTTAGAAACTGCTCTTCTATTTTAAGAACTTCTTCATTTGATATTACATTACCTTTTAAGCATATATCCACTTTATTTATCAAACTACATAATCCTTCTCTTGTTTTTTCCATACCTGCCACCCATTCTATACTTCTTTACATATATCATTTCCTCTTCTGATATATTTTCTTTCAAATTATAAACAATCAATATAATATTTTAAATCATTGAAGTCCAATTATAAATCTTTAAATTTCATTCTCTATATCATTTTGTCCAAGCTTAATTTCAAATATTGCTTCATCTATTACTTTTATGCATTCATCCGTATTATTCTTAATATCATTTCCCCAAAAACGAATAACTGTCCAGCCCATAAATAATAACTTCTTATTTACTTCATCATCACGTTTACGATTTTTAGATATTTTACTAATCCAATATTCACTATTATTGCTTTTTTCGAGCCTAGGTCTTAAAACTTCCCAATCCTTACCATGAAAAAACTCTCCATCACAAAAAATAGCAATTTTATACTTAGTCAATGCAATATCTGGTTTTCCCGGTAAATCCTTATAATTTTTTCTGTATCGATATCCTCTTTTCCATAGTGCTTTTCTTAACAACACCTCAATCTTTGTATCATTAGATCTAATGTGCTGCATATTTTTTCGGCGTTGCTCCTTTGTTAAATCATCAGCCATAACTTACACACCCTTAAAAATCACATCATTATGGTACTGTATAAATTCTTTACCCGGCAAAAACTTATCTGGAAGTATTATTTCTTTGCCATTATAAAAGGCAAACCATTCTCTGGTTTTTTCATCCATAACTGCATCCTTTATATATCTTGAGTTTACAATTCGATAATTTTTATCTATCGTAATCAATCCTCTGTCAAATGCTTTATCATGCATGGCATTCAGACACAATCCATTACTTGGGTTTGTTCGTTCTGTCTTTATATTGCTTACACTCCATGGTTTAATATGACTTGCAACAAGTAATTCTTTATTCTTCAATCCTGTAATGCAACACGCATTTCCATATGACATAAGTACAGACATTCTGAAAAAATACTGACCTATTCTTATTTTTGTCTGTTGCTCTTTATCAATACCTATAGGTATGTCATCTAATTTTAACTCTGGCAATAAAGTCTCAACAGATGTATGCTGCATATCCGCCAAAATATTCTGAGCTATAAATGATAATTCGCCAATATTGTTTGCAAACTCATCATATATAATCTTGTCCAATTTGCTGGTGTGCGATAATCCTGACACATTTCTTGCCTGCAATTCTGGATCATAATGAGCAAGATTAGACATTTTATAAGCTACCGCATCTGGTGTCCTGTTTATTATACTTGCAAGATTTATTATCTCTTGATTATTCTTTCCAATCTTAGAAAATGGAACTCTTGTATAAAGATCCATTGCTAAAATCGTTTCTTCTCTTGTCCAATTTCTTCTTGCCACACTATCACCACCTTTACACATATTATATATCGTCCTGACTCATTTGTGTATAAATATCATAATTGCATTTGCTGCTTAACGCAGCATATATAAATAAAACTTGCATTTTTGCAGCAAATATTATATAATCAGTATGAAGGAGAATGTCATGAATAATCCAGGACAATATTTGAAATCCATCCGTAAAAAACTCGGATTAGGTGTAAAAGCTGTTTATATGCAGACTGGTGTAGGCGACTCCACAATACGCCGCATAGAAGAAGGTTTAACCAAGTTCCCACCTGCTGCACAATTAAAAGCTCTTGCGAATTTTTACAATATAAATTTAATTGAACTTTATAAGGCATATGGATATTTGGATGAAACAGATATCAATTTTCAAAATGATTGTTTTGAAAATACAGAATTTTTAGACGAGGAATCACATTCTTCAATACAAGGACTAATAAATCTATTAGCAGAAAAGAGGGCATTATAATGATATATAGATTAGGTGAATTATTTTGTGGTCCCGGCGGAATCGGCTGGGGAGCTACCAACGCAGACATAGGAGATGCTAATTATCGTATTGTCCATCAATGGGCTAATGATTATGACGAATCAACCTGTGAAACTTACCGTCACAATATCTGTCCTAATGCACCTGAAACTGTTTATCATGGAGATATTAGAACTTTCGATATGTCACAATTAGCTCCTATTGATGCACTTGCCTTTGGTTTTCCCTGCAATGATTATAGCGTTGTTGGTGAACAAAAAGGAATGAACGGAACTTTTGGCCCACTTTATTCTTATGGTGTTAAAGCATTAAAACTCTTTAAACCTATGTGGTTTTTAGCTGAAAATGTTGGAGGATTAAGAAGTGCTAACGAAGGTAAAGCTCTGAAAAAAATATTAGATGAACTTCGAGGTGCTGGTTATACCATCACTCCACATTTATATAAATTTGAAGATTATGGTATTCCTCAGGCAAGGCATCGTTTAATAATTGTTGGAATAAGAAATGATATTGATGTTCAATTCAATGTTCCTTCTCCAGAACCTTATGCTAATCTTGATAATACTTGTAGAAATGCAATCGAGAATCCACCTATTCCAGCAAATGCATTTAATAACGAGCGCACAAAACAGTCTAAGCAGGTCGTCGAACGATTAAAGCATATCAAACCCGGGCAAAATGCTTTTACTGCTAATTTGCCAGAAGATTTACAACTTAATATTAAAGGTGCTAAGATAAGCCAAATATATAAACGGCTAGATCCTACAAAACCATCTTACACAGTAACTGGCAGTGGTGGTGGCGGCACTCATATTTACCATTGGTCAGAACCACGAGCACTCACAAACCGCGAGCGTGCACGTCTTCAAACATTTCCTGATACATATGAATTTATCGGTTCAAAAGAAAGTGTGCGTAAACAAATTGGCATGGCGGTTCCGTGTCAGGGTGCCAAAATAATTTTTGAGGCAATACTTAAATCTTTTGCAGGAATTGAATACGAAAGCATTCAGCCTTCCATCACAGAATAGCAGACAGCTGTACTACTCGTTATTGAATAGTACAGCTGTATTTTAATTTTTCTCTATAACATCATAATAAATAATATCTCCCGGAAGTTTGATATTCGGTACCCATAATGGTCTTCCTCCCCATCCCTTGTTTCCAGTTACTTGATACATTGTTAATACCACCTTTGAGGAAAACTCGCTTCCTAATTTCCAATCATTTGGAGAAAGCAATGCACCTGTTCCCTGTGCAACATCCCTGTTTCTACGCACTATCAAGATGCCCTGTCCTGCTGGCTGTTCAGATAATATTGTGTCAATAACCGACACAAAGGCTTTCAGCTTAAAGTCTGGACTTGGAATAATATGACTCAACACTTCTTTTACAATTCTCAGACTTACCTGATAATATGGTTCATCAGAATTAAATGGTTCAAGGAGTTTTGATATCTCTTCTATCGAATCATTATCCGGATAATATGGATAGTAGTTTGTTCCGCCTGAAAGCATTTCCACATGATCTGTATCAAGTATATTTTTTCTTGTAGGGTTCAATCCATTTGGATAATATACCTTTATATCCTCAATTCCTCTTTCAATCTGAGCAATTATAGAATTGTTTGTAGCATTGATATCAGAGAATAACTTATACAAATTTTCATCGATGTATACCCTCATCAATCCAGGATCTCTATCATAACCAAACATTCGGCTATGCTGCCACATTGTATCAGCCTGTGGCTTCTTACTTGTTCTCGTATAATATATTGTTTGAAGTCCTGGAAATGTGACTCCTCTTCCCAATGTATTTCCGCCAATCACAAAATTACATCCGGTTTCATACTGCTCACTATCAATATCTGTTTTCCCGTTCATTATGAGCACTTGAATTGCTTTTCCATCAATTAACTCAAATGCCTTTTGAAGATATTGGTCATAAGAAACCTTATCTTTTTTTGTTGGTGCCAAATTATGGTATTCTCTTTCTATTTCATCTTTAAATTCACCATCTCTATTCTCTACACACCAGGCAATCTCTTTAATAATTTCATCTGCATATTTTTTATGCGTTGCCTGCCTTACACTTGGATGGAATAAACAATTTGCTACCTTTCCTCCTGATGCCAAAATCTGAGAAGCAACAGCAATATGTCTAATTACTACACTTTTTGTAGGTTCTTCTATTTCTTCCAGAAAATTAACACAATCTGGTTTTCCCGTTGATGGGAAGAAAAAATCTCCACCTAAATAGCTTGCTCCTGGTTGAAAATAATATGTAAAATATGGATGCCATCCCGATTCCAATGTCTGTAAAAATATAGCTTGTGGAGTGCCTGTTACCTGAAGATATATGCTACTAGATGATCCATTTTTAATTGTATTGAGATACTTATTGATAGATGACTGGCGATCTTTATTAACAAGTGTATTTAGGGAAGCGGCATCTGCCTCATCATCAACAATAAACAAAGGATTTCCTCTCATAAAACCAGTCGAATTAAAAACATTTGCCCATAACTTTAAGATTCGTACATTCTTTTTTAAAACAATAATCGTTGGTTGAATCAAACAGTTATCAGTAAAAATTCGTGCATCATTTTCTCCACATATGCAATATCCGTCAAGATCCGCCTTTACCCTATCCAATGTTTGCTGTTGCAATATAACATTATCTGTTGTTAATAATACAAAAACAGGGAAGCCGAGATCTGTTGCTTTAGAAATAATTCCAAACATCTGACCAGTTTTTCCAGATTGAACATTTCCAAAAAGCAGTCCTATTTCATGGCTTGTAAATGAAAAATTCTTAATATATTTATCTCCAACTTCTTCGGCTGTATAAGAAATAGATTCTGCAAGCTTTTCATTTCCACGTGCTATTATTTTGTTAAGATAATTTTTCAAATATTGCACTATTCCTCATCTCCTTCCTCCTCTATTGGCTTAAATGAAAGCATCCATACATCCAAAGATGTTCCATCTTCATCCATTGCTGTCTGACCTGTCTTTTTGAAATACAAATTATCACATCCATATTCCTCAAGCATTTCTTTTGTAATCATTCCTTCACGTTCTTTATCTGCCTGAGTATCATTTACTGGATTAACCAATCCTGCCGCAACTAGTCTTCCCTTAAGCCATCTTCCCATAATAAGTTCATCACCAACAGCACTAAACTGTTTATTTCCATCACTTGTTGTATGTGCCTTAAAACAATATCCATCATCTGTCACAATATAAAAAGGTGCATTTTTTTCTGGATAACCATCTAGTTTTGTTATTTCTTTTGACACCGTTAGCTGTGTTTCATACCAGTCTCTCGATTTTCGTTTATTTCTTGGAGCCGCATAGCATACATTAACATTAGATTTCGTAAAATGTTTTCCATCATCCATATACCTCTCATCATAAAATGGTACCTTTAATGGTAAAAAGAACGATGTATATGATGCACACCTTTTATAAAATTCAACATTAGACTTAGGAACCTCAGTAACAAACTCGACACCCGTTAATGCTGTATTTGTTTCATATATAAGCGGCATTTCTTCTATAGTTTCTATATTTGCAGATATGTTCGGTTTCTTTAAATCTTCAATATGACTTACAATCTTTTCAACCTCTGAGATTTCTTCTGTAATAGCAGAAATCTCGTACTGTCTTCTGTTACTTGCTTCAAGTTTAATCACACCTAAATTTGCAGATCCAACAATTGCTGAAAATGGTTTTCCGTCTTTATAAAAAGCATACAATTTTCCATGATACTTAAAGGCTTTTACCATACGAATTTCTCCAATTCCTAACTCCTGCCATTTTTTATTTAACCTAATTGCAGTATGATATGAACCTTCTGGCATTCCCTCGATAAAATACATTCCGATATTTAGACATATATTTTTAATATTATTTTTTTCAATCAACAAATCTAATTCTTCCAAGGAAGCACGGGAAACATATCCAACTGCAATTTCTATTCTATCAGCAAATCGCATTTGATTATTAATTGCTTCCGTAATAGTCTCTTGTCCTTCACCTGTCGCTAATGGCAAAATATTAGAATATAATAATTTCAAAATTGTACCCCCTTTTATCACTATTTTTTCAACTAATTAAATATTTCTAAAACATGTATATACGACTATACAAATCTATTATATATGATAAACTGAAATTAAACTAGGAAAAGGAGAAAAATTATGGCTAATAACGGTGATACATTTACTGTTCAATTGAACCAATCACAATTAGAATGGGGAACCTTTCGCTTTACTGGTAGTCGTGGACTTCGTTATGGAGAAGGTTACTTAAAAATACCTAAACATGTTGCACGCACACTTCAACTATTTAACGGCAATTATACTAATGGAATTGATATTCTTGGCAAAAATATCTTTCATGCCACATCAGCTGACGGGCTTTTCAATGGTCCACTCCGTTCAGAAGGCTGTTCTAATGCTGGAGATCCATACGCCAAACAATTTGCAGGCGATAAAAATCTCATGGCACTTGGTTGCTGGTATGCACAAATTAACGCACAAGTAGGTGATTCTATCCGAATGACATTTACTTCTCCGAGTGACATTGTACTTGAAAAATTATAATTTTATTTATTGTTGCTTTGCAAGTTAGCAAGCAGTGCCCTCGTACATACACCAGCGCATTTTGCCTGTTGGAGGCACATCCCCTTAGAATGGCGTCTTCGATGCCAAGCTACGCCCTGTTTTTTTATATTCCTGCTCTACCGGAATATAAAAAAACAGGGCAATCACCAATTTATATTTTAGGTGCTTACCTTTGCCACCGATTTCTGATTCAGTCATTTCAGAGTATTTTCCCAGATGGCATCTCTCATTTTCGCACATTTCGAGTACTTTATTCTCCTCTACATCTCACCCAGCTTTACTTTTGGAATAACAGGAAGTCCATGCTCCAGACAGATAATGTCAGTAATTCTCTGCAATGATATACCGAAGTCTAGAAACTCCGGAACTTCCGGTCACATTCTAGTTTTGTTGCCGACATCTTCTCATCTGCCTTTCATAATCACTGTCAATCTATCCAACACATTTCTTATTTATTGCAAAATCTATTCTTAATATACTGATTTAGGTTACTTTTAAATATCTGTAAAAGACAAAAACTTTTTTAAGTCAGAAAGCTTCATCACAATAACATATCCATGAAGCGCAATCCCAATCAAAAACAAGCAGCAACGATTCCCATCGCCACTGCCCATCACTTCTTAATATAAATGTTCCCACCCAGAGTCGAACTGGGGATTGAGACTTAGGAGGTCCCCGTTATATCCACTTAACTATGAGAACAACTTGGCTAAACACCAAGAGAAATTTTATCACAAAACATCAGCAAGGTCAATGATACCCTGAGATTAAAAAGAAACTGCCACCCGGCGATTACAATCGCCAGAGTGGCAGCTTCCATAAACACATTTATCGGATTAGTTTAATTATTGTAACTTGAACTTATCAATTGCCTCCTTAAGAGCCTCTGCAATATTATCAAGTTCAACTGTAAATTCGTTAAGGTCGTGCATTGTCTGCTCAACATCAACGGCTGATGCTGTAACCTCCTCAGAGGCTGCGGCAGTCTCAGTTGCTACTGCTGCAACATCTTCCATCTTGCTTACAACATTATTTCTATTAGTATCCATAGCTTCATTGAGCTGTGTAATATTATCAAGACCTTCCTTAAGTCCGTTAACTGAATCAGAAATTGTATTAAACAGTTCCTTAGCATCCTTAATAGAAACATTCTGTTCCTCTATAATACCGACTGACTCATCCATTGTCTGCTCAACCTGCTGTGACTTAATAGTAATTTCATTAACAATTTGTTTAATCTCGTCAGTTGACTGCTGTGACTGTTCAGCAAGCTTTCTTATCTCATCAGCAACTACTGCGAATCCCTTACCGCTCTCTCCTGCTCTTGCTGCCTCAATAGAAGCATTAAGTGATAACAGGTTAGTCTGCTCTGTAATTTCTGTAATGGCATCTGATATGAAATTAATCTTCTCTATACTGCTTACCATCTCAGATACAACTTCTTTAGAAATCTTAGAGTTATCAATTGAACGCTGTCCCTTAGTAATAAGTTCATCAACAATTGTAAGTCCCTTATTACTTAACTTCTGTGTTTCAACAGACATATCACTGATATCAGTTACATAAGCCTTAGTTTCCTTTAATCTGTCTGCAAGATTTTCTACTTCCTGTGTTGCTGTCTGTGTACTGTCTGCCTGACCTGATGCACCAACTGCAACACTCTGTATAGCCTCTGAAACCTGACCTACTGTCTCTGTAGTAGACTTAGATACTCCTGCAATCTTAGCAGATGCATCTACTATAACTCCACTCTTTTCCTCAACACCCTTAATAAGAACTGCCATGTTCTCAACCATGTTGTTAAAGTTATTCTCAAGGTCTCCAAACTCATTCTTCTTCTTTACATCAATTCTATCTGTTAAATCACCACCCGCAACATCCTTCATATGTCCAGAAACCTTCTTAATCTCCTTAGTCATAGAAGCTGTAACTGCAAGTGCAATACCAATTCCAATAACAAATGCTATAATACTGAATATAACAGTATTGCTAATCATCTTATTAGTTGTAGCAGATGTTTCTTTAGAACTGATAAAACCAACAAGTGTCCATCCTGTAACAGCATCCTTAGATGTTACTACATGTACCTTTTCACCATTAATGTTTTCATCAAATGAAAATGCTTTATCATAATCAGCATCTGTAAGACCTTTAACTGTACTCCAGCAATTCAGTCCTGATACTGAATCTGTTACATACTTGTTATTATCATTATTAACAAGTATATTACCATCTTCATCTGCAAGGACAACAAATCCTGTATTAAGAAGTCCGATACCCTGTACAAAATCTGTAATCTCAGAAAAATCAATATGCATACCCACAGTACCATAATTCGTTCCGTCTGAATGCTTAATTTCCTGTGAAACAGTAATTATTGTCTTATCAAAATCCTTGCTATAATATGGCTTTGAAAAATAAGCATAAATGCTGTTTCTTGCCTTAAGACCTTTACAATCTGTGTACCATACTTCCTTAGTTCTGTCTACACCATTCTCAAGACCACCCTTACTAAGTGTCTTACCAGTCTCTGGGTTATATTCTCCCCAACCTGTAATCTCAAGATTAGTATTAGTAGCAAAGAACGCTCTTTCTGCACCATTAGTAACCTTAACTGATGCAATAAGAGAATCTCTTACTGCCTTAACATTATCACTTAATGTTCCCTGATCCTCAAGATGCTTTACTTCATTCTTTCTTGTAAGCAGGTCTACCGGCTGCGACAGAGTCTTAAGATATGTAGTAAACTGATTCTGTGCTTCATTCAAAGTCTGCTCACTTGTTACCTTCATGTTATTTTCCATTGAAGACGAAGTTGTTGTAATTGAACTTACCATAAGCATTACAATAGGAATTGTAATGGCAACAACGAAAAATAAAACAAGCTGAAAGCCTAATTTTCTGAAAAACTTCATAGCTTTCCCTCCTCGTTGATAATTAATAATATTTAGTTGACATTTCCGATTTCTTATATGCCTTGTATTATAATACCACATTTGTAATAATATGTAAATTTCTATATTAAATACAATTTATTATGAAAGCATATATTTAACAACAATATCAGTCAGTAAATCTTACATTTCCCTGAAGCCATATCTGTCCTTTGAATCTGCGGCCTATGGCTGGTTCTCCAAGCAGATGTTCCTTATTAACTGCTGTAGTTATAATAAGACTGTTACATTCAAGAACCATAATATATATCTTCTCACCAGTGTATATATTCTCCTCTTCACGCAGTTCAAGAATCTCTCCTATGACGGAATACTGGTCACATTCTACACCGCATGGCATAAATGTTGAGTCTACTATAGTAAATATATCTTCCTTCATGACACGGTTAGAAAGTTCATTGTATGTATCAATATCTTCAATTGTAAGGCTCTCAATTGCATCCTCATCTCCATTCTTTGCAGCCTGAATAAGATTCTTTCTTGCAATTTCATCCTGTCTGCTTTTCTTAGAATTTCTTTCCTTTCTCACCGGAAGCATAATAATTCCACCTAGCGACAGTCCTGTAAGTGCCACCTTTTTGTTTCTGATTGGTACTTTACCAATTTCGTTCTTTCTGTCAGGATTAAAATCATCCGCATTAAAATCCTTACCACTGTACAGATAATCAAGATAATCCATTACATTCTGAAGATAAAATATAAGCGTTACTCCTGTCTTTAATTCATCACATATAACTGCATAGGATTCCTTGTCAAGATGTCTCTCAATAGTCATCTCCTCATTGTCACTTAAAGCCTTCCCCACAACAAACGGAAAATAATACTCATATTTAAAAACATTCTTTTCATATCTTCCATACACATACAATCCGGTTGAGTTGCTAAGGCGCAAGATAATAACGCCACGATCTAATTTCTCGTGGCGTATCACAAATCCTTCTTTTATGCTTTCTCTAATTCCTGTTTTTATAAATTTTGCCTCAGCCTCTGATGTCATATTATCAAATCCAAGGGTTCTTATATATAAATTCATAGCTGCTCCAATGCTCTATTCTGTATCTACTATAAACATAGTAAGCTGCTTTAATAAGTTATACTCTACATTTTCAGTATAAGGTGTTCCATCTGCATGCTCTGTCATTCTTATAACAGGTCTGTCAGCAGCTTCCTTATTCTGTCTTATAACTACAGCTTTTTCGCCATCACTTGTGTAAACTGTACAGCCGACAGGGTATGCAGCAACTGAGTCTAAGAATTTTGAAGCAATTGTAGGGTCATATTTTACTCCCGAATGCACTTTGATGTATTCAATAGCTTCATATATCTTCATCTTCTCACTGCCTATGCCACTTATCATACTGTCAAAATCATCACAGATAGAAACAAGCTTAACTTCTGGTTTAAGCCTGTCACCCTTATGCTGGAAAGGATATCCTGAGCCATCAATTCTTTCATGGTGAAAGAGAATAATCTCCTTTGCCACGTCAGGAAGCCATTCCTCGTCCTGCAGTGAGCTGTATCCAAATATAGTATGCTTCTTATATTCAACAGCATCTTTATTAGTCATCTTATTCTCACTAACATTAACATAAGGAACATTAATATATCTGAGTCCTATATCATGAAGTATTGCTCCCATCGCAATATTATGTATCTGTTTATTACTCATTTTAAGCCTTAATGCCATAATTGTTGACAAAGTACATACATTAATACAGTGTGTATACATGTCAGTACTTACATTCCTGATTTCAGTAATATTATTCACAACCTCCGGCTCTGCAATAACTGTATCAAGTATTCTCTGTGCCTCATTAACAATTATCTTAAGTTCTTCATTATGTTTATAAATGTGTTTTTCTAATATTTTTTTTACTATCTGCCTTGAATTATTGGCAGTTTCTTCAAGTCTGTATGGATATTCTTCCTCTTCCCGTGCCGTATCACTATCAGAAGTATTCTCCCTGACAATTCCCTCTTTTTCGTCTTTTATGTATACAGTTCTTACTCCAAGATTAATTGCTCTTTCAATAAGTTCATCTGTCAGAGCAACATCCGCATGAATAAGAACAGTCCCCGAATGCGACAATATAGGAAAAGCTAATATATCGTTTTCTTTAAGATTATCAACACTAACCTGTTTCATAAGCCGCTCCATCCTTAACAAAAGATTTATTAGTCCCCCAGTTACTAGGTAAAAGATAGCATATTTTAATTAATATTACAATGAATATTGACTTATAATTATATTAGTGTTATATTGACATTGTTAAATTATTATCAATCAATATTGCACGAATCAAGTTATGGAGGAAATGTTATGTCAAAGAATTTAACTGAGAATTACCCAATTGTTGACACAGTCGAAGCTCTTGAAGAAAGGCTTGCCGGTGTACGGGAGGCTCAACGCATCTTCGCAGCTTATACTCAGGAACAGGTAGATAAGATATTTACTGCTGCTGCACTTGCTGCCAATAAAGCAAGAATTCCTCTTGCCAAGCTTGCAGTTGAAGAAACTGGTATGGGAATTGTAGAAGATAAGGTTATCAAGAATCATTATGCCTCTGAATACATTTATAATGCTTACAGAGATACTAAGACTTGTGGTGTTATTGAAGAGGATAAGGCATATGGAATTAAAAAGGTTGCTGAACCTATTGGAGTTGTTGCAGCCGTAATCCCAACAACTAATCCAACTTCAACAGCTATTTTCAAAACTCTTATTTCACTTAAGACTAGAAATGGTATTATCATAAGCCCACATCCACGAGCTAAGAAATCGACAATTGCAGCAGCTAAGGTTGTTCTTGAAGCTGCTGTTGCAGCAGGTGCCCCTGAGGGAATCATTGGCTGGATAGATGTTCCTTCCCTTGAGCTTACAGATACACTTATGAAGGAAGCAGATATTATCTTAGCTACCGGCGGACCTGGAATGGTTAAAGCTGCTTACTCTTCTGGAAAGCCTGCACTTGGTGTAGGTGCTGGTAATACTCCTGCTATCATTGATGAATCAGCAGATGTAATACTTGCTGTTAACTCAATTATTCATTCTAAGACATTTGACAATGGTATGATATGTGCTTCTGAACAGTCTGTAATTGTTGACAAGAAGGTTTACAAGGCTGTTAAAGAAGAATTTGCATACAGAGGCTGCTACTTCCTTAATAAGAGCGAGACAGAAAAGGTAAGAAAGACTATTATTATCAACGGTGCCCTTAATGCGAAGATTGTTGGTCAAAAAGCCCATACTATTGCTGCTTTAGCAGGCGTTACTGTTCCTGAAGAAACTAAAATTCTTATCGGTGAAGTAACATCTGTAGACCTCTCAGAAGAATTTGCTCATGAAAAGTTATCACCTGTCCTTGCAATGTACAAGGCAGAAGATTTTGAAGATGCTCTTTCAAAAGCTGAACACCTGATTGCAGATGGTGGATTTGGTCATACATCATCTCTTTATATTAATGTTGAAACACAGGCAGACAAGATTGCTGAATTCTCTGAAAGAATGAAGACATGCCGCTGCCTTATCAATACACCTTCATCTCACGGTGGAATCGGTGACCTCTACAACTTTAAGATGGCTCCTTCTCTTACACTTGGATGCGGCTCTTGGGGCGGAAACTCAGTATCTGAGAACGTTGGAGTAAAACATCTGCTTAATGTAAAGACTGTCGCTGAGAGGAGAGAGAATATGCTTTGGTTTAGAGCACCTGAGAAGGTTTACTTTAAGAAGGGCTGCTTACCTGTTGCCCTTGATGAACTTGGAACTGTAATGGGTAAGAAGAAAGCATTTATCGTTACTGACCAGTTCCTTTATAAGAATGGTTATACCAAATGTGTCACAGATAAGTTAGATTCTTTAGGAATCATGCATACTACTTTCTATAATGTAGCACCAGATCCAACACTTGCATGTGCTAAAGAAGGTACAGCTGCTATGAGACTTTTCGAACCTGATGTAATCATCGCAATTGGTGGTGGTTCTGCAATGGATGCTGCCAAGATTATGTGGGTTATGTACGAACATCCTGAGGCAGACTTCCTTGATATGGCTATGCGTTTCATGGATATCAGAAAGAGAATATACACATTCCCTAAGATGGGTGAGAAAGCTTACTTTGTCGCTATCTCAACATCTTCTGGAACAGGTTCAGAGGTAACTCCTTTTGCAGTTATTACCGATGAAACAACCGGTCAGAAATATCCACTTGCTGACTATGAATTACTTCCTAAGATGGCTATTATCGATGCTGACATGCATATGAATCAGCCTAAGGGACTTACAGCAGCTTCTGGTATTGATGCACTTACACATGCACTTGAAGCATACGCTTCCATTATGGCAACAGAATATACAGATGGTCTTGCATTACAGGCTATGAAGAATATATTTGAATATCTTCCAGCAGCTTATGAATTAGGTGCACATGATGCAGTTGCAAGAGAAAAGATGGCAACAGCTTCTACTATGGCTGGTATGGCTTTTGCTAATGCTTTCCTTGGAGTGTGCCACTCACTTGCACATAAACTGGGTGCATATCACCACCTTCCACACGGAATTGCTAATGCCCTTCTTATCACTGATGTAATGAGATTCAATGCTGCAGAGGTTCCAACCAAGATGGGAACATTCTCACAGTATAAGTATCCACATTGCAAAGCACGTTATGTTGAGTGTGCTGACTTCCTTGGAATTCAGGGTAAAGATGATGATGAGAAATTTGAAAACCTCATCAAGGCTATTGAAGAATTAAAGGCAAAGGTAGGAATTAAGAAAACTATTGCAGATTATGGTGTTAAAGAGGAAGACTTCCTTGCAACTCTTGATGAGATGACAGAAGCTGCATTTGATGACCAGTGTACTGGTGCTAACCCAAGATATCCTCTTATGAGTGAAATGAAAGCCATGTACTTAAAGGCTTACTATGGTAAATAATCATCATTATTATTTTAAGAAAGGAAGACATGTCATATGAAAAAATATTTAGCAAAATCTAAGTTAAAATCAGTATATGTAGAGAATGGCAAAGCTACTAAGGTCTTTGCCAAGACCTACAACAAATCAGATGTTTTATATGAAGCTCTTAATACTTCTAGAGTTGAAGACGCAGGCGTTAATATTCCAAAGCTTTTAGAGGTTGCTGTTACTGACGGTAAATGGTCTATCACAAGTGAATATGTTGAAGGTCCTACTCTTACACAATTAATTGAAAAATACCCTGACAAGGCTGATGATTATATTAAGAAAATGGTTGAATACCAGATATCTTTCCAGAAGAAGTCTAACCCACTTCTTCTGGTATTAAAGGATAAAATGAACCGCCAGATTAACTCTATTGAAGAACTTGATAACAGCGTTAAGTATGAACTTCTTACAAGGCTTAATTCCATGAAGAATCATACTAAGCTTTGTCACGGAGATTATTGTCCTGATAATATTATTGTTACTGCTGATGCCAAGGGAAATATCAAAGAAATCACAGCAGTTGACTGGGTACATGCTACACAGGGTAATGCATCTGCCGATATTGCGAATACATTTTTACTTCTCAAATTACAGTTTGGTGACAAGAGTGATATTCCTGAAAAGTACATAAGTGCTTTCTGTGAATTAACTAACACAAAACGTTCATATGTTAATGAATGGCTTCCATTAGTTGCAGCAGCAAGACTTACTAAGAATAAAGGAGAAGAAAAAGAACTTCTTAATCAGTGGATAAATGTTGTAGATTTCCAGTAAAAGTTTTCCACATACCAATATAAACAAGGTTTTCCACATTAAAATACTGGTTTTTAACAGCATTTTAATGGATTTCCCACAGTATCAACACACTTATCCACAAAATTTGTGGATAACATAAAACAAATGTGGATAAAACATATTCATTTGATATGTTTTATCCACATTTTTAATAATATCTATTTAGTATTCATATTACTTAACTGGTACTAATTCTGTCTTACCACCCATGTACATACGAAGAGCTTCTGGAATAAGAACTCTTCCATCTGCCTGAAGGTTATTCTCAAGGAAAGCAATAAGCATTCTTGGAGGTGCAACACATGTGTTGTTAAGCGTATGTGCAAAGTACTTGTTCTTGTCCTTACCCTGAACTCTTATCTTAAGTCTTCTTGCCTGAGCATCTCCTAAATTAGAACATGAACCAACCTCGAAGTACTTCTTCTGTCTTGGTGACCATGCTTCAACATCAATAGACTTAACCTTAAGGTCAGCTAAATCTCCTGAACAGCACTCAAGTGTTCTTACTGGAATATCCATTGTTCTGAAGAAATCTACTGTATTCTGCCATAATTTATCAAACCACATCTTGCTATCTTCTGGTTTGCATACAACAATCATTTCCTGCTTCTCGAACTGGTGGATTCTATATACACCTCTTTCCTCGATACCATGTGCACCCTTCTCCTTTCTGAAACATGGAGAATAGCTTGTAAGTGTCTTAGGAAGCTCTTCCTCAGGTGTAATTGTGTCAATAAACTTACCAATCATTGAATGTTCGCTTGTTCCAATAAGGTAAAGATCTTCACCTTCTATCTTATACATCATGGCATCCATTTCATCAAAGCTCATAACACCGGTAACTACATTACTTCTTATCATATAAGGAGGAATACAGTATGTGAACCCTCTGTCAATCATGAAATCTCTTGCATATGAGATAATTGCTGAATGAAGTCTTGCAATATCTCCCATAAGGTAATAAAAACCATTACCAGCAACCTTACCAGCTGCATCCATATCGATTCCGTTGAATCTTTCCATAATATCTGTATGATATGGTACTTCAAAATCAGGAACTACAGGCTCACCAAACTTCTCAATTTCAACATTCTCGCTGTCATCTTTTCCGATTGGTACACTAGGATCTATGATGTTAGGAATAGTCATCATAATCTTATTAACCTTTTCATTAAGTTCCTTTTCAGAAGCCTCTAATTCAGCAAGCTTTGCTGCATCTGCACTTACCTGTGCCTTAACTGCCTCTGCCTCTTCCTTCTTTCCCTGTGCCATAAGAGCACCTATCTGCTTAGAAAGCTTGTTCCTGTTTGCTCTTAATTCATCAGCTTCTGTCTGTGTTGCACGAGCTTTAGCATCAAGCTCAATTACTTCATCTACAAGTGGAAGCTTTCTGTCCTGAAATTTATTCTTAATATTCTGTTTTACAATATCCGGGTTTTCTCTGACAAATTTTAAATCTAACATTACTCCTCATTTCCGTGTCCTATCATTGACACTATTTTATCAAATTTACCAAATGCTATTATGCACCTTTTTCTGTATATTTTCAATTACATTTTGTCTTTCTGCATTAAATCGTTAATTTCTTTACTTAATTCTTCGTCTCCCATACGTCCGACCAGTGCCTGCTTAACAGCTTTCTCCTCTTCTTTACCAAGTTCAATATAAGACTTTCCATTAACTATTTCCTTAATATAAGCAAAACAGCCATCATTGCTGTGCATTACATTTACAACGTATCCATTGTCTTTCTTATCAAGCATACATAGCGCAAAGCTTAACTTTCCACCCATTTCATGGAATGCATCATACTTATTAACACCAACCTTCTGGAATGTAAGCTGCATCTTTTCATATATGTCCTTAATAGCTTCTGTATTATCTTCACTTGTCTTCTGAAGATTGATAATGTCATCGGTATATTTTCTGACCATTTTCTCCATGCTCTTTCCATCAGAGCCTTCCATCATCATCTCATACTTTTTCGTCATAGCACAAGCCTTGCATATTGCAACAATTGCAAGAACTATTGCTGCAATTGTTATTACAAGCAGACCTATAACTACATAAAGTGTGTCCACTTTAAATAATCCAAATACATCTAACATAATTTTTCCTTTCTGTATATTAGCTTATTAATATATTATTAAATTAGTTATATAGTATACATTATATATATACTTAATTATTCATTAATTTTCTTTAACATATCATATATTCTTTCAAGCTCTGCCTGTGAATAATACTGAATTTCAATTTTACCCTTGTTATTATTCTTATTTTTGATAACTACTTGTGTACCCATGATTTTCTTCAATTTTTCTTCAAAATCTCTATATACAAAATCATTTTCTGGCTTTGTCTTTTCCACAGATTTATCTAACTTATCAATATTTTTAACAAGTTTTTCAACATCTCGCACATTGAGTTTTTCGTCAAATATCTTCTGTGCAACCATGTATTGTTTTTCTTTATCTTCAATACTAATAATTGCTCTTGCATGACCACTACTTAATTTTCCTTCGATTACCATTTCCTGAACTCTTTCATCCAGCTTTAATAATCTCAACGAATTTGTAATTGCGGTTCTTGATTTTGCCACCTTTTCTGCAACTTCATCCTGTTTTAATCTATAATCTTTAATAAGCTGCTGATATGCAAGTGCTTCTTCTATTGGATTAAGATCTTCTCTCTGTATATTCTCAATAAGAGCTATCTCCATAACCTCCTGTGATGAATAGTCCTTAATAATAACCGGCACTTCTTTAACACCCGCAAGTCTTGCAGCTCTGAATCTTCTTTCACCAGCTATAATCTGATAATTTTTATCCATCTTTTTAACAAGAAGTGGCTGTAACACTCCATACTGTTTTATTGATTCTGAAAGTTCTATAAGTGCATCCTCATCAAATGCTTTTCTTGGCTGATTCTTGTTAGGCTCAATCTGAGAAATCTTTAATTTAGTTTCTGCCGGAACCGGAACTTCTTTAACAACCTCTTTTACCACTTCCTTAACAACTACTTTCTGATCATTAGTATCTTCTTCCTGAAACAGATTACCAATGCCTTTTCCCAATCCTCTTGATTTACTTGTTTTAGTGTTCTTTGTTGGCATACTATTACAATCCTCCATTATATTTATTCTTCTCTTCCCATTACTTCTTCCGCTAATAACCTGTAACTTTCTGCACCAGTAGACTTTGGATCATATAGATTTATTGGTAGTCCGTGACTTGGTGCTTCTGCCAGACGAATATTTCTTGGTATAATTGTTTTGTAAATATTTTGTTTAAGATTATCCTTAACATTTTCGACTACTTGTAATGACAGATTTGTTCTTGAATCATACATTGTAAATACCACACCTTCAAGTTCAAGTTGTGGATTTAGTTTTTTCTTTACAAGATTAATCGTATGTATAAGCTGTGTTAATCCCTCTAATGCATAATATTCACATTGAATTGGAACCAGAACAGTATCAGCTGCCGTCATTGCATTAACAGTAAGCATACTTAATGAAGGAGGACAATCAAGTATAATATAATCATATCTGTCTCTTACTTCTAATATACTTTCTTTTAAAATATACTCTCTATTATCTACGTCAATTAAATCAATCTCTGCACCTGCAAGATTCACATTAGATGGAAGTATATCAAGATTATCAATTATATTTTCTACTATTGCATCTTTAATATTACATTCTCCCAATAATACCTCATAAACTGTTTTTTCAATGTCTGTCTTAGATAATCCAAAACCACTTGTCGTATTTCCCTGTGGATCAATATCTATTATAAGAATCTTCTGTCCAGCTTCTGCAAGACATGCTGCCAAATTTATTGCTGTTGTTGTTTTACCAACTCCACCTTTCTGATTTGCTATTGCAATTATTCTTCCCACATTACCCTCTTATTCCATATGTTCTATGTTTCACGTGAAACATAATCTCATATCATTTTATTTAATAAATAACTTTTTATCTTTTTTATTATAGCACACATTATTACAATATGTTATAATAAATTATATTTTTTATGTTTCACGTGAAACATAAAAAAATGATATATATATTTCTATTTTGAAATATATATATCATCTCATATTTTTATTCAATCATAATAAGTAATATTAATTGTTAAACTATTTTATACTAATTATATTATTCTTTATTGCAAACACTGCAGCCTGTGTTCTATCAGAAACACCTATTTTCTTAAATATGTTAGATACATGATTTTTTACTGTTCTTTCACTTATATTAAGTGTCAATGCGATTTCTTTATTAAATGCACCAGATGCAATCATTTTCAACACTTCCATCTCTCGTCTTGTAAGATCTGATACTTTTTCTTTTAATACATCTCTTTCTGCAAGACTGGAATTAAGTAATGGCATAAGAGAAGGTTCAATATATGTTTCACCAGAATAAACAGAAAATATAGCTTTCTTTAATGTATCAAAATCAGAATCTTTTAATATAAATCCGTCACATCCAATTTCTAATGCTTTAACCAGATATTCAATTTCATTATGTATTGTAAGTACAATAACCTTGCATAACATTTTTTGTTGTTTCATTATATTAAGAACCTGAATTCCATCCATATTAGGCATATTAATATCCAATAAAACAATATCAGGTTTTGTCTTATTAGTAAGATTGAGACATTCATACCCATCTCCTGCTTCTGCCACAACATTTATCTCTGAATCAGTTTCTAAAAGTTGTTTTAAACCTTCTCTTACCATTCTATGGTCATCAGCTAATAATATATTAACCGCCATAATTACACCCCTTTCTTACCAAACTGGTATTTCTATAAAAAAATCCGAACCATTATCATATATATATTTAATATTTCCATTTAATAATGCAACTCGTTCTTTTAACATTGTTAATCCAAATCCAGAATTTTTATTTCTATCATAAACAGTATTATAATAATCAAATCCTTTTCCATTATCCTTAAATTCAATAATAACATTGTTATCTTTAAGAGTAACGTTAATTATAATTTCTGTCCCGTTAGAATATTTAATTGCATTACTATTTAATTCATTTATAATTCGAAGTATTGATATAATAAGATTTGAATCGATACTTAATTCATCATCAAAATTAATCGATGAGTAATATGTAATTACATTACTTTCTCTATTAAATTTATCAATCATATTCATAATAGCATTCTTAAATCCAAGATCATCAACACTCATTGGTCTTAATTCATATATTATATTTCTCAATTCATTAATTGATTCTTTTATCAATACAACTGAATTGTTAATTTCGAGTTTTGATCTTGTAATATCAGTATTAATAATTTGAGATATAAATTCCTGTTTATGTATTAACGCTGTAAGATTCTGCACAACACTGTCATGAATATCTCTTGATATACGTTTTCGGTCAAGTTCAATAAAATCAATTAGTTTGACATTATCATGTATAGAATCACTCATTGTTTCACGTGAAACATTGGAATCATCATCTCTTAAAATATTAATAAGTTCTTCAATTTTAGTTTCAACATCTTTTTTCTGATTATTCAAAAAATTAATTTTATTATTCAATTCATATTTTGAATCCTGTAATGTTTGTAACCTAATATTATCAGTTTGTTTTAATGAAATCAATGAATGAAATATATCTTCTGACCAGTCTTTTTCTTTATTTAACTTAATAAGATTCTTATCAACAGTTTTTAGCTCAATCTCTGTTGAATGAATTTCATTAGTAATATCATATAATTTTTTCTTATAACAATTTAATTCATTTTCAACATACTGTTTACATAAATTTGACATTATATTACTAACTCCATTCTCAGTTTGTATATCATTAATTAATATTAAATATTATATAAATACTTTATTTATTACCCTTTAAAATAATAATTCATAATAAGATATTTCAGAAACTTTTAAGATGATAATACTCTATTAATTACAATAAATAAAGTACTTTTTTACGATAAAGTACTAATTTATATAAAAACATCTTAAAAAGTTCTAATAATTTGTATTTCAGATGATACATTAACATAAATTAATGATTGCCACACACAAAATAATGGAATATAATAATTTTATCTAAAAGTGCGTTAGAACATTTTCTTTCGGAAATTTCAGGAGGCATCTATTATGAATAAATGGCAAAAAATAGGACTGGCAGTAGGTATGGGAACTGCTGTTATTACTACTACACACCTGATTAACAGCATAATATTCAAATCATCTACCGCTAATAATTATACAGGTAAAAGAATAAGAAGCAATTATCAGTGGAAGTTCGGCAATATTGCATATATAACTGCCGGCTCAGGTTCTCCACTTTTACTTATACACGATCTTAATTCTTACAGTTCAAGCTACGAATGGGAACAGACTATAAACAGTTTTGCTAAGAATCACAAGGTTTACGCTATTGATTTATTGGGATGTGGTCATTCTGATAAACCTAATCTTACTTATACAACATTTATGTATACACAGCTTATCAATGATTTCGTGCTCAATGTTATTCGTTCCAAGACTGATGTTGTTGCTACAGCAGGCTCAACACCAATTGTGATAATGGCTGCATTTAATAATCATGCACTGTTTAATAAGATTATTCTTGTTTCTCCTTTATCAGTTGAAGATGCTCTTAAAGGGCCTGATAACTTAAGTGGAATAAGAAGACACATTTTAAATGTGCCTGTTATTGGAACTTCTGTATACAACATTCTGTTTAACAGACCATCTCTTAGAAAGCTTCTTTCAAAAAATTTTATAGATGGAAGAATTCCGGCTGATTATATCAATGCATGCCATGAGAATGCACATCTTGGTGATGCTTCAGCCAAATATCTGTTTATCAGCACTGAATGTAACTTTACTACTGTTACTATCTCAAAAGCACTTTCTGAGCTTGATAACTGTATATACATGATTAACGGTATGCACAATAATAATGACGTTATTGATGAATATATCCACATCAATCCAGCAATTGAAAATGTTATGATTCAGGATGCCAAGAAGCTTCCACAGGTTGAACAGCCGGCTGAATTCGTAAGACAGGCTGAGATTTTTCTTAATTAGTTATCCCTTATGAGATATTTATATGATATCCTGATAATCAACAGTTAACCAAAAATAAACCCATATTATCCACAATATGATGATTAACTAATCATTTTATGTGAATAATGTGGGTTTTCTTTATACTATATTGTGTATACATACTGCTTACGCAACTGGTTCTTTAGAAGGAAGTCCCGCTTTTCTTGGAAACTTTCCAGATGTAGGCTTAATCTTCTTGATATATACTAAAGAACGGTCAATATCAGTACCAGGAAGCTGGAATTTCTTCACTTCTTCTATCGTTCCGCCAAGAACACTGACTGCTTTCTTAGCATTTATTAATTCTTCATCAATATCTCCTGACTTATATGCCACGAAATATCCACCAACCTTTACGAATGGAAGGTTATATTCCACAAGAGTTGCTAAGTTAGCAACAGCACGAGAAACACTTACATCAAAATGTTCTCTTAAGTCATTATTTCTTCCACCATCCTCTGCTCTTGAATGAACTGTTTCTATTCCTGTAAGCCCAAGTTCTTCTATTACCTGATTAAGAAACTTTACTCTTTTATTAAGTGAATCAAGCAGAACTACATTAATCTGTGGATGTGCTATTTTTAACGGAAGCCCCGGAAAACCAGCACCTGTTCCAACATCAATAAGAGAAATCTCTTTCTTTTTATGTCCGATTTTTTCAATATCTAACACGAGACTGTCAACATAATGCTTTAAAAGAACTTCTTCGTAATCTGTAATTCCAGTAAGATTCATAAAGCTATTCCATTCAACCAGCAGCTTATAATACATATCAAACTGCTCGTACTGTCTGTCTGTAAGCTCAACACCTATAGAATTCAGATTATTCTTAAATGTTTCATTTATCATACATTTCTCCTTATCAATGATTAATGCTTTCTTCTAAGAGACTCCAGGTAAACAAGAAGCACTGATATATCAGCAGGCGAAACACCTGATATTCTTGAAGCCTGTCCAATTGAACGAGGTCTGAATTTATCAAGCTTCTGCATAGCCTCTTTTCTTAATCCGCTTATTTCTAAGTAATCAAGACTGTCTGGTATAAGCTTATTTTCAAGCTTTTTAAAATGTTCAACCTGTCTTAACTGTCTGTCTATATATCCCTCGTATTTCAGATTAATATTAACCTGCTCACATACATCATAAGGCAACTCTGGTCTGTGCTTATCAATTGGAGCAAGAACATCATATGAAAGCTCAGGTCTTCTTATAAGTTCTGCAAGTGTAGCACCTGTTGTAAGCTCTGTACTTCCGTTATCTGTAAGTACCTTCTGTACTTCACTTCCAGTTCCTATATTAACTGACTTAACACGCTCAATTTCTTCATCTATAAGCTGAATCTTGCGGGTAAGGCGGTTCATTCTTTCTTCGCTTATAAGTCCGACTCTGTAACCATATTTAGTAAGTCTTATATCTGCATTATCCTGTCTTAATATAAGTCTGTACTCTGCACGGCTTGTCATCATTCTGTAAGGCTCTGCTGTTTCCTTAGTTACAAGGTCATCTATAAGAACTCCTATATAACTTTCTGAACGGTCAAGTATAAGTGGTTCTTCCTTCTTAACGAAAAGTGCCGCATTGATACCCGCGACAATTCCCTGTGCAGCAGCTTCCTCATATCCTGAGCTTCCATTAAACTGTCCACCAGCAAATAATCCTTCAATCTTCTTGAATTCAAGAGAAGACTTTAACTGAACAGCGTTAATGCAGTCATACTCAATAGCATAAGCATTTCTTACGATTCGGACATTCTCAAGACCAGGAACTGTTCTATACATTGCATACTGCACATCCTCAGGCATTGAACTGCTCATTCCACCAAGATACATTTCATTAGTATACAAGCCCTCTGGCTCAATGAATACCTGATGTCTGTCTTTGTCTGCAAATCTTACAACCTTATCCTCAATTGATGGACAGTATCTTGGGCCTGTTCCGTGGATATCTCCTGAATAAAGAGGTGAACGGTCAAGATTATCCATAATAATTTTGTGTGTCTCTTCATTAGTATATGTAAGCCAACAGCTTACCTGATCTTTCTGTATGCTCTCAGGGTCTGTTTCAAATGAAAATGGCACAACTCTCTTATCACCGAACTGCTCTGTCATCTTAGAAAAATCCACTGACCTTTTATCAACTCTGGCAGGTGTACCCGTCTTGAATCTTCTCACTTCAATTCCATTATCAATAAGTGACTGTGTAAGATGATTGGCAGCCTGTAATCCATTAGGACCTGTATGATAGCTTACATCACCATATATACATCTTGCCTTAAGATATACTCCTGTACATAAAACAACTGCCTTAGCTATGTATTCTGCACCCGAAACAGTCTTTACACCACCAATTTTTCCATCATTAACAATAATCTCTGAAACCTCTGCCTGTCTTATGTGCAGATGCTCAGTATTCTCAAGCACATTTCTCATTCTTCTGCTGTAATCGGACTTGTCAGCCTGTGCACGGAGTGAATGAACCGCAGGGCCTTTTGATGCATTTAACATCTTTGACTGTATAAATGTAGCATCTATATTCTTTCCCATCTCGCCACCAAGAGCATCTATTTCTCTTACAAGATGTCCCTTAGAACTTCCTCCTATATTAGGATTACAAGGCATCATTGCTATACTTTCAACGCTTACTGTAAATATAATTGTTTCAAGTCCCATTCTTGCAGCAGCAAGGGCAGCCTCACAACCTGCGTGACCAGCACCTACTACAACTACATCATATTCTTCTCTAATATTAGGCATATTACTTCTCCTTATCAACCTGCATTACTTACCCATACAGAACTTTGAAAAAATTCTGTTGGCAAGATCATCTTCAATCTCCTCTCCTATTATAAGACCAAGATTCTCATATGCAGCCATTAAATCAATAGTAAGGAAATCTTCACTTACCATGTTATCAATTCCATCAAGTACAAGCTTTAAGCTGTTCTCAGCCTTCTTTAAAAGTTCTTTATGTCTTGTACTTGTAATATATACATCTTCATTGAACTTAACTTCACCATTAAAGAACATATTCTTAACAGTTTCCTCAAGTTCTTCAATTCCTGTCTCCTGCTTTGCAGATATAGTAACTGTCTCACAATTCATTATTTTCTTAATATCTTCTGCTGTTGTAACCTGTGCAAGATCAGCTTTATTAAGTATTACAAGAACCTTCTTATCCTTGATAAGTTCCATAATCTCATAATCATTATCATCAAGTACTCTTGAAGAATCAACTACATATATTACAAGATCAGCGATTTCTGCAAGCTTCTTAGCCTTATTAACACCAATGCTTTCAACAACATCATCAGTTTTTCTGATTCCTGCAGTATCAATAAGATTAAGAGTAATTCCAGACAGATTAATCATTTCTTCAAGAGTATCTCTCGTAGTTCCTTCTATATCAGTAACAATTGCTCTCTCTTCTCTTGCAAGTACATTAAGCAGGCTTGACTTTCCTGCATTAGTTTTCCCCAAAATGACTGTACGCACGCCATCATGCATGATTCTGCCATTATCGCATGTTTTTAACAAGTTATCCACATTATTAAGACAGTTTTCCACATCATTTTTAAGGTTATCTACATTAGCATCTATATCAAAATGTTCTGGATCATCAAGAGCAGCCTCAATAAATGCAACATTATTCAATATTATCTCTCTTATATTCTTAATCTTTTCAGATAACTTACCATCTAACTGATTAACAGATGACTTCAGAGCATAATCATTCTTTGCATTAATAATATCAATAACAGCCTCCGCCTGTGACAGGTCAATTCTTCCATTAAGAAATGCTCTCTTTGTAAATTCACCAGGCTCTGCAAGCCTTGCACCAGCGTTAAGTACCGCCTCTAACACCTTCTTAGTAACAAGAATACCGCCATGACAGTCAATCTCAACAATATTCTCTCTTGTATAAGTGTTAGGAGCTTTCATTACAATTACAAGTGCTTCATCAATTTCATTACCGTTATCACATATATTTCCAAAATGTACCGTATGACTCTGTACATTTGCAAGCTTAATATTCTTTTTTGACTTAAAAACTTTATCTCCAATAATAATTGCATCAGGACCGCTTATTCTTACAATACTAATTCCACCGCTTGACACTGTACTTGTAGATATAGCTGCTATTGTATCCTCCATTTCCATCCTCCATATAAAAAATGCTGTGATAATAATACCACAGCATTTAATAAAATCATATATCTAATTATCTGTTATATCTGTTATTATTCTCTCTTTCAAGATAAACAACAACATGTCTGAAAGGTTCTTCACCCTCACTTCTTGTAGAAACAAACTTATCTGCCTGAAGTGCTGAATGGATAATTCTTCTTTCATATGGGTTCATAGGCTCAAGTGAAACAGGTCTTCTGCTTCTCTTAACCTTGTATGCAATGTTCTTAGCAAGAGACTCAAGAGTTTCTTTTCTTCTCTTTCTATAGTTCTCTGTATCTAATTTAACTCTTACATACTTCTCACTGTTCTTGTTAATTACAAGACTTGTAAGATACTGGATAGAATCAAGTGTCTGTCCTCTCTTACCGATAAGAACACCCATGTTATCTCCAGAAAGATCTACATTAACGCTATTTTCTTCATCGTCAAATGTAATATCAGCCTTAACTTCCATGCTCATAGCACCAAACATATTATTAAGGAATTCTTTAATATCCTTCTTAATAACTTCCTTCTGTTCTGCTGTAAATGGCTCTTCCTTAGGCTGTGGCTGTGCTTCAACCTTAGGTGCTTCCTTAACTTCTGCATTCTTGTGATTATCAGCAGGCTTGTGTTCCTTTTTGAACTCTTTCTTAGGTTCAGACTTAAATTCCTTCTTAGGTTCTGCTTTCTTGAAATCATCTGCCTTCTTTTCGAATTTTTTTTCTGCATGAACAGGTGCTTCTGACTTTTTAGGAGTCTCAACAGAATTAACTTCTGGTTCTTCCTGTTTTTCTCTTGCTTTAATCTTAGCAGGCTTAGAATTAAATATTCCTAAAAATCCTGAATTACCTTTGTCTATAACTTCATAATCAAGCTTATCACTTGGAATACCAAGCTTAGTGCAGGCATTAGTTATAGCTTCTTCAACAGATTTTCCTGTAACTTCAATATATTCCATTACTTAACCCTCTCTATTTTCTTTTATCGTTGACCTCATTGTATCTTGATACCATACCAACCTTATCAGCAAGACTTCCTGGTTTAGCTGCCTTACCGCTTGCTGCTGCGGCTTCCTTTAATTCCTGTATCTTCTTATCGTTAGCTTCTTTTCTTTCCTGAAGCTTCTTTGCTCTGTCAGCACTTGAAGAAGCAGAAGAATTCTTATTATTATTCACATTCTTAGTACTTACAGAAGCACCCTTAACGATAGTTTCTGCTGGAAGTCCCTTCTTGGCTCTCTTCTTGTTACGCTTTTCAACATTCTTTTCTACAATCTTATCTGTTCCAATCTTATCATAATATCTGTTAATGAAGATTGTCTGAATTGTCTGTATAACAGCTGTTGCAATCCAGTAAACACCAAGACCTGAAGGAAGACTTATTGCAAGAAATGCTGACATAAGTGGCATGAAATAAGTCATCATCTTCATAGATGCTGCTGCTGGATTATCACTGTCAGGCTGCTCCATGCCAGCCTGTGAAACCTTAACAGATATAAACTGTGTAACGCCTGCAAGAATTGGAATTAATATAGCTATATGAAGACCAAAACCTGGATTCTGAGACATGTTAACGCCTAAGAAAGTATTCATATGGTTAATCTTATCAAGATTCTGTGTAATCATATCAGAAAATGCTGGAAATGCTTCTTTTAACTTTGTCCACTGGTCTGCAGTGAATGAATTAAGTGTTGTTACAGCTGTGCTTGTATTGCTCCAGTCAACAGTCTTTCCGTATATCTCATTAAGAGTATCAGCATATCCTGAAACAGATGAGATACCATCAGCACCATTAAGTCCAAGTATATTAAGGAAAAGTACCTTAATCTGTGAAATATAAAGTGGTATCTGCTGGAATACTCTGTAAAGTGCAAAAAGAATAGGCATCTGGATAAGAAGCTGCACACAGCTTCCCCACTGTGAAACACCATATTTTTCATAAACAGCCTTAGTTTCTGCCTGCATCTTCTGCATAGCTACTGTATCACTGTTCTTTCCCTTATACTTCTCCTGAATAGCCTTTATCTCCGGGTTCATAACTGACTGTAACTTAGTCATCTTCTGCTGCTTAATCTGTAATGGTAGCATTAACATTTTAACAAGCAGAGTAAAAATAATGATTGCTATTGCAATATTACCAATTCCTATTGCATTAAGACCCATGAAAAGGATGTCTAAAATGTAACCAAGTAACTGTGCAATTGGCTTAATAATACTCAAATTGTCACCTCCGCATAATATAGCACTATCCAAATATTCAGTTGTTTATTGCTTTTTTCTTTTCCCATATCTGCCTACTGGCACAGGATCAAAGCCATAAGCGTTCTTATTAAATGGATTGCACCTTAATATTCTTTTAAGTGCCAACCACCCACCTAAGAAAACTCCATACATTTCAATAGCTTCAATTGCGTATTGCGAACATGTTGGAATAAAGCTGCAGTATTTTCCTCCTTTATAAGGAGATATTGCGAGCTGGTATAATCTTATCATCTTAAGAACTATGAACTTGCCCGCATTCTTTAACTTAATCTTTATATCCTTCATATTAACCGCCTATTTAATTCTGCTTATAAAGCTTATGAAGTTTCAATAAATGAATCATTGATTCCTTAGTTTCAAAAAAACCCTTATCTTTCAAACTGGCTCTGGCTACGACAACATAATCATATCCATCGGGTATACAGTCTGTACTAAGGCGGAATGCCTCTCTTATCAGTCTTGCCAGTCTGTGTCGGACAATACTATTCCCGACCTTCTTACTCACAGATACACCTAATCGTTTAGTATCCGTTCCATTCTCAGAAATATACATTATAAGATTCTTGTTAGCAAAAGACTTCTTATTATTGTACACCTTTTTAAATTCCTGATTACTTCTTAATGTTTCAAAATCCTTATATTTCATACCATTCACCATTCTTATTAATTAAAATGTTGCTTAAATTTAATATTAATATAATCTGAAAAAAGCAGATGAGAAACTCCCATCTGCCAACAAAATCAAGAAAATATTAATTAAGCTGAAAGTTTCTTTCTACCCTTAGCTCTTCTTGCTGATAAAACTTTTCTTCCACCTGCAGTACTCATTCTTGATCTGAATCCATGAACCTTAGATCTCTGTCTGTTCTTTGGCTGAAATGTCATCTTCATAGTCTATGCACCTCCTTCATTACCATTGTAGTTTATTATGGTAAGAATATTTTCATATAAAAAATTTCAAAACACAGAACTGATTATATTGTGTAAACATTATAAAGTCAAGAAAAACTTGATAATTACTGTATTTATTTTTATATATACTAATTCTATAAAAAACGCTTTCAACAGGTTTTTCACAATCCAGTAATCCGCATAAATAGGACATTTTTAATATTTTTTAAAAAGAATATAAAAGAGTTTTCCACAAAATGTTGATAACTTGTGGAAAACTCTTTATAATTACGTTAGTTATTAACGATATTTTTGAAAAAGTGCCTATTTTCGACCTTTTTCGCGTTTATAATATTTTCCACATTCATGTTAATACATTTTTATCCATAAAATTATCCACAGGGCTTAATCTGCCCAAATATTGAAATAATTTTCTAAATGATATATTATATAAAGGAATGTATTTTTATGATTGGACAGGCTAATTAACAAGCCAGAAAGGCCTAGAATTTATGGATGAATTACAGACATTGATTGATAAATGGGATTTAATTCTCTCTACTTTTAAAGAAGAACACGAAATTATTGATGTTTCTTTTAAAACATGGATTAAACCCCTTAAAATATATAAACTTGACGGCAATGTTCTTACTCTTACTTTCTCATCTTTAGAAGATGACGCTTCTACTGATGAAAGGAGCATTGTATATATTGAAAAACGTTACCTCAAGTTTCTTGAAGTTACCGTATGTGAAGTAATGAACAAAGAATATCAGGTAATTATTATGTCATCTGCTGAGAAAAAGGAAGATGAATTAAAGAAAAAGACATCTTCAGTTTCTACTGATAATAGTCTTGCTTCACAGAATCTGAATCCTAATTACACATTTGACACATTTGTAATAGGTACTAATAATAATCTGGCTCACGCAGCATCACTCGCTGTTGCCGAAACACCTGGACAGATATATAACCCTCTGTTCATATACGGAGGTGCCGGACTTGGTAAAACTCATCTTATGCAGGCTATTGCACATTTTATTATTGCAAGTGACCCATCTAAGAAGGTTTTATACGTAACTTCTGAGACATTTACTAATGAACTTATCGAATCGGTTAAGACTAACAAGAACACTGAATTCAGAAATAAATACCGTAATATTGACGTTCTTCTTATTGATGATATTCAATTTATAATAGGAAAGGTTTCTACTCAGGAAGAATTTTTCAATACCTTTAATGACCTTTATCTTTTAGGAAAACAGATTGTTATATCTTCTGATAGACCACCTAAGGAAATGGAAACTCTTCCTGACAGATTAAGAACACGTTTTGAAAGCGGACTTCCGGTAGATATCCAGATTCCTACATATGAAACTAAGATGGCTATTATTAATAAGAAGTCTGAGGCTTTAGGAATTGATTTTCCTTATGAAGTTAAAGATTATGTTGCAACTAATATTACTTCAAGTATCAGGGAGCTTGAGGGAGCGCTTACCAAGCTTTCAGCTTATTCTAAGCTTTCCCACACACCTCTTACTGCAGAGTTTGCTGAGAATACACTTAAGGATCTTATATCTCCTTACTCTAAGAAAGAGATTACACCAGAACTTATAATTGATGTAGTTGCTGAACATTTCCACATTAAGCCTGAAGATATAATATCTCATAAGAGAAGTGCTGATATAGCTTTTCCTAGACATATTGCAATGTATCTGTGCAGGCAGATGACACAGACTCCTCTTGAAGCTATAGGTAAAGCTTTAGGTGGCAGAGATCATTCTACTATATTATATGGTTCAGAAAAGATTGCTAAAGAAACAGCTAATAATGAAACTACCAAGAGCACTATTGATATATTAATAAAGAAGCTTAATCCATCTTAAAAAGTTTTCCACAATGGTTTTAGGATAATTTGTTAATTAGATGTTATTTTTATGTTGAATGTTCTTTATAACTTTTTTTTAGATTTATGTTCATTTTTTTAAACTTTAATTTTTCACATACATTGAACATTAAATTTTGTGTTTTCTAACATGGTTATTATTTTCATATATCCAGTGTTTTTAAGGCTTTACATACTTTTTAACAATTTAACAACCCCTAAGACTACGGCTACGGCATTTATATATTTATATATAGCTCTTCTCCACTACAATTTTATCGAAAGGAAGTTATCAACATGAAATTAGTTTTTACTAAATCTAACTTAAACAAAGCTGTAGGTATCGTAATGAAAGCTGTACCTACAAGAACTACTATGAATATTCTTGAATGTATTCTTATTGATGCTACTACTAATGAAATCAAGTTCACAGGTAACGATATGGAACTTGGCATTGAAACTATAGTAGAAGGTGAAATTATAGAAAAAGGCAAGATTGCCATAGATGCTAAGCTTTTTTCTGAAATTGTAAGAAAGCTGCCTGATAATGATATTACTTTAACTACTGATTCAAATAATAATGCACTTATTACATGTGAAAAAAGTAAGTTTAATATAGCAGGAAAATCCGGAGATGATTTTTCTTACCTTCCGGCTATTATTAAAGATAAGATGATTACACTTTCCCAGTTCCAGTTAAAGGAAGTTATTAATCAGACAATATTCTCTATTGCTATTAATGATAATAATAAAATGATGACAGGTGAACTTTTTGAAGTAAATGAAGGTACACTTAAAGTTGTAGGTCTTGATGGTCACCGAATTGCTATCCGTAATATTAAGCTTGAAGGCAGATCTGATGACGTAAGAGTAGTTATTCCAGGTAAGACTCTTCAGGAAATAAGCAAGATTCTTAATGCTGATGCTGAAAGTTTTGTTAATATTTACTTTACTAACAATCATGTATTATTTGAATTTGACCAGACTCATGTTGTTTCTAGACTTATAGAGGGTGATTATTTTAAGATTAGTCAGATGCTTTCTAACGATTATGAAACTAAAGTATCTATTAATAAAAAAGAATTTCTTGATTCTATTGACAGAGCTAATCTTCTTATAAGAGAAGGAGATAAGAAGCCAATTATTATTAATATATTAAATGGTTTATTACAGGTAAATGTTAACTCTGCAATTGGAGCTCTTAACGAAGATATTGATATTGATAAAGAAGGTAAGGATATTATGATTGGTTTTAATCCTAAGTTCCTTATGGATGCATTAAGGGTTATTGATGATGAAAATGTGACTATGTATTTAGTTAATCATAAATCACCTTGCTTTATCAGAGACAAGGAAGAGAAATATATTTATCTTATACTTCCTGTTAACTTCACAGCTTAACAAGAGAAAGGAAAGTTATGGAAGAAATAATTTTAAGAGATGATTTCATCAAACTTGGACAGGCAATTAAAGCTGCCGGATTAGTTGAATCTGGTGTTGAAGCCAAGATTGTTATTCAGGATGGTGAAGTTAAGGTTAATGGCGTTGTTGAAACACAGCGTGGAAAAAAACTTTTTGGCGGAGAAGTTGTAGAATACAACGGTTCCAGTATTCTTATTAAAAAATAGGTGTTAATGTGATAGTCGAATCTGTTGAGTTAAAGGATTACAGAAATTATGAATTTCTGGATATGAATTTCAATGAGCATGTAAACATAATATATGGTGACAATGCCCAGGGAAAGACTAACATATTAGAATCAATATATATGTGTTCAACTTCTAAGTCACATCGTGGCAGTAAAGACAGAGAAATAGTCAGATTTGGAGAAGATGAATCGCATATTAAACTAAATGTCTTAAAGCATGGTATGAAATACCGCATAGACATGCACCTTAAGAAGAATAAAACCAAGGGTATAGCAGTTAATGGTATTCCTATAAAAAAAGCTGTTGAACTTTTTGGAATTATTAATATTGTTTTCTTTTCTCCGGAAGATCTTAATATTATAAAAAATGGTCCTTCAGAGAGAAGAAGATTTATGGATATGGAACTTAGCCAGCTTGACAAGATATATCTTAGTAACCTTGTTAATTACAACAAAGTACTTAATCAGAGAAACAAGCTTCTCAAAGATATAGCATTTTCACCATCAGAACAGCTGATGCAGACTCTTGATATATGGGACATGCAGCTTGTTAAGTATGGAAGCCTTATTATTAAAGGCAGAAAAAGTTTCATAGAAAAGATTAACACAATAATCAGTGATATTCATTCCAGACTTACTGGTGGTATTGAGAATATTAAAGTATGTTATGTTCCTGATGTTGATGTGAATGATTTCGAAGAAGAAGTAAGAAATTCAAGACAAAAGGATATTAAATACAAGGTTACAGGTAAAGGACCTCATAAGGACGATCTTATATTTTTAATCAATGACAATGATGTGAGAAAATATGGTTCACAGGGACAACAAAGAACAGCTGCACTTTCACTTAAATTATCTGAGATAGAACTTGTGAAACTTGTAATTAAAGATACTCCGGTACTTCTTCTTGATGATGTTTTGTCTGAGTTAGACAGTAACAGACAGAATTTTCTGATAAACAGCATTGGAGATATACAAACGATTGTTACATGCACCGGACTTGAAGAATTTATTAATAACAGAATGAATATCAACAAAATATTTAAAGTAACAGATGGTCATGTAGTTAATGAGAATTAATTACATTTTGCTTTGTAAAACAAGGAGGAATTAAAGTGGCAGATCAGAATGCAGAGAAGAATTATGGTGGAGACCAGATTCAGGTACTCGAAGGTCTTGAAGCTGTAAGAAAAAGACCTGGTATGTATATTGGAAGTACATCAGGAAGAGGACTTCATCATCTTGTGTATGAGATAGTTGATAATGCAATTGACGAAGCTTTAGCAGGTTTTTGTACACATATTGAGGTTATGATTAATAAAGATAACTCTATCACTGTAATTGATAATGGTAGAGGTGTACCTGTTGATATTAATCATAAGACAGGAAGACCTGCCATTGAAGTTGTATATACCGTTCTTCATGCCGGAGGTAAATTCGGTGGTGGAGGATATAAGGTGTCAGGAGGACTTCACGGTGTTGGTGCATCAGTAGTTAATGCTTTGTCTGAATGGCTTGAAGTTCAGGTAAAGAGGAATGGACACATTTATCAGCAGAGATACGAGAGAGGAAAGATATGTTATGACCTTAAGATAGTAGGTGACTGCGATATTGAGGATACAGGAACTCAGGTTACTTTTCTTCCTGATTCAGAGATTTTTCAGGAAACAACTGTATTTGAATTTGATATTCTTATGCACAGATTAAGAGAAATGGCATTTCTTACTAAGGGAATCAAGATTACTCTTACAGATTTAAGAGAAGGTCTTGAGCAGCAGAAAGTATTCCATTATGAAGGTGGTATCAAGGAATTTGTTCAGTATCTTAATAAGAGTAAAGAACCTTTATACAGCCAGATTATTTATTGTGAAGGTGTGAAAGACAATGTTCAGGTTGAAGTAGCATTCCAGCATAATGATGGATACAATGAGGTTGTCGATTCATTTGTTAATAATATTAAGACACCTGAAGGTGGTACACATCTGACTGGTTTCAGAAATTCACTGACTAAGACTTTTAATGATTATGCAAGAAAGAATAAGATTCTTAAGGATAGTGATCAGGGACTTTCAGGTGATGATATAAGAGAAGGTCTCACAGCAATCGTATCTGTTAAGATTGAAGATCCGCAGTTTGAAGGACAGACTAAGCAGAAGCTTGGTAATACAGTTGCAAGGGGAGCAGTTGACAGTATAGTAAGTGAACAGCTTACTTACTTCCTTGAGCAGAATCCTGCAGTTGCAAAATCTATATGTGAAAAATCGTTGCTTGCACAGCGAGCGAGAGAAGCTGCAAGAAAAGCAAGAGACTTAACAAGAAGAAAGACTGCACTTGAAAGCACTTCACTTCCTGGCAAGTTAGCTGATTGTTCAGATAAAGATCCTAAGAATTGTGAGATATATATCGTTGAGGGAGATTCAGCCGGTGGTTCTGCAAAGACTGCAAGAAGCCGTGCTACACAGGCAATCCTTCCACTTCGTGGTAAGATTCTTAACGTTGAGAAAGCAAGACTTGACAGAATACTTGGAAATGCAGAGATTAAAGCGATGATTACTGCATTTGGTACAGGTATTCATGAAGATTTTGATATAAGCAAGCTTCGTTATCACAAGATTATTATTATGACAGATGCCGATGTAGATGGTGCACATATTGCAACACTTCTTCTCACATTCCTGTACAGATTCATGCCTGATCTGATAAGAGAAGGCCATGTATATCTTGCACAGCCACCACTTTATAAAGTTGAGAAGAATAAAAAAGTGTGGTATGCCTATAATGATGATGAGCTTAATGCAATCATGACTGAGATTGGAAGAGACCAGAATAATAAAGTCCAGCGTTATAAGGGACTTGGTGAGATGGACGCAGAGCAGTTATGGGAAACAACAATGGACCCACACAAGAGAGTATTATTAAGAGTTAATATGAATGAAGATGATGATTCAGAACTTGATGTAACATTCTCAACACTTATGGGTGACAAGGTAGAGCCAAGAAGAGATTTCATAGAAGCAAATGCTAAGTTTGTAAAGAATTTGGATATCTAACAAGCCATGCACAAGGAAAAATTATAAATATGACCGTATGCTTGCATACATGGGCATATTTTATAATTTTGAGTTGTATGTGGCGATTAGCCACATAAGTAAATCCGTAGGATTTACGCATGGCGTATGTAGATTTTACGAATGCGCGTGATTAGGATTTATGCATGGCGTATTCCAGATTTACACATTGCGTTAATTAATAACTTCACGGAAAGGAATTATAATAATGGATGAACATATCTTTGATAAAGTTCAAGAAGTCGATATGCAGAAAACCATGGAAAACTATTATATAGATTATGCCATGAGTGTTATCGCTTCCAGAGCACTTCCGGATGTAAGAGATGGTCTTAAGCCGGTACAGAGAAGAATTCTATATTCAATGATAGAACTTAACAACGGTCCTGATAAGCCACATAGAAAATGTGCCCGTATCGTTGGTGATACAATGGGTAAATATCACCCACATGGTGATTCATCAATTTATGAGGCATTAGTAAAGCTGGCTCAGGATTTCAATACAAGATATCCACTTGTTGACGGACATGGTAACTTTGGTTCAGTCGATGGTGATGGAGCCGCAGCCATGCGATATACAGAGGCGAGACTCAGCAAGATATCTATGGAGATGACAAGAGATCTTAACAAAGATACTGTAGATTTCATACCTAACTTTGATGAAACAGAAAAAGAACCTACAGTACTTCCATCAAGATATCCTAACCTGTTATGTAATGGTACATCAGGTATTGCCGTAGGTATGGCTACTAATATTCCACCTCATAACTTAAGAGAAGTTATAGGTGCTGTTGTAAAGATGATTGACAATAAGGTGGAAGAAGACAGAGACACAACAATTGAGGAAATTCTTGATATAGTTAAAGGTCCTGATTTCCCTACAGGTGGAACAATCATCGGCAAGTTGGGAATTGAAGAGGCTTACCGTACAGGAAGAGCCAAGATAAAGGTAAGAGCTGTAACTAATATTGAGCCAATGAATAATGGCAAGAACAGAATTGTAGTTACAGAACTTCCATACATGGTTAATAAAGCAAAGCTTATCGAGAAAATAGCAGAGCTTGTAAGAGATAAGAAGATTGATGGAATCACAGATTTAAGAGATGAATCTGACAGAGAGGGTATGAGAATTGCCATTGAGTTAAGAAGAGATGTCAATCCTAACATAATACTTAACCAGTTATACAAACACACACAGTTACAGGATACATTTGGTGTAATAATGCTTGCATTAGTAGATAACCAGCCAAAGGTGCTTAACCTGTATGACATGTTAAAGTATTACCTTCTTCATCAGGAAGAAGTCGTTACAAGAAGAACAAAGTTTGATCTTAATAAGGCAGAAGAAAGAGCCCACATTTTAGAGGGCTTAATGATTGCTTTAGATAATATAGACAGAGTTATATCAATAATCAGAGGTTCTGCAAATGTACAGATTGCCAAGGAAAGCTTAATAGCTGAATTTGCACTTTCAGAAGCACAGGCTCAGGCTATCGTAGATATGCGTTTGAGAGCTCTGACCGGTCTGGAAAGAAGCAAGCTTGAAGCTGAATTGAAGGAACTTCATGAAAAGATAAAAGAATACAAGGCAATTCTTGCAGATAAGAAGTTGCTTCTTGGAGTTATCAAGACTGAAATTTCAGAGATAGCAGACAAGTATGGTGATGACAGAAGAACTTCTATCGGATATGATGAATACGATATTTCAATGGAAGACCTTATTCCAGATGAACCATGTGTTATTGCAAGAACTAACTTGGGTTATGTAAAGAGAATGACACCTGATAACTTTAAGAGCCAGCATCGTGGTGGTAAGGGAATAAAGGGAATGCAGACAATTGATGATGATTATATCAAAGATTTATTCATGACAACATCACATCATGTACTTACATTCTTTACTAACACAGGACGAGCTTATAAGTTAAAGGCTTATGAAATTCCTGAAGCATCAAGAACTTCAAGAGGAACTGCAATAATTAATCTTTTACAGTTAGCACCGGGTGAGACAATCACAGCAGTAGTTCCTGTTAAAATTGATACACTTCAGGATACAGATTACCTGTTTATGGCAACTAAGAAGGGTATAGTTAAAAAGACACCTGTTAAAGATTTTGCCAATATAAGAAAGACAGGAATCCAGGCAATTAACTTAAGAGAAGATGATGAACTTATAGAAGTTAAACTTACAGATGATCAGGCAGAGATTCTTATGGTAACAATGCTTGGACAGTGTATAAGATTTAAGGAAACAGATGTAAGACCTACGGGACGTTCAGCAATGGGTGTTATAGGTATGAGTCTTATGGATGAGGATGAAGTTGTTGGTGTTCAGGTAAGTACCCAGGGAGATACTATGCTTATAGTTTCTGAAAATGGTATGGGTAAGAGAACAGACATTGACGAGTATACAGTTCAGCATCGTGGTGGTAAAGGTGTCAAATGTTACAAGATAACAGAAAAGACAGGTAATGTCGTAGGAGCTAAGGCTGTAGATGATTCAAGAGAAGTAATGCTTATTACAACAGAAGGAATTATAATCAGACTTCAGTGTTCAGATATATCTAATCTTGGAAGAATAACATCAGGTGTTAAACTTATTAACCTTGATGAAGGAATTAAAGTAGCAACAATTGCCAAAGTAAGGAAGCAGCCTGCTGATGAAGATGGTAAGGATGCAGAGGGCTTTGAAGAAGACACAGATAAAACAGTAGAATCTGAAGATTAATCTTAAGGAAACTGCCACATTTATATATGTGACGGTTTCCTTTTTAGCAGGAGATAACATGGCTTTAATTAATATTAATTATGAATCAAAAACACTTGGTATGCCCGTTATGATTAATGCAATTATTCCTCAGGGAAGAGGCAGTTATAAGACTTTATATCTTCTTCATGGAATGGGAGGAGATTATACAACATGGATTACGAAATCCAGAGCGGCAGATTATGTAGATAATACTGATATAGCGGTCATAATGATTTCAGGTGATAACAAATGTTATGTTGATAATGTACATGGAAGAAAATATTTTACATTTTTAACAGAAGAACTTATAGAAACCTGTACTAACTGGTTTGGATTATCATGTGACAGAAAAGACCGTTACATAGCAGGAATGTCAATGGGGGGATATGGAGCAGTACATGCTGCACTTATTAAGCCTGATGTATATGGCAAGGTGTTCTCATATTCGGGACTGCTTGATATAGAGAAAAGATTTGACAACCCACAGGGAATAAACACATATCAGATATTTGGAGACAGGGAAAATTTATCAGATAACCGATTTGATATAATGAACTGTTTAAAAGAGGATAATTTCAAGACAAATGTGGAAAATTATCCGGAATTTTATATTAGATGTGGATTATATGATCAGATACTTCCAATGAGCAGACAATGGAATAAATATGCATCAGATGCAGGACTTAAAGTGAATTATTATGAAACTGCTGGTAATCATGATTTTATTTTCTGGGATAAATGCATACATGAGACAGTTAATATAATAAAAGAGCAGTCGTACAGGATGGAGGATATATATGGCAACAGTAATGAATATTAATCATTTTTCTATATATCTTAAGCGTAATATGGAATGCACAGTTATTCTCCCATCAGATATGAAAAATGATGAGAAGCTTCCTGTATTATGGTTATATCATGGAAGCAGTGGTGATAATACTGTATGGCTGTATCATTCACCAATAGCTGAATATGTTGATGAGGGCAGGTTTGCAACAGTACTTCCAAATGTGCAGAATTCATGCTTTGTTAATATGAATATAGGAGATAAGTATGAGTCATATGTTGGAAAAGAATTATTTAATATAATTATGAATATGTTTCCATGTCTTTCTAATAAAAGAGAGAATAACTACGTATCAGGATTTTCTAATGGTGGATACGGATGTCTTCATATAGCTCTCAAATATCCTGAGAAATATGGAACTGTAGGAGCATTTTCAGCAGGTGACAAAGCTGATTCAGAATTTCTTAATGATGGAAGTGAAAAGTCAATAAGAAGAATAGAGCTTTATGGTGATGGAGACCTGCATAAAACTGAATATGGAATCACATATCAGGCAGACAGATTAATAGAGCAGAAAAGTGTAAAACCTGAAATATATCATGCCTGCGGAGAACTTGATCCATGGATAGACATGAATCATATATTGAGAGATTATTTCATGAGCCATATTGAATACAATTATGTATATGATGAAATTGAACAAATCGGACATGAATGGAAATTCTGGCGTGAAGAATTAAAAAGGTTTTTAGTATTTACTGGATTAATTAATAATTAAAATACAAGAAGGGAATTGGGAATGAGAGAGGTTAATGTATCAATAATAACAGACAACATTAAAGAAATGTGCATAGAGGCAAATCATTTTCTCACAGATGATATGAAGAATGTTTTTGAAAATGCAGTAAAAAACGAAGAGTCTGCACTTGGAAAGCAGGTTCTTGGACAGCTTGAAGAAAACCTAAAAGTTGCAGGAGAGGATATGATACCTATATGCCAGGACACAGGAATGGCAGTAGTATTCATTAATGTTGGTCAGGATGTCCATCTTACAGGCGGAGATATCACAGATGCAATTAATGAGGGTGTAAGAAGAGGATATGTTGAAGGATATTTAAGAAAGTCAGTTGTAAAAGATCCTATCTACAGAGAGAATACCAAAGATAACACTCCGGCAGTAATACATTTTAACATAGTTCCAGGAGACAAGGTCGACATAACAGTTGCACCTAAGGGATTCGGAAGCGAGAACATGAGCAGAGTATTCATGTTAAAGCCGGCAGATGGAATAGAAGGTGTAAAGGAAGCAATACTTACAGCAGTAAAAGATGCAGGTCCTAATGCCTGTCCTCCAATGGTAGTCGGTGTAGGAATTGGAGGGACATTTGAAAAATGTGCTTATCTTGCAAAGAAAGCATTAACAAGAGACCTGAATGAAGAATCCCCAGTTGAATATGTCCGTAACTTGGAAAAAGAAATGCTTGAGAAAATCAATAAGTTAGGAATAGGTCCTGGTGGACTTGGAGGAACACAGACAGCACTTGCAATCAATATAGAGACATATCCTACACATATTGCAGGACTTCCGGTTGCAGTAAACATTTGCTGCCATGTAAACAGACATTCACACAGGGTAATATAATCAGGGAGGCTAATCATGGATAAATATATTAATGCACCAATAAGTGATGAAGATGCAAAGAGTCTTCACTCAGGAGATTATGTATACATAACAGGAACAATATATACAGCAAGAGATGCAGCACATAAGAGAATGGCAGAGGCTCTGTCAGCTGGACAGCCACTTCCAATAGACATGAAGAATAATATAATATATTACATGGGACCATCTCCGGCAAGAGAAGGAAGACCCATAGGTTCAGCAGGTCCGACAACAGCAAGCCGTATGGATAAATATGCACCAGACCTTCTTGATTTAGGACTTAAAGGAATGATAGGAAAGGGAAAGCGTTCACAGGCAGTAATTGATGGAATCGTAAGAAACGGTGCTGTGTACTTTGCAGCAGTAGGAGGAGCAGGAGCAATTCTTAGTAAATGTATCAAGAAATCCACAGTTATTGCTTATGATGATTTAGGAACAGAGGCTATAAGAGAACTTGAAGTGGAAAACCTTCCTGTAATTGTAGTAATTGACAGTGAGGGAAACAACCTGTATGAAACAGCTATAAAAGAATATTGCAGAGTATAAATATGGAATAAATGGTAAATACTCCTAATATTAATTTATATTAAGGGCTGTTATTACGGCCTTAAGATTAAATGGGAGGAAAAGTCATGAAAAAGAAAATGACACTCAGGATAATTGTAGGAATGCTTACAATTATCCTGATAGTGACAGGCATACTACCGTTTATGACAAATAAGACGCTCGCCGCAGAAAATGTACTTTCAGATAATATAATACTTGTAACGGAGAATGAAGTATCAGATACAGCAAAAGACGGTTATAGTAAAGTCACATTTAAAATAGGCGACCAGACCAAAGATGTATATATAAAAAATGGCAATACTGTAAAGCTGAAATCCAGCAATAAGAACTATGGTGTAATTGCAGGTGGAATTGAAAATGGAGAAGCAATTACAGAAAATACCGTAATATATGCCAAATCGTATTCTTATCAGGGAACATTATATCTTGAAAAATCTATACAAAGTGAAACACCAGACGAAAATGGTTACTATACACTTCAGTTTTCTGCAAAATCGCAGAATCTTCCATCAATAAAAAGTGAAAATCAGAATGTGATACTTGTATTAGACAGGTCATTCAGTATGGCATGCTCAGTTGACGAAGATGTTGACTCAGACGCAATGGCACCGACTTATGAAAAGACAAGATGGAGTGTTACAATAAATGCAGTTGAAAAATTCTTAGATGAATTTCTGTCAGAAGGCACATCTAATAAAGTATCGGTTATTTCATATTGTGGTTCAGCAAGAACAGAGATAACCAGAACATCAAGCAAAAATGATATTATGAGTAAACTAAATTTAATATACGATGAAGAAATGTATAATAATGATTATAAAAGTTATTATAAGAGAAATGATGTTACAAAGATAGGCAGGGGACTTGGTTCAGCAACTAATATCCAGCAGGGATTAAAGCAGGTATCAGAAATTGCTGGTGATACAACAGGTGCATCAGTAATACTTTTTACTGATGGTGGAGCTAACAGATACGATAATGGGGAAATAGGTGGATATTATTATATAAAAAATAATAATGAAATTAATAGATATAATAAACCACGGGATGAAGTAAACGGTTCATATTATGCAGGAAAGGCCGGTGAAGAGTTAAAAGCTGCCGGTGCTGATATATACACGATAGTTCTTATGAGTAAGGAATCAGATATAACTGATCTCGTAAAAGTATCATTAGGAAATAAATCATTAAACTATGAAAAATCATGGGAAAAAACTTATTTTACATTTTCAGATGGAGGATATGCTAAAGAATTCTATACAGCAGCAAATGCAGAGCAGTTAAATAACAGATTTAAACAGATAATGACAGAAATGACCAGTCTGCAATTTGAAACATCATCAGTAACAGACACACTGGATAAACATTTTGTGCTTGTTGCAGGTCAGGAAAATGTTACAGATAACAAAGATGGAACATTTACAGTGAAATACCCTGAAAAAATTTCTGCAACAGATCAGACAGTTACAGTTAAAATAAAGGCAAAAGACGGAGATACAGGATATTCATATACTAACGATGGCTGTCAGTTTGATGGAACAATAGACGGACTTACCTATACGCAGCAGTTTGAAGAGACTCCGGCAGCAGTAATATTGCCTAATGCCGTCGATGATGAATACACAGTTAATCAGAACGAAGTTCTTGACGCCAGTACAGTTCTTGTCAATGATAATAATAAGATAGTCAATAATCCTAAGAGAAACCTTCAATTGAAGACAGAAATAAAAAAAGATGTGAATAATGGAAAAATTAAATTTAATGAAGATGGAACATTTCAGTATATTCCAGACAAGGGCTTTAGTGGAAAAGACACATTTGAATATAATGTAGTTCTTGTTATAGATGGTAAAGAATATATCAAATCAGCAAAAGTTACTATTAATGTGATTCCTAAGCAGCCAGAGACACCATCAGAAACAGCAAGTGAGAAGGAGACACCAACACCAACGGAAACAGTGAGTGAAAAGGAGACACCAACACCAACAGAGACAGTAAGTGAAAAGGAGACACCAACACCAACGGAAACAGTGAGTGAGAAAGAAATACCAAGTGAGTCAGGAACACCTACACAGACAGAAACTCCGGCAGTTTCTCAGAATGATGAGATTACATCTCAAAACATCAGGACTCCGGAAGTAGCTGCTAATGAAGAGGAGGTTATAGCAAAGACCTCTGTAAAAACAGGAGACAGAAGCAATATGATGTATTTTATAATGCTTATGTTATCAGTTGGTACAGCCATGACAACAACAGTAGTTGTATACAAGAAGAAAAAAGAAGAATAATAATATTAAATAAAAAGCCCCTTGACAATATCAGGGGGCTTTGTTAGAATAATAAATGCGTTTGACGCAGAATTTCATATTATGAGTTAAACATATATGGTTTAGGGCTCGCATTCATGGAATCTGGAGTAGTACTCAAGAGGCTGAAGAGGCGCCCCTGCTAAGGGTGTAGGTCGGGCAACCGGCGCGAGGGTTCAAATCCCTCCTGCTCCGTTGACAGAAAGAAAAAGACAGTCAGAATCTTCTGGCTGTCTTTTTCTTTTATATGATATAATGAGCGTTAGAGAGGGGGAACATGCCTGCATACTCATCCCGAGCGGCGAATGACTATCATGAACAAAGTTCATGATATAATGAGCATTAGCGAAGACAAGTTATTCACAATATTTGTAAAGTTATAAAGGAAATGTGGAATATGACAGAGAGACAGAAAATGATTAGTGGACAATTATACAAGTCAGGAGTAAAGGAACTTGTTAATGACAGAATGTTATGTAAAGAACAGTGCTATGACTTTAATGCATTAAGACCATTACAGACAGAACAACAGTCTGCTATGATTAAGAAAATATTCGGTAAGGTGGGAGCTAATTGTTTTATAACAGCTCCATTCTGGTGCGATTACGGATATAATATAGAAGCAGGTGACAATTTCTACGCAAATCACAATCTTGTAATACTTGACTGTGCCAAAGTAACATTTGGTAATAATGTGTTCATAGCACCAGATTGTGGTTTCTATACAGCAGGACACCCTGTTGACGCTGCAAGCCGTAATGAAGGATGGGAATATGCTTATCCTATTAATGTAGGTAATGATGTATGGATAGGTGGTGGGGTAAAAGTAATGCCTGGAGTAACTATAGGTAATAATGTTGTAATAGGTGGCGGAAGCGTAGTTGTAAAAGATATACCAGACAACAGTATTGCAGTAGGTAATCCATGTAAGGTAATAAAAAAGATAGAATCAGGCAAAGCAAGGGAATATAATATAGAAGAAAAGCATATATAACTTGTATATAAATGTAGTGGAAACCCCTATATATAGTGTGTTTAAAATAAATTACAACTTTTTTAAAAAAAATTGAAAAAAGTTGTTGACAATGTGTACACCTGATGATATTATATACAAGTCGCCGCGGTAAGCGGTAACAAATAAGACTTAA
>ERZ857951.53-NODE-53-length-146392-cov-7.197776_pt1 | contig 146392 bp, 121 predicted proteins | sample MGYA00519759_ERZ857951 | MGnify/ENA primary metagenome ERZ857951 (study PRJEB31778, sample SAMEA3449377) | human gut metagenome | biome: human gut; feature: human-associated habitat; material: faeces | place: United Kingdom | collected 2010/2012 ...
TATCATCAGTACTGTGGGAAATGGGGTAATTCATTTACAGAAAAGTCAGGCGGCAAGCTCATACGGAAGCAACTACGGCCTGTTTATCGCCGCAGATGGTACGCAATTAAAAGAAGTGGAACGCAGAGCTGAGATATCTGATATCGGCATCATGTGTACGGAGGGCATCCTGAAAGGAAATGAAAATGGCGGCTTTGTCAGTGCGGATGAAACGGTCAGGAAAATGCTTCCCTATAATCAGGAATATGTGTTGAAGGAAGGTACCTATCCGGAAAAGGCGCAGGAAATTGCCGCAGGACGCGCTTTCTTTGATGCAGTGGGATACCATGATGTAAAGGTCGGAGACACCGTAACATTGGAGTACCGTTCCGGCATGCAGTCGGAATACGCACCGGTGGAATTTACTGTCAGCGGGATTTTATATGACCGGGATGAATATACCATCGAGGCTTCCTATGTTGTATTCGGTTCGCAGGATTTTTATAATGAGCGTGTTGCGGAGGGTGACAGGCAATATAATATCTATTTTACCTTGAGCGATTCTGCAAATGTATCTATGAATAATGTTGCGCCTGTTATAAAAGAAATCGCGGATTCCTGCGGCATTGACCAGAAAAACGTGATCATCAATGACCTCTACCTGCAGTGGGTATTGCAGCCGAGCTATGAAATGATTGTGGTTTGTGGAACCCTGATCCTCGGAATCGTGCTGTTTTCCGTTGTGGTCATTTATAATATCTTCCAGGTCGGGATCGCCCAGAAGGTTCAGGAGTACGGAAAAATCAAGGCGCTGGGTGCAACCAGAAAGCAGATGAAGCAGTTGATCTTTCGTGAGGGCATTCTTCTGGCGGTTCCTTCGATACCGCTGGGGCTGCTGTTTGGTTTCCTGATTGCAAAAGTCAGCTTCAACTGGCTGGTGGAGCAGGGAAATCTGGTATCGTCCGGAATCAAGAACCATCAGGTGCCTCTGTTTTCACTGACAATTATGCTCATCTGCATTTTTGTATCGTTTCTTACGGTCGTTTTGGCTCTGCGCAAACCCATGAAAATTGTTTCCCGGATTTCACCCATCGAAGCGACACGGTATCTTGACGGCTCCAAAACGCAAAAACAGGGCAGACGAAAAGGCAGAAAAGATGTCACCGTTTTCTCCATGGCAATGGCAAATGTGACAGGCAATCCGAAAAGAACCATTGCTACGATTCTTACCATGGGGCTTTCCTGTGTATTGTTTGTAATTATCTCTAATTATGTTGGGAATATTGACACGGAGCACGAGGCGCGGATTGCAATCAACCATGGACAATTTGAGTTGCAGCTGGATTATTCCCAGAATTATGATGAAGCCTATTCGGAGAATAATCTGGACACAATCCTACAGAACAACCCACTGAATGATTCTTTGATTAAAGAAATCAAATCCATCCCCGGTGTAACGGATGTACTGACGAGAGAAATCGTCTCTGCAGATCTGAACGGAACAAAATTTCCGGTTGCAATCGTAAATCAAGAGGATTTTGAAATGATGCGCGGGGATGGCGATATCGGTTCCATGGACTATGCACAGGCTGTCAAAAACGGGGATGTTTTCTTTGGCTGGTCCATGTGGATGGAAGCTGACGGGTATTCTGCGGGTGCACCGATTACATTCAACTTTGATAACGGAAGCGGAACCTATACCTATCATGGAAAAATCGCAGGCTCCTTTGTAAGCGCGGACACTTATCTGGTCATTCCGGAAGAAGTATACCGCTCTGTAAATCCGAAAGGGACATCTTATGGATACCTGTGGGTGGATTGTGCTAAAAAAGATGTGGCATCTGTAGAGCAAAGCCTGAATGACCTGCTCTCCGATACTTCTCATATCAAGCTGAACACCTATCACGCAGAATTGCAAACCGCAGAATACGCAAGCCGTATGATGAAGCTTGGCTGCTATCTGTTCATGGCAATTGTCGGTCTCATTGGGTTTATGAATCTGGCAAACACCATGATCATCAATATCACCACGAAGAAGCAGGAATACGGTGTGCTGCAAGCGGTAGGCATGACCAATAAGCAGTTGAATCTGAGCTTACAAATACAGGGCTTGATTTTTACGGTTGGCACCATCTGCGTCGCACTTGCTGCCGGTCTGCCCCTTGGCTATGCACTGTTTTCCTATGCGAAGCATAATGGGATTTTTGGAATGAACGTTTATCACGTTCCTCTTATCCCGATTCTTGTTATGATTCTTCTGGTTGGTATTCTACAAATTGTGCTTTCCTGTGTTTTAAGCAGTAATCTGAAAAAGGAAACGCTGGTAGAAAGAATAAGGTATCAGGGATAGCAAAGAGGTAGTGGTCTTTTTTTGATCGCATGCTATAATAGAGGACAACAAAGTGGTAACAGGAGGCGTAAAAGACATGCATTATCAAAAGATAAATTACCCGAACAATGATAAGGTCTGGCTGGAGTGCTATATACAGGATAGCGGTCTGAAATTAGGACAGGATCGGGTACGGCCGGCTCTTGTGATCTGTCCCGGCGGCGGTTATGTGTATTTATCACCACGCGAGGCAGAACCGGTGGCTTTGGCATATGCAGCCAAGGGCATACAGGCATTTGTCCTGCATTATTCTCTGGGCTGGGAAGTCAAAGGTTTCCAGCCATTAAAGGAAATGGACTGGGCGATCGGTCTGATCCGTGAACATGCGAACGACTGGTATGTGGATGCGGACAAGATCCTTGCCTGCGGTTTTTCGGCAGGCGGACATCTGGCATTATCCAGCGGTCTGCTGGGAAAGAACCGACCAAATGGGCTGATCTTGGGCTATCCGGCGACAGACATGAGCGGACAGGGTTCGGAACTGATGCAGATGCTCTTTTTCGGAAAAGAGGGACCGGCGAAAGAAGAAAAGATCTGGCTGAACCCGGTGCAGGCAGTGACCAAGGACGCACCACCACTATTTATGTTTACGACCGCAGAGGATACGCTCACCAGGAGATCGACCCTGGATCTGGTGATGGCATATGAAGAAAAGGGCTGTCTCTTAGAGTATCATCTTTTCCAAAAGGGACCACACGGCTATAGTCTTGCCAACGAAGCATGTGCAGATGGCTCATCCCAGGTCATCGATCCGCATGTGGAAAAATGGCTGGATCTTTCGGTAGAATGGATTTTTTCTGTATTCGGGCAATTAGAATTTCGGGACATATCCACCAGTCACATTATGGATGCGATCAAAGAATTGGGCATCCCATTGCCGCAGGAAGCCACAGGCAAAGGGATAGAAAACGCATAAAGATAACAAGTTAAAAGGAGAGACATCATGGAAAATGCATTAGAATATTTTAAGAGCCTGATCGATCAGGACCGTTGCGACGTGGTACTTTGCAATCTGGAGCATGAGATCATCTACATGAACCCGGCTGCCATCAAAGATTATGTAAAGCGGGGCGGGGCAGATCTGATCGGGCGCAGCCTGCTTGCCTGCCACAATGATAAGTCAAAAGAAATGATAAAGCGTGTGGTGGACTGGTTTGCGGCAGACAAAGATCACAATATCGTGCATACCTTTTTCAATGAAAAACAGCAGAAAGATATCTATATGATCGCCCTGCGTGCCGAGGACGGACATTTGATCGGCTACTATGAAAAACACGAATTCCGCAACCGTGAGACCATGCCGTTTTACGATCTCTGGTAGGAGGAGCTATTTCTAAAGTTTTCTTAATTTTCTTCCAAGCCGGCAAAAATTGTTATACTGTAGGCAAATACAGACAGAAAATGGGGTTGGGAGAAGCGACAGATGAGCGAGATACAGACAAGGACAATGGAAGAACAAGGGAAGCCGGCGGCTTCCCATATTTTGGTGGTGGATGACAATCCGGAGATCCGGGAGGTCATCTATCTTCTTTTGGGGGGCGAGGGATATGAGGTGACCGAGGCGGCAAATGGCGAGCAGGCGATCGAGGCTTCGGCAAAATATGCTTTTGACCTGATCATCCTGGATATCATGATGCCGGGGATGAACGGCTATCAGACCTGTGTGGAGATCCGAAAGAACAGCAACGCGCCTATCCTTTTTCTGAGTGCCAAATCCCAGGAAGATGATAAGATGCTGGGATTTTCCAGCGGTGGGGACGACTATCTGGTAAAGCCCTTTTCCTATAACGAACTTGTCAGTCGGGCAAAGGCACTGATCCGCCGCTATCATGTATATCAGGGGAAAAATATGCCGGTCAGGGAAGCGGCATCAAAGGAGGGCACGGCAGAGCGCATCATTTCTTATCAGGATATCGTCCTCAATGAGACAAGACGGGAAGTCAGCCGGAATGGGCAGGTCATTGAACTGACCGATACGGAGTACGCCCTTTTGCATCTGCTTCTTACCAACCGCAAGCAGATCTTTTCGGCGGAGCATCTGTATGAGAGTATCTGGCAGGAAGAATATTATTATGGAGCCAACAACACGGTCATGGTGCATATGCGAAATCTCCGCTGCAAGATCGAGAAGGACCCGAAAAATCCGACCATAATCAAGACGGTCTGGGGAAGGGGGTACCGCTGTGACTAAAGAGAAGAAAAATGCCATGCTCCACTGCTTAGAGGAACATCGTCCGGGCAAATGGAAGATCCGCACCAAACTCTTTGTGGTTATTCTTATTATGCTGGCGGTCAGCATTCTTCTTTTCTGGGGACTTTGGAATCTGCAGGAGTCGGTCTGTCATGTCTTTGAAAACCTGCATCTGATCAGTTGGTTTGACGAGGATACCTATATTGAACAGATAAAGGAAGATGCCGTCAATTACAATGTGCCGGAATTGGAGAGCGACAAAACAGCGCAGAAGGCATTTCGTCCATTTTTGAAAAAACATACCAGTTATTATATCGGATGTTATATCTATGGCCATGATGACGGACTCTTTCGTGCGGGACACGCGGCGAAAGTCATAGAAAAGATCATGTACGGATCCATCATATCAGACAGCATGGACATTTTGGGAGAGTACACTAACATTGTGCCGGTGCAATTTGCCAACGGTACCTATGATGTCGTCTATTCCTCCTTTATGCGGACGAGGTTTGTCTATCCTTATGTGATCGCATCTGCCCTTTTTAGTATCTTCATATTTTTCCTGGGGGTACTTTCCTATATGGGGAGCGTCATCAAGCGCATGGACGGACTCAAGGATGCTGTCGTTAATATGTCCCAGGGCGATCTGACTCATGCCATTCCCCAATGCGGCGAGGATGAAGTCGGGATCGTGGCAAAAGAACTGGATATCCTGCGCAAGACCCTGGATGAAAATAACAAGCAGGAAGATGCCATCCGCCAGACCAATCAGGAACTGATCTCCGCAATTTCACACGACCTGCGCACCCCGCTTACAGTATTAAACGGCTATCTGGAAGTTTTGCGCATGGATAACGCGGATGAGGAAAAGAGGGCTTTATATCTGAACAAGTGCCTGCAAAAAACAGCCGATATCAAGGCACTGACGGATCACATGTTTGAGTATGCTTTTGCCTATGAGATTAATGAAGAAGCGGTCTTAAAACGCATGGAGATCGGGCAGGTAAAAGAAATCCTTCTGGGCAACTGCGAGTTTGTGGAACTGGCAGGCTTTACGATCGAGGGGCAGATGGAGGATATCGAGGGGATTATGTATGCGGATGAGATGATGTTAAAACGTATGTCGAGCAATCTCTTTTCCAATATCCTAAAATATGCTGACAAGGGAAAGCCTATCTATGTGCGCCTGCGGGTGGAACAGGGCATGCTCGGTATTCTTTGGATCAATACGATCAAGCAGGATGTCGGCACGGTGGAAAGCAATCATATTGGACTGCGCAGCAGTCAGAAGATGGTAGAACTTCACAAGGGACAGATGCATGTCTACCATGAAAAACAGCAGTTCCGCGTCCATATCCTCCTGCCGGTTATCAGCATTTCAACTCCGCAGTCCTAAGTGGCTCTCAGACAGTTGCAGGCATTTTAGACTGCAGGCTGGCGGCAGCCATGATGTGTTGATGGAACGGGGAGGATTCTATGCAGAGATATACAAGATTATCGTGCGCAATTCGTGGCTACGCAGTGGATGCTTTTGATTATATATTAAAACCGATTTCCTAACCCTCTACACAATCACCCGCAAGACAAAGTCATTTCCATCCACTGCAAATTGGCAGTTTCCACCTGCTTTTTCTGCAATGTAGCGGATACTTTTGGTGCCAAAACCATGTCCAAGCTTTTTGCTTTGTGGCATGCCATCTTTGATTTCAGGTAAAGTGGCACAAGGATTTTTGATGGAAATGAGCAGCTTCTCATCGTGCATGCGCATATGGAGTGTAATGATGCGCTGTTCGATGGGAAGTTCAGATACAGCGTGCATCGCATTTTCCAAACCATTGGATAAAATTGCAGTCACATCCACATCGGATAGTGGCAGAGCATTTGGGATTTGTATGGTATGTTCGAGATGGATATCCTGCTTTTTTAAGAGGTCGTCATGGGCAGATAAAACGGTATTGACCAGTTCATTGGTGCAGTATTTCTGGATTGCCATTTGATCGGAAGTAGACACGAGCTCATGGATATAGTTTAGTGCATCCTCCTTTTTGTCGTTTTCAATCATGGAAGAAATGGCAAGAAGAAAATGACGCATATCATGTCGCATGATGGAGACAGACTGTTGCGCCTGATGCAAGGTGACGAGATCTTTTTGAGACTGGTCGCGCATAAGTTCCATCAACTGGTTTTGATGCAGGGTTTCCTGTTGCTCTTCGTATTGTTTGAAATATAAAAAGAGAAAGAGCAGATAGGTGGTACAGAGAACAAAACCTAAAAACTCAACGACAACTTTGCTTCCAGAATATAGAAGTGATGTATAGACGTTCGTTGCATAGTCAAAAATATAATAGACAAAGGGAATGATACCCAAAATGGCAAGTGATTCTGTTGATTTTTCCAAGAGCCTTGCTGTTGCATCTGATACATGCAGCAGTAAAAATAAGAAAACCATCACAGTCACAACGATGCGGATAGCATAATAGCACCACTGTTCGTGGGTCAGTGTAAGAAAAGCTATGCCAACCCAGTTACTAATCTGACAACAGAGATAAGCCGTCAGAACGGAAATGGCTGCTACCAGAGGGCGATATTTATAGTATAAGACCAGCAAGAGAATCAAAGGCAGATGTACAATCAAAGGATAGAGCTCCCTCGTCATGGCTTCGCCTAAGGTTAGAAACACACCGAGATAAAGCAGCCCGGTTGCACAGGAAAATCCAAGTAACCGCAGGATATTAGAGCGTTTCATCACAATGCCGAGAAAGGCAGCGGAGAGGTAAACGCCAAAAAGTAATGTAGTCGCATTGTGGGTAAGTTGCAGTATTCCTAAAATCATACAATAATCTCCATAAAAAATTATTCAGCAAACAGGGTTGAAAAATAAGCTTCTTTGAACGCCTTTCCGTATCCTCGGGCAATCGGAATGGTCTGCCCGGATCGTGTTGTGAGTTCGTTATTGTTAAAATGATTCACATTGGGCAAATAAACCAGGTAGGAACGATGGCATTTGAAGAAACCGTCTGTGTTCAATAGCTGTTGTTCAAAGTGGTTCAGTGGCTCTGAAACTTCTAAAATCTGCCCGGAACAAAGATGAAAGAGAACGCGTTTGTTCTGGGCTTCTATATATTCAATATCGTGAAAATATTGTTTCTGATAGCCAAAGGCTGTTTTTAAAATCAGATGCTTTGGCTCTTCGTCAAATTGTATGGCAAGTTCATTTAATTCTTTGGATAATTTTTCCTGTGATACGGGCTTGAGGATATATCCCTGTGCCCTTACTTCATAAGATTCTAAGGCAAATTCCGGCGATGATGTCAAAAATATAATCTGAACAGCACGGTCGTGCTGACGCAGTTCGCGGGCAGTATCCATCCCGTTTAACAGAGGCATAATGATATCAAGAAAAATGATATCCATATGACAGTCCTTGTGTGCTTCGATGAGAGCATCGCCGTTATCATAGGTAAAAATCTGAACCGCATGTCCGGTGTTGGCAGACCATGTTTCTATGTATGTTTTTGTTTTGTTTAAAAAGATGGGACTGTCGTCACAAACGGCAATCCGTAAACTTGTCCGTGCCTGCATTTTTATAGTTCCCTCAAAAAATGATCTATCAGTGATAGTTCTATCTTAGTATATGTAAATTTCTTTTTCAATGACAGCGATTGCATTTCACACCCTAAAAACGACACTTCGCGCTGAGCGAAATTTTCAGCCTTAAAATTCGGTATGATAGATACAAGATATGGTGGCTATTACAATGTTTGACACCAGTGAAACGGAGGAGAATGCTTATGAAGTTGAAAAAGTTATTCGGAAAAATACTTGGCGCAGGTTTATGCATGGGCATGTTGCTTGGATGTATGCCTGGCGGGGCATTACAGGTAAAGGCGGCTACGCAGCCGAATTATCTGACCTTTACGGCAGAGGAAGCAGGCTCGACCTTGTCCTTGTCATGGGCGAGTGCAAGTGATGTTCAGACCAGCACAGATCATGGCACAACATGGTCTGCCTATGCAAGGGGTACGACAATTACATTGGCAAATGTAGGCGATAGCGTTTCTTTTAAGGGCAGAGGTTTTGTGGCAAATAACAGTGCAAATGTCAATCATGTAAAGATGACCGGTAAGATTGCAGCGTCCGGCAGTGTGACCAGCCTGATTGATGAAAATGGCGGAGACCCGAATGTAACGTTGCCTAATGATTGCTTTGCACATATGTTCCAAGATTGCACCAGTCTGACACAGGCACCGGAATTACCGGCAACGACTTTATCAGATATATGTTATGTTTATATGTTTCAAAATTGTACGTCGCTGACACAGGTTCCGAAATTACCGGCAACTACATTGGACGTGGCTTGTTATCACAGCATGTTTGAGGGGTGTACCGGACTTTCCCTTACGACCACGAAGGACGCAGATCATACATTAGCATGGTCAGTGCCGGATACCACTGCGGATTTGAATTGGAATCTGAACATGTTTGCGGGATGCCCAAATGTTGATCTGGGAAATGGCTCTAAGGAACCACAGATGAATACCGTTTATTATCAGACTTGCAACCATTCCTATGGTAGTGATGGAAAGTGCATCTACTGTGGCACAGAAAAGGTTGAGGACATCGTGACACCAACGCCGGAAGCAGCACCAGCCGCAGGCATTACAAATGCCCAGCCAAATGGTGGAACGCAGGCAGCACCAAATACCAATAATCAGGCAGCACCGAAAACAACAGTAAATGCCAAAGCACCGGTAACCGGAGAAGCATCGTCGATGGCATCTGTGATACTTGCTTTGCTCATCGCAGGAGGACTTGCTGTAATCCTTGTGGGAGTCTGCAAGATGCGTAAACATTGTAAATAAGGACGAGGAGAACGCTTATGAAAAAGACATTTGGAAAAATACTAGGAGCTTTCTTATGCTTAGGAATGGTGCTTGGATTGATGCCAACGCAGGCATTACAGGTGTTTGCAGAGGGAGAGACAACGCCGAATTATCTGACTTTTACGGCAGAGGAGGCTGGATCGACCCTGTCATTCACATGGAACACAGAAGAAAGTGTGGAGATTAGTAAAGATAGTGGTACGAATTGGTCGACTTACGCGAAAGGAACAAAAATCACCTTAGCCAAGGTAGACGACAGTGTGCAATTTAGAGGAGAACTTACCAAACTTAATATAAATACTTATATAAACCCAGCTTTTACCATGACGGGAAAAATCGCTGCGTCTGGCAGTATAACTAGTCTTAAAGATGGGAATGGTGGAAATCCTGATACAGTAGCGTCTGGCTTTGGAGGCATGTTTATGAATTGTGATGGTCTTACACAAGCCCCGGAATTACCATCAACACGGGTAGGAAGTAATGGATATGCGTGTATGTTTCAGAATTGTAAGAACTTGGTAGCAGCGCCAGAATTACCAGCAACTACGCTGGGATATAATGCCTATACAAGTATGTTCTCAGGATGCACGAATATGAAAATAGGACCAGACAAGTTGCCGGCAACAACTCTGGATGACTGGTGTTACTCTAATATGTTTCAAGATTGTATATCCCTAACAAAAACTCCAGAACTGCCAGCAACGACATTGCGGCAGGAATGCTATTTTGGCATGTTTCAGGGATGTACATCGCTACAGCAAATTCCAAATCTGCCAGCTACAAAATTAGCGCTAGATTGTTATAGATGTATGTTTAAGAATTGCAAGAATTTATCCATGACGAGTACAAAGGATAGTAGTCACACGATAGCATGGACATTACCAAATGCTACATTGCCGAGTGCTACAATGTTGGGATCAGACTGGAACACAGATATGTTTAAAGGGTGTACAAATGTAAATATTGGAACTCCACAGTTGAACAAGACATATTACCAACTGTGCCGCCATTCTTATAATGAGAACGATAAATGTATCTATTGTGGAGAAACTAAGCCAAAGACATATAGTGTGACACTCATTGCAGGAGAAGGATTAACGCGTTATCCATATCATGGCGCAGAACAACAGACCAATTTGTTGGGTGCAATGGAGCCGGTATATTATACCGCAGACGAAGATTACTATATTCAAGATGATTATCCGATGATTACAAAAAATGGCATTACAGTGGCAAGATATGTATTGGAAGGGTGGGGACCGGTTATCGTTGTAAATGGAACGCCTACGGCTGATACTACAATTACATTGCCAGCAGCAATAGCACGCAATGTAACACCAAATCCAGAACCGAATCCGAAACCAACACCGAATCCGAAACCAACACCGAATCCAGAACCAACACCGAATCCGGAACCGACGCCGAATCCAACGCCAGCTCCAACTCCTGAAAAGCCGGTAATGAAGGATGGAGATAACGGACAGCATGTTATAGGCAAGGCAGAGGCACTTACCTTCCGTTCTAGTGCGCCACTCAACGAATTTGTAGCTGTATTGGTCGATGGTGTGAAAGTGGATCGATCCAATTATGATGTGTCGGAAGGTAGTACGATTGTACGGCTGAAACAGTCTTTCCTTGACACGTTATCCAAGGGAAGTCACACGATTGCTATTCAGTCAATTGGTGGAACAGCAACGGCAAACTTTTCAGTCACAGCATCTTCTAATAGTGGAAATACTGGCTCTGCCACAACACCAACCCCTTCCACCCCAACCGCAGGCATTACAAATGTCCAGCCAAATGGTGGAACGCGGGCAGCACAGAAAACAACAGTAAATGCCAAGGCACCGGTAACCGGAGAAGCTTCACCGGTATCATGTGTGGTACTTGCCCTTATTATTGTTGGTGGATTTGCACTTTTGATTGTAGAACTTCGCAGAAGTCGACAGATGCAAAAGAAGCACTAAAATTGTTGATAAAAAGTAAATAAGATATTAAAATCAGGGACGTTCCTTTTGCCACAAGGAGCGTCCCTTTTGTCATAAGGAGTGTCCCTTTGGCTTATAAAAAAGTAATTTTGTAATAAATACAGACATATGTGGCATAAACGACGCATAGTAATTATGTATGAAATTAATGGACATAATTTGTGCAATATGACATTTTTACACAATCGTGGCATTATGTGTCGAAAAAGCGCATAGATTATGATAAACTTTAAATAATCTTTTTATAAACTTCTTATAAAGGGCTATGCATAAGTAAAGTAAGGGAGACAGCAAATGAATACAGACAAGATTGATGCCAAGATCCTTGCCGTTGCCGGTAAGGGTGGCGTTGGTAAGACCTCGCTTGCAGCAGTTATGGTCAAACTCTTGGTGGCAGCCTATCCGGATAAGCGGATCCTTGCCATTGATGCAGACCCGGCTGTTGGCTTGTCTACCGCCTTGGGTGTGGACGTGAAACTCACGGTAGACGATATCCGCAAAGAGGTGGTTGCAAACGCAGAGGACGGCAACGCTAAGGCGGCAATTGAATTATTAGGAGAAGCCAGATACCGTATTTTCGACGCGCTCGTCGAGATGGATGGCTTTTCTTTTATTGCTATCGGAAGACCGGAGGCAGCAGGCTGCTATTGCAAGATCAATAGTTACCTGAAAGAAGTTATTGGCCTTTTGGCAGAGAATTATGATTATATCGTGATCGACGGCGAGGCGGGGATCGAGCAGATCAACCGTCGTGTCATGGAAAAGGTGACACACCTCATGCTGATCACAGACTCTTCCAAGAAGGGGACACAGGTCGTAAAGACCATCAAGCAGGTAGCAGACGAACTCGTTATGTACGACAAGGTCGGCGTGATCGCAAACCGCCTTCCGAATTTAGACGTCAAACAGTACATGGACGTGGGCGATATCCCGGTACTTTCCTACATATTATCGGATGCCTCTTTGGCAGAGTTCGATCTCAAGGGAGAGAGCGTATTTTATTTGGATGATGATGCGGCAATCGTCAGGGGAGCCAAGGAAGCTCTGATCGGTATAGGAATCTTAGAAGCGTAAAGGAGGGCAAGCGTGAAAGACTTAAAGCACTTATATTATTTTGAAAAGTTATTGGAAGATGCCAATAACGAACTTGTGCGTCAGGCACAGGACGAGGGTCTTAAGTGTATCGCAACGACTTGCGAGAATGTACCGGAACCACTCTTAAATCTTCCGGGCACATTTTCGGTAAGACTTCGTGCACCGCGTACAGGCTCTATGGAGATGGCTACTTACTACATGACAAGTTTCTTGTGCGAGTACAGTAGAGCACTTTTGGAGAGAGCCATTGAGGGCGGCTACAACTTCGTAGATGGTATCGTGACACCGGACGGCTGTACCATGATGAATCGTTGCGTAGAGAACATGGAACTGCTTAAGACCATGGGTCAGGGCAAGGACGGATTTTTCTGGGAATACATGGAGATTCCACAGAAAAACGATGACAATGCGCTGGAAATGTATACCTTACAGTGCCGCAACCATATCTTAAAGCCTCTGGCAGAAAAATATGGTATCGACACATCCGATGAGGCGATCCGTGCAGCAGTAGATCAGCATAATGACGTATGCCGTCTGATCCGTCAGATCGGAGACTTCCGTAAGGAAGCCAATCCGCGCGTGACAGGCTATGAGTTCCACATCCTTACCATGGCAAGTTACGTGGCACCAAAGCATCTGATCCTAGACAAACTCCGCGAGACCTTGGAGGAGATCAAGACCAGGGAGCCGGATGCGGCTGACAAGTACCGTGCTCGTGTTGTTTTTGTCGGCTCTGAGGTGGATGATGTTGATGTCATCAAACTGGTAGAAGAATCCGGCGCTTATGTATGTGCAGACCGTTTCTGCTACGGATCTTTGCCGGGACGTGATGAGATCATCCTAAATGACGAGGAAGACGTGGTAAAACAGATCTGCCGTCAGGTGCAGGGCAGAGCACAGTGCCCGCGTTATTGGGATATGGCAAAGATGACTGGCAGACGTGATTACGTTGCAGATCTTGCCAAGGAATACGGCGCAGACGGTATTATCTACGAACAGATGAAGTTCTGTGATCCATGGGCTTATGAGCGTATGATCGGTACGATCGTGCTCCGTGATGAGCACGGCTATCCGGTACTTGCCGTGGATCGTCCATATTCCATTGGCTCTTCCGGTCAGATGCGCACACGTGTGCAGGCATTCGTAGAGAGCATTGAGATCAAGAAGATTCAAGGAGGTAAGAAATAATGGCAAAAGAAGTAGGCGCAGAAGCGCTGGGTAGATTTTTTACCGATGGAAAAGTACGAAGCAGACGTGAGTGGCGTGGATTCAAAGATACCTTTTATGATTACACACGTTGGCTTTATATTATGAAGCAGTTGGCAGGCTTTATCATCAAACCTAGAAATATCAAAGCCATGTTCCGTTACCGCTGGATGGCAAACTATCTGGCAGTACCGATGATGGTAGATAAGCATACACAGGGACTGCGTGGACCATACCTTCGTATGTGCCATTTAGAGCAGGATCTGGTCGTTTATGACGTAGCAAAACTTCTCGACAATCTTTTCCGTGGCGACCGCCGCATCGGCAATGATGAGGAGTTTTCCAAGAAGGTCGTTTTGGTAGATGAGAACGAAATGACAGCCGTTATGATGGGATTTCCTACCTTAAAGGGACTTTCCCGTGAGACGCCGTCCACCTATGTATCCGTTCTTCTGAACCAAACAGCAGCCCTTCATTATATTGATGTGGCACAGGAATACGGACTTGCCGGTGATGTTTGTCCGATGCCGGAGGCAGAACTTGGCGTTTCCATTGATGATGATGCACCGATCCTTGGTGCCTGCGCCGTACAGTGTAATACGACCTGTGACGGTTCCCTTATGAGTAACGGTGGTATTGCTAAGCGTCTGGAATTAGAAGACGGTATCCCGATCTTCCAGTTGGCAGCCCCGATGCGCCACAGAGAGGACGACGTACAGGATTACGCTGCACAGGAGATCAAGAATTGTATCGCCTTTATCGAGGAAAAGACAGGCGAGAAATGGGATTGGTCTTACTACTTTGAGTGTGCAAAGCGTGTCAATGAGTCTACCAGACACCGTATGGAGTGGCTGGACATGAACAAGACCGATTATCCACAGGTCTTTGGTTCCAACCTTGCGCTTTATACAGAGACCAACTACATGGCTATCTGTGGTAAGGTACCGGAGTTCGTCAATGTAGACCGCAAACTGACCGCACTTGCCAATCAGGCATACAAAGACAAGATGATGATGGCAAGAGAGTATCGTCACCGTGCTATCGTATGGGGCGTACAGTCACACTTTTATATGGACTTTTTGCTCTGGATCTTAAACTGCTGGGGCATCGTTCCGCTGACCGATATGCTTTCCATGGTCAATACCGAAATGATCGCAGAGGAAGATACACCGGAGAACCGCGAAAAGGCATATTATGATATGGCTTGGCTGACAGAGAATATGATCATGAGAAACCGTACCCACGGTGGTTACAAGGTTCTCTTAGACGAACTCTGGGAGTTCTGTGAAGAGTTCAATGCCGATGTGGTCATCCTTTGGGAGCACATGGCATGTAAGGCACTGGATGGTATGCATGGACAGTTCGAGGAAAAGGCAAGAGAAAAAGGTATTCATCTGATCTGGGTAACCCACGATCTGTTCGATCCTCGTATTGTATCCCGTCAGGGTGTTCGTGATCAGGTCAATCGTTATATGAGAACTGTATTTAAGGAAGAACCCCTGGATCCGTCGCTGGAAGTATTGCACGACGAGCATTCATGGTAAAAAGGAGGAACAAGATGAAATATTATGGCGGATGTGATTCCGGATCAACTTATACAAAATGTGTCATCATCGATGAGACAGGAAAGATGGTAGCAGATGTAACACTACGTAGCCGTATTAATGCGGTACTTTCCTGTGAAGAATCCATTGAAAAGGCAGTTGCCCAGGTGCCGGACTTAAAGTCAGCAGATGATCTGGCTTATCTGGTAGGTACCGGATACGGACGTAACAAGGTACCTTCCGCAGACGAGAATATCTCAGAAATCTCCTGTCATGCCATGGGCGTGCATGTAGCAGACCCAAATGTCAAGGCAATCATCGATATCGGCGGACAGGATGTCAAGGGTATTGCCATTGATGCTGACGGAACCGTTTTAAACTTTGCCATGAATGACAAGTGTGCAGCCGGAACCGGACGTTTCTTTGAGGCAATGGCAAAGGCATTTGAAATGGATCTGTCTGAGTTTTCCAAGTTATCTTTGAAGGCAAAGAATGTGATCCCGATCACGGCACAGTGTACCGTATTTGCAGAGTCAGAGGTTATCTCTTTGGTAGGAGAGGGCAAGCCGATGGATGAGATCGCAGCAGGTATCGAGTTATCCGTTGCAAAGCGCTGCTTCGTTATGTCCAAGAAGGCAGGTGCTGTAGATTCCATCACTTTGACCGGTGGATGTGCCAAGAACGACGGCTTGAAGGAAGCCATCGAAAAGGTATTGAATTTGAAAGTCATCGATCTTCCGATCGACCCACAGTTGATGGGAGCACTTGGGGCGGCAGAGTTTGCACGTCAAAAGGGAATGGCTAAGGAAGGAGCGGTTTAATATGGCAACATTTCTTCATGTACTTTTGATCATTGCGATCGTTTTGGTTTGCCTCTTTGTTTTGAGTTTTATCGTATATTTCTTTAACTTGGATATGAAACTTACGGCAGCGATCGAACCGTTGATGTTAAAGCATTACGATAAGATAGAAAGAGACACACATCTATGAGACTTTATGATGAGATTATCAATGACATTCTGACTGACCTTTCAGGTCAGGATGTCGTGAAACTTCCGGTCGGTGACGCTGCAGATCCGATCAGCCGGGACTGGCAGGATGCCGGGAAAGCAATGATGATCTTACAGGCAGATATGGCATATGAACTGGGCGGGCATAATCTTCCTGCCGTGGGCAATACCTTAGTGACGACGGAGACAGATCTGGTAGGAGAGGATGAGATCATCCTCATAGGAAAAGATCTGCCACAGATCACAGAGGACACCCCATATGCAAGGATCGCCCTGGTACGTGTTGCCGAGGATAGTATTGGAACGGGAGACAAGTTATACAATACCATCCAGAACATCGGCTACTTCCGTTACCACATCTACCCTAAGGGATTTATGCTTCGCGTTTCATCTTCCAATGACAGGGAGAGCGTGCGCGTGGCGGCAGATGCACTGGAACAGGGGCTGAATTTTACGGCGATCGGTAATGCCATGCAAAAGGCACTCCACCTGCACAAGGAAGTCGAGGCAGTAAAGATCATCTTTATCACAGATCCGGGTGCTGATTACGCCGGTCTGCAGGAAGGGCTCAAAAAGACCAAGCAGATCACGGCGACCATCGATCATATGCTAAAAGATGTCAATATGGATTGTGGTTCCTGTGGCTTACAGGAGATCTGCGACGAGGTTGAGGGCCTGCGGGAAATGCATTTTGGCATGGGAGAACAACATACATAAGTAATTACAAGAGAATGTTTAGCACCGTATCGGTGCAGACAATAGAAACAAGCAATAAGGAATGAGAAAAGGAGAGTATAGACATGGACATGAATAAGTACAATGAGTGGCCTGCGAATCACAAAGGCGACAAGAATCCAAGTCCAAAGATCATCGCTTTAGGAAAGCGAATCACAGATGTTGCCGGTCATATGATCGGTGGCGTTACCGCAGAGGATCCGGAATATTGGGGACTCGCAGAGATCATTACAGAGGAAATGGCAGAGGTAGGTCTTACCATGAAAAGACGTGTGCATTACACGTTCGATCAACTCTGTGAAATGAACAAAGACAAGGTAGCAGAAAAAGGGAAAGAAGGATTCCAAAAGTTATTGGATGAAATGTCTTATATCGGACTTTTGGAGTATGATTACGGCTATCATTATGACCACAATGGCCGTACAGCACCACAGTCAGAAAGACGCTACACACTTCCGATGTTTGTACCTGGTTCTGCTGAACTTTTCAACATGGAAGAAATCCCGGGGGATGTCAAGGGCAATCCTAGATTGGAACAGCACCCGGATGTTGCTTCTTTCTTCGAGCGTATGACTTATATCCCGTTGGATGGTATTACACAGATGGTACCTCCTGGTGGTGCAGGTGTCGGCATGCACGTTATCCCGGTAGAGAAAGCGATTTCTATGGAAAATGAAGCCATCGACATCGAGAAATTATCTTACTGGCTGTCTAAATACGAAGGCAAGATCGGTGTAGGACGTTGTTCCTGCCGTGCTTCCCGTAAAGTAATCGGAGAAGGTGTAGCAGATGACGATTATGGCTGGTGTATTGGTGTCGGAGATTTTGCAGATTACTGCCGTGAGACCGGTAAGGGTCATGACATCACAAAAGAAGAAGCACTTGAGATCTTACAGCGTGCTGAGGACAATGGTTTCGTACATCAGATTACCAATATCGATGGCGAGAACAAGATCTTTGGTATCTGTAACTGTAACGTAAATATCTGTAATGCACTCCGTACATCACAGTTATTCAATACACCAAATATGTCTCGTTCCGCTTATGTTGCACATGTAGATAAAGATAAATGTGTGGCTTGTGGTCGATGCGTAGAATACTGTCCAGCAGGTGCAACCAGACTGGGTCAGAAATTGTGTAAGGCAGATGGAACAGAAGTAACATATCCAAAACAGTTGCTTCCAGATAAAGTAAAATGGGGTAGAGAATTCTATGACCCAGACTACAGAGATAACAACCGTATCAATACGCATAAGACAGGTACTGCTCCATGTAAGACAGCTTGTCCTGCGCATATTGCAGTACAGGGATATCTTAAGAAAGCAGCACAGGGTGAGTACACAGAGGCTCTGGCACTGATCAAAAAGCAGAATCCATTCCCGGCTGTCTGCGGACGTATCTGTAACAGACGTTGTGAGGATGCTTGTACCAGAGGAACCATTGACGAACCGATCGCTATCGATGCAGTAAAGCGTTTCATCGCAGAGCGCGATCTGCATGCAGATACCAGATACGTTCCTCCGATCGTTGTTCCAGCCAGCATCCACAAGAACGGATGGGAAGAAAAGATCGCTATCATCGGTGGTGGACCAGCCGGACTTTCCTGCGCATTCTACTTGGCAGAGAGAGGCTACAAGCCAACCGTATTTGAGAAGAACGAGAATGCCGGCGGTATGCTTCGCTATGGTATTCCATCTTACAAGTTGGAAAAAGACGTCATCGAGGCTGAGATCGACATCATGCGCGAGATGGGCGTTGAGATCAAGACCGGCGTAGAAGTTGGTAAGGATATCTCCTTAGACGAACTTCGTGCACAGGGATACAAGGCATTCTATATTGCTATCGGATGCTCTGCAGGCCGTCGTCCTGGTGTACCGGGGGATGATGCAGAAGGCACCTTTACAGCCATTGATTACCTGAAGAATGCAAACTGTGGTGGTGCAGACTACAATGGCAGGGTTGTTGTTGTCGGCGGTGGTAATGTTGCTATCGATGCGGCTCGTGTCAGCGCAAGAAACGGTGCTTCAGAAGTTACACAACTTTGCTTGGAGTCAGAGAAGGAAATGCCTGCATCTGATGAAGAAGTAAGAGAAGCAGGTGAAGATGGTGTTACCATCAAGTGTGGATGGGGACCAAAGGAAGTTCTCGTTACAGACGGAAAGGTATCCGGCATCATCTTCAAGAAGTGCGTATCTGTATTTGAAGAAGTAGACGGACGCAAGAAATTTGCTCCAAAATATGACGAAAGCGAGACCATCACGATCGACTGTGACCGCGTGATCTTTGCCGTAGGACAGCAGTCTGTATGGGGCGATCTCTTAAAGAGCGAAGATGTAGAATTCAGAGGACCGGCTCTGGTAGCAGACGGACTTACCTATCAGGTGCAGGGTGCACCGGATCTCTTTATCGGTGGTGATGTCATGACAGGACCGAAGTTCGCAATCGATGCGATCGCAGCAGGTCACTGGGCATCTGAATCCTTACATAGATATGTGCAGAATGGTCATATGACCATCGGACGTAACAAGTGGGAATTCATCGAACTCAACAAGGATGATATCTTAGTAGAGAGTTACGACAATTCTTCCCGTCAGTCAGAAGGCTTTGACGAGACACTTGGCAACAAGTCCTTCAAGGATGCGCATATCGCACTTACCGAGGAACAGGTCAAGATCGAGACTTCCCGCTGCTTAGGCTGTGGTGCTACGATTGTGGATGCAAACAAGTGTATCGGTTGTGGTGTATGTACGACGAAGTGTGCATTTGATGCTATCACACTCCACAGAGATCACCCAGAGTGCTCAACCATGGTGACAGCAGAAGACAAGTTCAAGGCTATCATTCCTTATGAGTTGAAGCGTGCCGTTAAGATTGTCTTTGCCCCAAAGACAGCAGAGGAAAAGGCTGCAATCAAGGCGCATAAAGAGGCAATGCAGAACAAATAATTTTTACCAGAAATAAAAATATGGTGATCATCAGCCGTCTACCTGCGTAAAAGGATGCAAGTAGGCGGCTGATATGTTATACTGGTACAGCGTCTGCAAGATGCGGATGCCTTACGAGGCAGGCGGGGATGAGAAACTGCGCTTGTCCGGGGAATATGGAGATTAAAGAGGAAAAGAACATGCATGAATTAGGAATCGTATTTCATATTGCAAAGAAAGTAGAATCTCTGGCAGTGGAAAACCATGTCAATCATGTTGCCAAGGTTGTCTTAGAGATCGGAGAAGTATCTACCGTCATTCCGTCCTATCTGGAGGACTGCTGGAAGTGGAAGTGTACCAAGAGTGAGATCTTAAAGGATTGCCAGTTGGAAGTGGAGATGATCCCGGCAGTTACTTTCTGTGAGGACTGCGAAAAGACTTACGGTACGGTAGAACACGGAAAGATCTGTCCGTACTGCGGAAGTGAGCATACCTATCTGGTGCAGGGAAATGAACATGCGATCAGGGAGATCGTAGTTTATGATGAGGACTGCGAGGAGAATGCGGATGCAGAGGCCGAAAGCGAGGCATTAGAGGAAATCGCACACGAGGATAACGGTGCCATGCCGATCGCAGATGAAACAGTAGCAGAGTAAAAGGAAGCATAGAAATAACTTCACCTGCTATCCTAAATATGTTATGATAGTCATATCTAAAGAGTTTTGACATCAGAATCATTTGAAAAAGATTATTTGCTACTCTCAGAGTCAGTCATAGATTTTAGGAGGTTGGAATTGTATGCGAACATTTATTAATGAATCAGCTGAGAATTATTTGGAAACCATTTTGATTCTTAGTAAGAGATTACCGGTTGTCCGAGCAGTTGATATTGCAAATGAACTGGATTTCAAAAAGTCAAGTGTCAGTATTGCAATGAAAAATCTGCGTGAAAAGGAGCAGATTACGGTAACAGATGCAGGATATATTTATCTTACAGATGCAGGACGTGAGATTGCAGAGATGATTTACGAACGCCATGAAATGATCTCACAGGGACTCATGGCACTGGGGGTTCCGAAAGAAATTGCTTTGGAAGATGCCTGTCGTATTGAGCATGTCATTAGCAAGGAGAGTTTTGATGCTGTAAAGAAACTGATTCAGAGTAAACTTCAACTTTAGATTGTGGTCTTGCATCGCTTACGGCGCTAAACTGGGTAAGTTGACGTTGGTTTAGCAGAGAAGTAGAGGCAGAAGATGAGACAGGGGATAAGAACAATCGAAGAAAAAGACGAAAGTCGTCCAGTGCCAACTTCATAATCGTGGCATTGGATGGCTTTTTTTGCGTATTTTCTATTTGCCAGTGATTGTGGGCCAATCGGGCAGGTGGTATAATTGACTATAAAGCAGATTGCTGGAAATCATCTATCGGGAGGTTAGGTATGGAGAAGTTTAAGAAAAAACTTGTGGAAATGTGCAAGGTCAATGTGAAAGCGGCCGTGGTATTTATTATTCTGGCACTTTTTTTGGCTTTGCTGGGCATTGGAGACAGCGAAGGGGATGTATATCTTCTGGCGGCTGGTATTTTTGCCTTTGTTGCAATACTGATGTTTGGCACAGCTGGAACCAAGAAGAAGCGCATCAAAGCCCAGTTGAGGGAAATGGAGGAGGAGGGAAGCCTGCAAATCCTTTACAATGATTTTTCCTATACGGGAGCAAAATTTTCCAAAAAATATCAGGTGGCATATGGACGTCGGTATCTTTTGGATTTTGCAGCGGCTAAGGAGGGCTTTCGCATCATGGACTTACAGGAGATTCACAATGTCTTCCGCTGTAATATGGTCGATGGCGAGCCCCAGGAGACGATTTACATAGCATTAGAAACCGCCGATGGCAGCCGAACGCTGGTGGGAAGTGCCGCTAAGATGACCGAGGAATTCAGCGGTATGATTGCCAATCTGAAACAGATCACACGCTTGAACGGAGGTGCGCAATGGCAGTAGTACATGGACAGAAAATGGTATTCAAACGCGAGGGACATGTAGGAAGAGGTATTTGCAAAAACTGTGGACACGATGCATATATGACCTTGTGCCGCCACTTAAACCAGGGCACTTTATTTTGGATACCGGTTGTAAATATTGAAAAGGAACGCGGCATTATGTGTGAAAGTTGTGGCTATATCTATCCGATGGACAGGCAGGAGTATAAAGAAGCCAGAGATAAGGTAAAGAAAGGTATTGACAAATAAAATCCTATCCTTTAAACTACAAATCATAGAAAACCTACTATTTGACTAGGAATATAGGAATTGTGAATTTTGTGATGAAATGAAACATGTTGATACTTAGTTGCCTGCATCAGCGGATGTGAGCAGACAGGATTTGCAGGAGGAAAAGCAAATGGCAGACATTAAGAACAGTGCAGTAGAATTGATCGGTAACACACCTATTTTGAAATTAAATCGTTACACCGAGGCAGTCGGTGTCAAGGACGCAACCATCCTAGCAAAGTTGGAGTACTTAAACCCGGCGGGTTCTGTGAAGGATCGTGTGGCACTTGCGATGATTCAGGATGCGGAAAAGAAAGGCCTCTTGAAGAAGGGCGCGACCATTATTGAGCCTACTTCCGGGAATACAGGAATTGGACTTGCCGCAGTTGCGACAGCAAGGGGATATCGCACCATTATTACCCTTCCGGATACGATGAGTGTAGAGCGTCGTAATCTTTTGAAAGCGTATGGGGCAGAACTTGTTTTGACCGAAGGTGCAAAAGGCATGAAAGGCGCCATTGAAAAAGCGGAAGCGTTAAAGAACGAGATTGCAGATTCGATTGTGTTAGGACAATTTGTGAACCCGGCAAACCCTGCAGCACACAAGGCTACCACAGGCCCTGAAATCTGGAAGCAGACAGACGGAGCCGTAGACATCTTCGTCGCAGGCGTTGGTACAGGTGGAACCATCTCCGGTGTTGGTGCGTATTTAAAAGAACAAAATCCTGGCATTCAGGTAATTGCAGTAGAACCAGCGACAAGTGCCGTACTTTCCACAGGAAAGGCTGGTGCGCATAAAATTCAAGGAATTGGTGCAGGTTTTATACCGGATACTTTGGATACAAGCATTTATGATGAAATCATTCCAATCGAGAATGAGGATGCATTTACAGAGGGTAAAAAGTTTGCAGTAACGGAGGGCGTTCTGGTTGGAATCTCTTCCGGCGCAGCACTAAAGGCAGCTACGATTGTGGCGAAGAGAGAAGAGAACAAAGGGAAGAATATCGTGGTACTTCTTCCGGATTCTGGTGATAGATATTTGTCTACACCGTTATTCGCAGACTAATCGCATCGGTTTGTATGTTGTTGTCCTGTCGCACTTGCGGCAGGACATTAGATTTATTGATAGAAAAAGAGGTTCATATGAGAGTTTCAACAAAAGGCAGATACGCCATTCGTTTTATGTTAGATCTGGCACTCCACAATACTGGTGAGCCGGTACGCATCAAGGATGTATCTGGAAGACAGGGGATTTCAGACAAGTATCTGGAACAGGTGGTATCTATTTTAAATAAGGCAGGCTTTGTCAGATCGATCCGTGGACCCCAGGGCGGTTACGTCCTGACACGTGATCCAAAAGATTACACAATGGGTCAGATCCTGCGCCTGACAGAAGGAGATATGGTGCCGGTCGCATGCTTGGCAGATGACATCAATCAGTGTGATCGTGCGGACAACTGCGTGACACTGCATTTTTGGAAGAAACTGGATGCCGCCATCAGCAGCGTGATCGACAACACGACGCTGGCTGACCTTGTCGAGGAAGAACAGGGAATGATGGCGAATAATTATGTCATTTAAAGTTTATTTGAAAAAGTCCTAAAACCTATTGACATACTGGGAATTATAGGATATGATTCTAACATCACAATTCCTAGTAAGTTAGTATGAATATAGGGAGAGGAAAAGATTATGAATTATTTTGATGAATTGGTTCATTTTCGAATGTGTTCCTGGCAATGTTGCCGCAAGGCAGAGATGAGATAAGAAAGAGCGAGTAAAAACCAAGAACAGATTTAAAGGAGAAAATGAAAATGAGTGAAGAAAGAAAATACAGATTTGAGACATTACAGTTACACGTAGGACAGGAAGAAGCAGACCCGGCAACCGATGCAAGAGCCGTTCCGATCTACCAGACAACATCTTATGTATTCCGCAATTCACAGCATGCCGCTGATCGTTTCGGATTGGCAGATGCAGGTAATATTTATGGAAGACTTACCAATTCAACCCAGGGTGTATTTGAAGATCGTATCGCAGCCCTGGAAGGTGGTGTGGCAGGTCTTGCCGTTGCATCCGGTGCAGCAGCCATCACTTATACGATCCAGGCACTTGCTAAAGCAGGCGACCATATCGTAGCACAGAAGACCATCTATGGTGGAAGTTACAACCTTTTAGCACATACCCTGAAACTTTACGGCATTGAGACAACTTTCGTAGATGTTCACAATCTTGCAGAAGTAGAGGGTGCTATCCAGGACAATACCACAGCCATCTTTATCGAGACCTTAGGAAATCCAAATTCAGATATTCCTGATATCGATGCTATCGCAGAGATCGCACACAAGCATGGTCTTCCGCTTGCGATCGACAATACCTTCGGAACACCTTATCTGATTCGTCCGATCGAGCATGGTGCAGATATCGTTGTTCATTCCGCAACCAAGTTCATCGGAGGACATGGCACCAGCCTTGGTGGTGTGATCGTTGATGGTGGTACTTTCGATTGGAAGGCAAGCGGCAAATATGCGCCGATCGCTGAGCCAAACCCAAGTTACCATGGTATCTCATTCGTAGATGCAGCAGGTCCGGCAGCCTTTGTTACTTACATCAGAGCCATCCTGCTTCGTGATACAGGAGCAACCATTTCTCCGTTCAATGCTTTCCTTTTATTACAGGGAACAGAGACATTGTCACTCCGTATCGAGCGTCATGTAGAGAATACCAAGAAAGTGGTTGAATATCTGGCAAAGCATCCGCAGGTTGAGCATGTAAACCATCCTTCTCTGCCGGATCATCCACAGCATGCCTTGTATGAAAAATATTTCCCAAATGGTGGTGGTTCTATCTTTACTTTTGAGATCAAGGGCGGACAGAAGGAAGCACATGAGTTTATCGACAATCTGGAGATCTTCTCACTGCTTGCAAATGTAGCAGATGTAAAGAGCCTTGTGATCCATCCGGCAACAACAACACATTCACAGTTGTCAGCGGAAGAATTAGCAGATCAGGGCATCAAGCCAAACACGATCCGCTTGTCTATCGGTACCGAGCATATCGATGATATTATCGCAGATCTGGATCAGGCATTTGCAAAAGTAAAATAATCCATGATAGAATAAGAGGTGTCGCAAAAGCGGCACCTCTTTTGCAGTGTAAGAAAAGGAAGAAACGTATGCGAGTAGTCGTAGTAGATGATGAAAAAAAGATGCGGGATGAGATCGCTGATTATCTGAAAACTTTTGAAAAAGAGCAGAAGGTCAGCGTGATCGCACAAGTCTATGAAAGTCCGGAGGATTTTTTGGAGCATTATCAAAAGGATGCAGACCTGATCCTTCTGGATGTGGAAATGCCGGGCATGGACGGCATTTCTCTGGCGCGCAGGATCCGACAGGATGACAAGGAAGTCCTGCTTATGTTTATTACCAATATGGCACAGTATGCCCTGCATGGCTACGAGGTCGAGGCAATCGATTATGTCATCAAGCCGCTGGGCTATCAGGAGTTTGCCCTCAAGATGAAAAAGGCAATGCGCTATATGGGGCGGCATGAGAAAAAGCAGATGATGCTGCAGACGACAGATGGCATACAGCCGGTGGCGATCGAGGACATCCTGTATGTCGAGGTTATCCGTCATTATCTGCAATACCATACGACCGGGCAGGTCTATGAAGTACGCGGCGCCATGAAAGAGGCTGAGGAAGAACTGGAACGCTATCATTTTGTCCGTTGTAACCAATCTTACCTAGTCAATCTTGCAAAGGTAGCCTGTCTCCATGGAAATACGGTTACGGTAGGGTCTGACCAACTGCCGATCAGCCGCAACAAAAAGACAGCCTTTGTGGATGCCTTGACCAGATATATCGGAGGTATGGCATGATGGGAATTTCTGCACTGGATGTCTTTGAAGAACTCCGCTTTATCTGGGAACTCCTTTTGGCAGAGATCCTTTATGCCGCCTGTTTTACCAAGAAGCGTACGACCGGGAAATGGCTGCTGCCGGTGGGCTGGCTGGTCTTTAGTCTGTCCGCAGGGATTTATGTGACCTATGTATTGGATCTGACCAAACAGGTGTCGGGACTTTGGAGCAATGCTGTCAATATCCTTTGGTATGTCCTTTTGTCCGCGGGAACCATCCTCTATATTTATTACAGTTTTGATCTGAGCAAGGCGGATGCCATGTTCTTGTGCGCGGGAGCCTACAGTCTGCAGCACATTGAATATGTCATCATCAATGAAGTGATCGCGCGCGGTGTCTGCAAGATTTTGTTGGAAAGACTATGGGATTACGGACTTATGTGTATCTTTACAACAGCGCTCTTTTATTTTATTTTTTACAAGGTCTTTCATCAGAAACTAAAGGACAGCGGTGGGCGGCTCTTTGAAGATAATCCAAGCAATATCGCCTTTTGTGGTATGTTGTTTGGAATCGTCTATCTGGCAACCTTTATGTGTCAGGCAATTTTCGTGAACAATTCCAATACCTATGATCATGTAAATTATCAGGGTGCAACGGTAGATTTTCTGATCTGTATCCTGCTACTTTGGGTGCAGCATGGGATCTTGCAGATCCGCAATATCAATCAGGAAAAGGAGATCGTGGAGCACCTCTTATATGAGAGAAAACGCCAGTACGAACTCTCCAGGGAAAATATCGAGACCATCAATCACAAGTGCCATGATCTCAAGCACCAGATCCGTGCCTTAGAGCATGTCAGCGAAGGGGAGCGCAGTGATTATATCCGGGAACTGGAGGATGCCATCGGTATCTATGATGCCGTTGTCGAGACCGGAAATGAGGTGGTAAATACCATTATTTCCGAGAAGACCCTGATCTGTGGCAGGCGTGATATCCGCCTGTCCTGTATCGTGGATGCCAGTCATCTGGATTTTATGGCGACACTGGATATTTATGCGCTGCTGGGAAACGCTCTGGATAATGCCATAGAAAATGTCAGCAAGTACCAGGATACCGACAAGCGTATCATCAGCCTGACCATCCGGGCGGTCGGGGATTTCCTTAGTATCCAGATCAACAATTATTGTGAGGAAAAGGTAGCCTTTGCGGACGGGCTGCCGATCACGACTAAGCGCAACAAAGATTATCACGGCTTTGGGATGAAGAGTATGCGGCATATCGCTAAAAAATACGGCGGTTCCATGGCAACCTCGGTCGCCGATAATATGTTTACCCTGCAGATCCTCCTGCCTATGCCGGCGGAATTTTTGCGCCTTTATAAAGAAGCGGAACATAGATAATCTGCCAAATATGTCAGAAATCGGTCAGATGTGCCAGACCCATTGTAGGGTCTGGCTTTTTTTATTATGGTAGGCATAGAAAGATTGAGCCAAAGGCTTAAAAGGAGGAGGAAACAATGAAGACAAAACCATTTAGCAAAACAAAGTCCATAGTGACTTATGTTGTGTGTGGTGTATTGATCGTTGCACTTGCCATCGGCAATTATTACGCATCTTTGTATAAAGATCTGATTACGGTCTACACCAGTGGTTCCGATGTGGTTACGACAGATGAATCTGCAAAAGTCTGCCAGACCATTGAGGAAGAGGGCATGGTTCTTTTGAAAAATGAGGACGGATTGCCATTAAAAGAAGGCGCAAAGGTATCTTTGCTGGGACAGGATTCCGTAGACTTTGTCTATGGCGGTTCCGGTTCCGGCTCGGTTGATACTTCCCAGGCTCTTAATTTGAAAAAGGCGATGGAAGCATCCGGTTTTGAAGTCAATGAAACCTTATGGGATTTCTATGACAGCGGTGCCGGTAAGGATTACCGCAAGAGCGTACCGGATGAGACCGGCGCAGGCGAATTTGCCGTAAATGAGGTGCCGGCAAGCGTCTACACAGATGATGTGAAAGACAGTTTCAAGGATTACAATGATGCAGCCATCGTTTGTATCGGACGCAGTGGCGGCGAGAGTGCAGATATCCCGACCGAGCCACTGGCAAGCGGCTACAAATACCTGGAACTGGATCAGGATGAAAGAGATATGCTGACCATGGCTTGCCAGAATTTTGATAATGTTGTTGTGCTTGTCAATGCCAACAATGCCATGGAACTGGGCTTTTTAAATGACGAAGCCTACAAGAATGTCAAGGCTTGTGTATGGGTCGGCGGTGTTGGTCAGGAAGGTATCAAGGCAGTTGCAGAAGCGCTTGCCGGAAAGACTAACTTCTCGGGACATTTAGCAGATACCTATGCCTATGATTCCCAGAGTGCGCCATCCATAGAAAACATTGGTGATTTTACCATCACCAACAGTGATGTGACAAATGGCAACAAATATGCTGTTTATTCTGAGGGTATCTATGTTGGTTATCGTTATTATGAGACACGTTACGAAGATGCCGTGATGGGAAGCGGAAATGCAGGCGATTATGACTACACTTCTACCGTACAGTTCCCATTTGGCTATGGACTTTCCTACACCGACTTCAAGTGGTCTGATTATTCCGTAGAGGATAAGGGCGATACATACGAAGTCAGTGTTACCGTAAAGAATACTGGGGATGTGGCAGGTAAGGATGTCGTAGAAGTCTATATGCAGTCGCCATATACCGACTCTGACAAGGAAAACGGTATTGAAAAATCAGCCGTAGAACTGGTCGGATTTACAAAGACAGATTCCATCGAACCGGGCAAAGACCAGACAGTTACCGTATCGGTGGATAAAGAAGTCATGAAAGCCTATGATGCCGCAAATGCAAAGACCTATGTGGTAGATGCCGGAGATTATTATTTTACGGCAGCAAGTGATGCACATGAGGCACTCAATAATATCTTAGCAGCCAAGGGCTATACCACAGAAAATGGTATGGATGCAGACGGCAATGCGGATATGACTTATAAGACGACTGTAGATACGCTGGATACTACAACTTATGCGAAATCTACGGAAACAGGAAATGACATCACAAACCAGTTTGCAGATGTCGATATCCGTTACTATGATGATTCCTTTGCTTATCTTACCAGAAGTGACTGGAGTGGATCATTCCCAAGCACTTATGCAGATGGAAACATGACGGCAAGTGATGCCTTGCTTTCTGATCTGCAATGGGATCGAAGCGATGACGTGGTAAATGACGGCAGTGCTATGCCGGAATTTGAGCAGGATAGTGATAAAAAGGTATCCGATGCAAAGGATGCATCTTATGATGATGAGATCTGGTCAGAACTTGTCAGCGAATTATCCGCAGACCGCGCAATGCAACTGGTACGTCAGGGTGGTTATGCAACCATTCAGGCAGATGATATCGGACTTCCGGCAACCACAGATAAAGACGGTACCTCCGGTATTTCCGGAACACTGGTCGGTGGGCAGTCTGCTATGGCATATCCGGTAGAAGCCGTGATGGCTTGTACCTGGAATACAGATCTTCTGTATGAAATGGGACTCAGTCTTGGCGAGGACTCTATCAACACAGGCGTTGCCGGCTGGTATGCACCGGGTGTTGACATTCATCGTTCTCCGTACAGCGGACGTAACTTTGAATACTTCTCAGAGGATGGCTTCCTTTCCGGTCAGTTGGCAGGAAATGAGGTTAAGGGCGCAAGAGAAAAAGGCGTTATCACTTATATGAAGCACTTTGCTTTGAACGATCAGGAGACCAACCGTTATGGCGGTGCTATGTTTGCAAATGAGCAGGCAATCCGTGAAATTTACTTAAAGGGATTTGAATATACCGTTACGATCGGAAATACCAACGCAGCCATGGCTGGTATGAACCGTATCGGTGCCCGTTGGGTCGGCGCACACAAGGGACTTATGACCAATGTACTCCGTGGTGAATGGGGATTTGAAGGTATGGTCATCACAGACCAGGCTTCCGTACCGGCAATGTTCTATCAGGATATCGTATCCGGTCTTGCGGCAGGAACCGACCTGTGGCTGAACACCAACAAGAGTTACTGGGCACTGGATTCCTACGCAGAGGAAGATGGAAGTACGACAGACTGGACATCCAATGCGACTGTTATGAACAATGTGGCACGCGCTGCAAAGAATGTGATCTATGCAGTTGGTACATCCAATGCCATGGACAGCGTTTCCGATGACGGAACGGTGGCAAGCCAGAAGGCTCCATGGGAGATCGCACTGATAATCTTAGATATTATTGTCTTTGGTATTTGTGGACTTTTGATCATCTTGACCAGCATCCGTTGGGCAAAATATGCAAAGAGTCTGCCAAAGCAGGAAGAAGAAGGAGATGATATTGTGAAGAAGAATAAAGTTGTTGTTTTAGTGATCGTCGCAGTGATCGTTGGTCTTTTGGTCGGTGGACTGGGTGTTAAGTTCCTTGGAGGATCCAAGTCTTCCGGCAATGCAGGAAATTCCGCTGCATCTGATGCTGGTGCGGCAAAGGGTAGTGTATACATTTTTGGTGAAGATAAGGAAAATTCCTATGGCGGAACCGATTATGATGAATATCAGTTGACCCTGAAGGAAGATGGTACATATGAGATGGTGATGACAGAGGCAACATTTGCGTATGATATGCTTCTTGGGCATACCTCTGTGACGACATATGGTACATATGAAAAGGGAGATTCTTCTGACGGAGCAACGGCATGTAAGTTGTCAGAGGCAACACGTATTGTTTACAATAGTTATTCTGATGTTGGAGGATACAATTTGTCGTATGATACAGATAGCATCGATGAATACCCGATTGAATTACCAGGTGGTGTTATGACAGAAAAAGAAGATTTCTTTGCCCAATATGGTGCTGAGAGAACGGCTTATCTGGATGATGCAAATCCAAGCCAGATGTCTTTTGAAGAATAGTTAGAAAGTTTGAAAAAAGGGTGTCGCTTTTCTATGGCGATGCCCTTTTTACAAAATTGAAAACATAAGTACAAACGATTGCCTGCGGAATGCTTTATTCTAACTAGGAAAGAAAGTTGCAATTTATGACGCAAAAGATACAGATTGTGCCATAAAGATAGCAGGGACAAAAAAACATGTTATGATAGCATCAACAAAGAGGATGAGAGGAAGAAGGATATGTTACAGTATCAGGAAATCATTTCCAAAATGACGCTGGAGGAAAAGGCATCCATGATGTCAGGACAGGACACCTGGCGTACCAAGGATTATAAGAAAATGGGCATCCCAGCCATGTTTTTATCCGATGGCCCGCACGGACTGCGTAAGCAGGCGGGGGCAGGAGATCATCTGGGACTCAATGCTTCCCTGCCGGCAACCTGTTTCCCGACAGCGGCGACTATGGCGAACAGTTGGGATACATCGCTTGGCGAAAAACTGGGCGAATGTCTGGGCGAGGAGGCAGCAACTCTTGGTGTGAACATGGTACTTGGACCGGGACTGAACATGAAGCGAAGCCCCCTCTGTGGACGTAATTTTGAATATTTTGCAGAGGATCCTTATCTGGCAGGAAAGATGGCTGCGGCATATATCCGAGGCATCCAGAGCAAAGGAGTAGCAGCCTGCCCGAAGCATTTTGCGGCTAATTCACAGGAAGAACGCCGTATGGCGATGGACTCTGTGGTAGATGAGAGAACCTTCCGCGAACTTTACACGACAGGCTTTGAGATCGCTGTCAAAGAGGGCAGGGCAAAGGGCATTATGACCGCCTACAATCAGATCAACGGCACCTATGCAAATGAGAGCAAACATCTGCTGGGCGACATACTGTATGGTGAGTGGCAGTATGACGGCATGGTCGTATCGGATTGGGGCGGAAGTAATGATCACGTCGAGGGCGTGCGACAGGGCTCTCATCTGGAAATGCCTTCCACCGGAAAGATGGGGGCAAAGCAGATCGTCCGTGCCGTGCAGGAGGGACGTCTGGAGGAGCAGATTCTGGATCAGCGCGTAGATGAACTTTTACGTGTTGTTTTTGCCACACATGAGGCGACGGCACAGCATGAGGGCAAGGGCTTTGATGTCAAAAAGCATCATGATTTTGCCAGATGCGCAGCCGCACAGAGCATTGTCCTTTTGAAAAATGAGGGAAAGATCCTGCCGCTTGCCAAAGACAAGACGGTCGCAGTGATCGGAGATTTTGCCAAGACACCGCGTTACCAGGGCGCAGGATCATCTCTGGTCAATCCGACTAAGGAGCCGGAGAATATCCTGGATCTGATCGCGAATTATCCGGTCAATTATCTGGACTATGCCAGAGGCTATGTGCGCAACAAAAAGACAGACGCAAGACTTTTAGAAGAAGCAAAGGAACTGGCGAAACGTGCGGATATCGTATTGCTTTGTGTGGGGCTGGATGAGATCAGTGAATCGGAAGGTCTGGACCGGACCCATATGCGTATGCCACAGGCACAGATTGAATTGATCGAAAAGGTATCGGCGGTCAACAAAAATGTGGTGGTTGTCCTATCTGCCGGATCTTCGGTGGAAATGCCTTGGGCAGACCGGGTGGCTGCGATCGTGCACGGTTATCTGGGCGGACAGGCGGGAGCATCCGCTATGCTGGATGTCTTGACCGGAGCGACTTGTCCTAGCGGAAAGTTGAATGAGACTTATGCTTACAGTCTGGAGGATGTGGCTAGTACATCTTACTATCCGGCTATCGAGCGCAGCAGTGAATACCGTGAAGGACTTTACATGGGATACCGCTATTTTGACACGGCTGGAGTTAAGGTGCGATTCCCATTCGGCTTTGGGCTCAGTTATACGACGTTTGCCTACAGTGATCTGACGGTCGATGGAGGTGGCGTGACCTTTACGATCACCAATACAGGCGAGTGCGATGGTGCAGAGATCGCCCAGATGTATGTCGGGCATGAGCGCAGCCATCTGTTTGGACCGAAAAAGGAATTAAAGGGCTTTGTCAAAGTATTTTTGAAAAAGGGAGAAAGTCAGCAGGTGACGATCCCATTTGATGATAAGACCTTCCGTTACTACAATGTAAAGACGAATGGCTGGGAAGTCGAAGGGGGTGCTTATCAGATCTACATTGGAGCCAGTGTAGAGGATATCCGCCTGCGCGCAGAGATAGAAAAAGAGTCTTCCGGTGCGCCCCTTCCATACGATATGAAGTGCCTGCCTTCCTATGCGAGCGGTCAGGTCAAGGCGGTATCCGATCAGGAATATGCTTATCTGTATGGACGCGATCTGCCGCCGGCAAAGTGGGATACTTCCGGTAAATTGGATAAAAATGATGCCATTTGCCAGATGTATTATGCCAAGTCTTATCTTGCCAGATTTATCTGCTTTATCTTACGCAGCATCAAGAAGGCAAGTGAGAAAAAAGGAAAACCAAACTTAAACATTTTATTTATTTACAATATGCCCTTCCGTGGGCTTTCCAAGATGACGGGCGGAGCCATGAATGAGGACATGATCGATGGACTGGTGGAAATGGTCAACGGTAGAGGTATGATCGGTCTGGGGCATTTCCTGGCAGCAATTTTTAAGGGATAAAGGAGTAGAGTATGAACGCAGTAAAAAACGCATGGGCAGGATTTGCCGAAAAACATCCGGGAGCGTCCAAATGGATCCGCGAGGGTGGTTTGTTTGTGATCGTCAGCAATCTGATCACAGTATTAAAGTATTTGATGTTATTGTTTTTGCCATTGGCATTTGCCGGACTGCCAAATATTGATTTTGGATTTCCGGGGATTGATATTACCCTGTTTGGAGAGACATTCAAGTGGAATATTATCGGATATGATGCTCAGCACGGAGGACTGCCATATTTCTGCGCTTATATGGTAGCCATGGTGCTCGGCGAATGTATCAACTTCCCGATCCAGAGAAGTTTTGTATTCCGTAGTAAGGGAAATATCTGGTATCAGGGCTTATGGTATCTGATCGCATTTTGTATCGTTACCTGTATCGTCAATTCCATCAACTGTATCTGGGTTGCTGTGGCAGCACTCTTTGTACCGGATTGGCTTTACAATATCGGAACGACTGTCTTAAACGGTGGCGTTTCCATGGTGGTATTCTTCTTCGTAAATAAGATCATCTTCCCGGAGGGAGAAGCCAAGAATAACTAAGTTTTTTCATTAAATCCTTTCCTTATATAGGGCGGTATCTTCGGATACTGCCCATTTTTGTTGTGGTGACGAGGAAATACACGTATAAATTTCCTACGAAATATTGCGAAAATGCAGGCAATATCGTATGATATGTGCATGAAACTTTTGGATAAAACGAGTCAAAAAGAGGGGTTAGCATGACATTACAGGAAAAGCAGTTAGGAGAAAAGAACCGTACGGGATTTATTGTCGGAATGATCATCACAGGAGCACTCCTGATATCGTCCTTTACGGGCATGATAGATGTAGGCTTTGATGCCAAGGGTATCGCCGCACTTTTGGCAGGGGTGGCAGCCATGGTGGTACAGGTGATTGCTTATCGAAAGTTTAAGTATCAGGATATTTTCTATCATTTCAGTTGTTATTCTGTTTTCCTTTATTATGTGATCGAATTGTTTACAGGCGGTATTTTTATGCGCTATGTAGTTATATTTCCGATCGCGGTCTTGGTCCTCATGTATCGCAAGGTCAAACTGGTCAAGGTAGGATCCTTCTTTGCCATTGCCAGCAATATCGCATTTGATATTTTTTATGCCATGCATTACGGCTTGAGTGGGATGCAGGAAGATGTGGGCTATCAGTTGGCAGCGATCGTTGTTGCCGCAGCATCAGAACTCTTAGTCTGCGCGCAATGGGAAAGACATCAGACAGAGACCTATGAGGAAATTCAGGAGCGCACGGCAAGACAGGCAAATATTGCAAAAGAGATCATGGAACATTCCGAGGAACTGACAGAGCAGTTTGATCAGGCAATGGATGTCTCCCGGATGTTAAATGAGAGTATGGATAGCAGTCATACTTCGGTCAATGAGATCGCAGACAGTACAAGACTTACAGCAGAAGCCATTGAGTCGCAGACAGCCCAGACCATGGATATCCAGAATATTTTGGAAAAGGTAGAAGAACAGGCACACCGGATGAATGACCTGTCGCAGACGACAGCACAGGCGGTAGAAGAGGGCGTTGATCTGGTCAATGCATTGGAAGAACAGGCAAAGGTGATCGCTTCCGTCAATCGTGAAGCAAGTGTTTCTACCAACAATCTGAACGACCGCATCAAGGAAGTGGATGCCATCACAGAGACCATTCTTGGTATTTCTTCCCAGACCAATCTTCTGGCACTCAATGCGTCGATCGAGGCGGCAAGAGCAGGAGAAGCAGGCAAGGGATTTGCCGTTGTGGCAGATGAGATCCGCAAACTTTCCGAGGAGACCAAAGAAGCAACGGAGCAGATTGGTGCCATCATCAGCAAACTGACGACAGAAGTCGGCGCGGCAACGCAAAGCATGACAAAATCGACGGATTATGCAGAACGCCAGAATGAAAAGATCTTATCTACAGGAGATAAGTTAAACAGCATCCAGACCAATACCCAGGAACTCAATGAGAGTGTCAGTCATGTAACGACTTCCGTGGAGCAGGTACTGACAGCAAATACAAAGATCGCGGACAGTATTGCTAATTTATCTGCCACATCACAGGAAGTAGCGGCATCTTCGGACAATGCTTTATCACTCAGTGATCACAGCATGGCGACTTTACAGGATATGAACCGCAATCTGGAAAAGATAGACCAGATCTCACAGGCGATGCGGGAAGCAGCGCAGGAATAGCAGTTTTTTGAAATAGGACGGATACGAAAGTTACAGAAAATGTAACTCTCGTATCTGTTTTTTTGTGCATAAAAATCCATTTTTTATGCAATCTTCTTATTGAAATGCATATGTAAATACTTTATTATAGTAAAGTATAGAATCTTCTATGAAATGTGTTGTTTTTGCCACACAATATAGGAGGTGTGCTCGGGATAAGGAGGACATAAAATAATATGGAATACAAAGTAGGCGTCATCAGTGGTGACGGAATCGGACCGGAAATTGTTTCGGAAGCAAAGAAAGTCTTGGATCGTATCAGTCAGGTTTACGGACATACGTTTCATTATGAAGATATTTTGATGGGAGGCTGCTCGATTGACGCAACCGGCGTACCGTTGACCGATGAAGCGATCGCAGCGGCAAAGGCATCGGATGCCGTATTGATGGGCTCGATCGGTGGCAATACCGCGACTTCTCCATGGTATAAACTGGCACCGGAACTCAGACCGGAAGCCGGACTTTTGAAATTGCGCAAATCCCTGAATTTATTTGCAAATTTAAGACCGGCATATCTGTATGAGGAGTTAAAGGCAGCATGTCCGCTCCGCGATGATATTATCGGGGATGGTTTTGACATGATGATCATGCGTGAACTGACCGGAGGACTTTATTTCGGTCAGAGAAGCACAGAGGAAGTAGACGGTGTCTTAACAGCACATGATTCGCTTACATATAACGAAAACGAGATCAGACGTATCGCAAAGCGTGGCTTTGATATTGCAATGAAGCGTCGTAAGAAGGTAACCAGTGTTGACAAGGCAAATGTTTTGGATTCTTCCCGTTTGTGGCGCAAGGTCGTAGAGGAAGTGGCAAAGGATTACCCGGAAGTCACTTATGAGCATATGCTGGTTGATAACTGCGCAATGCAGTTAGTCAAAGATCCAAAGCAGTTTGATGTGATCTTAACGGAAAACATGTTTGGCGATATTTTATCCGATGAAGCCAGCATGGTGACAGGATCCATTGGTATGCTTTCATCCGCAAGTTTAAATGAGACCAAGTTCGGTCTTTACGAACCGTCCGGCGGATCTGCACCGGATATTGCAGGAAAGGGCATTGCCAATCCGATCGCAACCATACTGAGTGCAGCCATGATGCTCCGATACAGTTTTGACCTTGATACCGAGGCAGATGCCATTGAACAGGCAGTCAAAGCTGCCCTTCATGATGGCTATCGCACGATCGACATCATGCCGCGCGAAGGCGAATCCATGGAAGGCATCACACAGGTCGGAACCGCCGAGATGGGTGATCTGATCTGCCGCTACATCGTGGAGTAGATAAAGGAAGAAGTATCATTTTTAGTATATCCAGCCGTATGATAAGGTGTGATTGTTTGCATTCTGACCTTTAAAAAACGTCGTCACTTAATGAGCGATAGCGAATTTAGTGAGGCTACGTTTTTTACAGAGTGAGAACGTGTCAGAAAGCAAACAATCGCACCTAAGATATACGGCGTCAGACAGAAGTAAAGGAGAAATAAAAAGATGAGAAGCGACAATGTAAAGAGCGGCATGCAGCAGGCACCGCATCGAAGCCTATTCAATGCCTTAGGCTTCACCGAAGAAGAAATGAAAAAACCTATGGTAGGTATCGTTAGTTCCTACAACGAGATCGTACCGGGACATATGAATCTGGATAAGATCGTCAACGCCGTAAAACTTGGCGTAGCAGAAGCAGGCGGTGTGCCGGTGGTATTCCCAGCCATTGCAGTCTGTGATGGTATTGCCATGGGGCATTCCGGCATGAAGTATTCTCTGGTGACCAGAGATCTGATCGCCGACTCTACCGAGTGTATGGCTTTAGCCCATCAGTTTGATGCCCTGGTTATGGTGCCAAACTGTGATAAAAATGTACCGGGACTTTTGATGGCAGCAGCCCGCGTCAATGTACCGACCGTATTTGTTTCCGGTGGTCCGATGTTAGCAGGACATGTCAAGGGACAGAAGCGTTCTTTGTCATCCATGTTTGAAGCCGTCGGTGCTTATGAAGCAGGCACTATGACAGAGGATGATGTCAAAGAATATGAAGAAAAGGTCTGCCCGACCTGCGGTTCCTGCTCCGGTATGTATACCGCTAACTCTATGAACTGTCTGACTGAGGCTCTTGGTATGGGACTTGGTGGCAATGGTACGATCCCTGCTGTTTATTCTGAGAGAATCAAACTTGCCAAGCATGCAGGTATGGCTGTCATGGATATGTACCGCAAGGATATCCGTCCGAGAGACATCATGACAAAGGAAGCCATCATCAACGCATTGACGGTGGATATGGCACTTGGCTGTTCTACCAACTCTATGCTACATTTGCCGGCAATCGCACACGAAGTTGGATTTGACTTTGATATTTCCTATGCAAATCCGATCAGCGAAAAGACCCCGAACCTCTGTCATCTGGCACCGGCAGGTCCTACCTATATGGAAGATCTCAACGAGGCGGGCGGTGTCTATGCTGTTATGAAAGAACTGGCAGATATCGGACTTCTCAACACAGACTGCATGACCGTGACTGGTAAGACGGTGGGAGAAAATATCAAAGATGCTGTAAATAAAAATCCGGAAGTCATCCGTCCGGTTGACAATCCATATTCCAAGACTGGCGGACTTGCTGTATTAAAGGGAAATATCGCACCGGATGGCGGTGTTGTAAAGCGTTCTGCCGTTGTGGATGAAATGCTGGTACATTCCGGCCCGGCAAGAGTCTTCGACTGCGAAGAAGATGCTATTGCAGCCATCAAGGGCGGCAAGATCGTTGACGGCGATGTGGTAGTCATCCGTTACGAAGGACCAAAGGGGGGGCCTGGTATGCGTGAGATGTTAAATCCGACATCTGCGATCGCCGGTATGGGACTTGGTTCTACCGTTGCCCTGATCACAGACGGACGTTTCTCCGGTGCATCCAGAGGTGCATCCATCGGACATATTTCACCGGAAGCAGCCGTAGGCGGACCGATCGCATTGGTGGAAGAAGGCGATATTATTTCCATTGATATTCCAAACATGACGATCCATATGGAAGTCTCTGACGAAGAACTTGCCAAGAGAAAAGCGGCTTGGCAGCCAAGAGAGCCAAAGATCAAAGAGGGCTATCTGAGACGTTATGCAGCACAGGTTACCTCAGGTAACATGGGCGCTATCTTAAAACAGCCGGAATAAGTCGAAAGAAAAGGGGAAGAATCATGGAACTGACAGGAGCACAGATCGTTATTGAGTGCTTGAAGGAGCAAAAGGTAGACACCGTTTTCGGGTATCCGGGCGGTGCGATCTTAAATGTTTATGATGAATTATATAAGCACAGTGATGAGATCCATCATGTGCTGACATCCCATGAGCAGGGAGCGAGTCATGCAGCGGATGGCTATGCAAGAAGTACAGGTAAGGTGGGCGTCTGTCTGGCAACGAGCGGACCGGGGGCAACGAACCTTGTCACCGGTATTGCAACGGCACAGATGGATTCAGTGCCTATGGTTGCCATTACCTGTAATGTTACCGTACCGCTTCTGGGAAAGGATAGTTTTCAGGAAGTGGATATTGCCGGTATTACCATGCCGATCACAAAGCATAACTTTATCGTAAAAGATGTGACAAAACTTGCCGACACCATGCGGCGTGCTTTTATGATCGCAAAGACAGGCAGACCGGGACCGGTCCTTGTGGATATTCCAAAGGATGTGACCAGTGCCAAGTGTGAATATACTTTTAAAGAGGCAGAACCGGTCGGGCGTGTGACAAAGGATCTGACAGAGGAAGCCTTAGAAAGAGCAGTAGCCCTGATCGAGGCAGCAAAAAAACCATACATATTTGTCGGTGGTGGAGCCGTGATCAGCGATGCCGCAGAAGAATTAGCAGACTTTGTATCGCTTGTAGATGCGCCGGTCTGTGATACCCTGATGGGTAAGGGTGCTTTTGACGGAACCAAGCCTGCCTATACCGGTATGCTTGGCATGCATGGTACCAAGGCATCCAATCTGGGCGTCAGCGAATGTGATCTTTTGATCGCTGTCGGATCGCGTTTTAGTGACCGCGTCCTTGGCAATCCAAAGACTTTTGCAAGCAATGCCAAGTTATTACAGTTTGATGTAGATCCGGCAGAGATCAACAAAAATGTCATCGCGACCGCAGAGGTGATCGGGGATATCAAGGAGATCTTAAAACGGATCAATCCAATGTTAAAGAAGCAGGATCACAGCGACTGGATGGCGCATGTGATGGATCTGAAAGAAAAGTATCCGGCAAGTTATTGCACGGATGGACTGTCCGGTCCATTTGTGGTTGAGGAGATCTATCGTCAGACAAAGGGCGATGCCATCATGGTGACCGAGGTAGGACAGCATCAGATGTGGACAGCACAGTATTATAAATATGCAAAGCCGCACAGACTTTTGACTTCGGGCGGACTGGGAACCATGGGCTATGGTCTTGGTGCAGCCATCGGCGCACAGATCGGAAACCCGGATAAACAGGTCGTCAACGTAGCAGGCGACGGATGCTTCCGTATGAATATGAATGAAGTCGCGACTGCGGTGCGTGAGAACTTACCGCTGATCGAGGTCATCATCAACAACCATGTACTTGGTATGGTACGCCAGTGGCAGACTTTATTCTACGACAAGAGATATTCGTCCACCGTCTTAAATGATGGTGTGGATTATGTGAAAATGGCGGAAGCTATGGGGGCTACCGGTTTCCGTGCGACCAGCAAGGAGGGATTTACAGAGGTCTTTGCAAAAGCACTGGATATGAAGACACCGGTAGTGATCGATTGTGTGATCAACTGCGATGACAAGGTATGGCCAATGGTCGCACCGGGTGCACCGATCAGTGATTGTTTTGATGACAAGGATATAGAAAAGAAAGGAATGTAAAAATGAGCAGAGTGTACAATTTTTCAGCAGGACCTGCGGTACTTCCGGAAGAAGTACTGAAAGAAGCAGCAGACGAGATGATGGATTACAGAGGATGTGGAATGTCCGTGATGGAAATGTCGCACCGCTCGAAGGTCTTTGACGATATCATCAAAGAGGCAGAGGCAGATCTGCGTGATCTGATGCAGATTCCTGACAATTATAAGGTACTGTTCTTGCAGGGCGGTGCTTCTCAGCAGTTTGCAGCCATCCCGATGAATTTGATGAAAAACCGCAAAGCAGGCTACATTGTGACAGGACAGTGGGCAAAGAAGGCTTTTGCAGAAGCAAAGATCTACGGCGAGGCAGTGGAGTTGGCATCATCGGCAGACAAGACATTCTCCTATATCCCGGATTGCTCGGATCTGGATATTCCTGAAGATCTGGATTATGTATACATCTGTGAGAATAACACCATTTACGGAACAAAGTATAAGACTTTGCCAAATACCAAGGGACATACCCTGGTGGCTGATGTTTCTTCCTGCTTCTTATCAGAGCCGGTAGACGTGAGCAAGTATGGCGTGATCTATGGTGGCGTGCAAAAGAACATCGGACCGGCAGGCGTGGTCATTGTGATCATCCGTGAAGACCTGATCCGCGATGATGTGCTTCCGGGAACACCTACCATGCTCAAGTACAAGACACAGGCAGATGCAGATTCTTTATACAACACACCGCCATGCTACGGTATTTACATCTGTGGCAAGGTATTCAAGTGGTTAAAGAAGATGGGCGGTCTTTCTGTCATGAAGGAACGCAATGAAGAAAAGGCAAAGATCCTTTATGATTTCTTAGACCAGAGCAAACTCTTCAGGGGAACCGTCCGCAAGGAGGACAGATCTCTGATGAACGTACCTTTTGTAACCGGAGATGCAGATCTGGATGCCAAGTTCGTAGCCGAGGCAAAGGCAGCAGGCTTTGAAAATCTGAAAGGTCACCGCACGGTTGGCGGTATGCGTGCCTCTATCTACAATGCTATGCCAAAAGAGGGCGTAGAGGCGCTGGTTGCTTTCATGAAGAAGTTTGAAGAAGAAAATGCATAAATCGTAAAGGAGAGATGACCTATGTTTTCATATCATTGCCTGAATCCGATCGCCGAGGTGGGATTGGATCAGTTTTCAACAGATTATAAAAAGGTGGAGGCAGCGGTGACTGCCGATGCTATCTTAGTCAGAAGTGCAGCCATGCACGATATGGAGTTTGGCAGCAATTTGCAGGCAATCGCAAGAGCGGGGGCTGGTGTCAACAACATTCCGCTGGAGCGCTGCGCCAAGGAAGGTATCGTCGTATTTAACACACCCGGTGCAAATGCCAATGGTGTCAAGGAACTTGTTTTCGCCGGTATGCTTTTGGCATCCCGCGATATTGTCGGCGGTATTGAATGGGTCAAATCCCAGAGTGGCGAGACTGATATCGCAAAGATGGCAGAAAAGCAGAAAAAGGCATATGCAGGTACGGAACTTGCAGGCAAGAAACTGGGTGTGATCGGTCTGGGCGCCATCGGTGTCAAGGTTGCCAATGCGGCAACCCATCTTGGCATGGATGTCTATGGATACGATCCATATATCTCTGTGCAGGCGGCTTGGAATCTGAGCCGTTCCGTAAAGCATATCGATGTTGTGGAAGACATCTACAAGGAATGTGATTTTATCACCATCCATGTGCCGCTTCTGGATTCGACCAGACAGATGATCAATAAGTCTGCTATCCAGATGATGAAAAAGGATGTCATCATCTTAAACTTTGCAAGAGATCTGCTGGTGGATGAGCAGGCAGTTTTAGACGGTATTGCAGCAGGAAAGATCCGCAAGTATGTATCCGATTTCCCAAATCCGACGACAGCAGGTCAGGATGGCGTGATCGTCATCCCACATCTGGGGGCATCTACCGCCGAGGCAGAGGATAATTGTGCTATCATGGCAGTGCAGGAGATTTCCGATTACATGGAAAACGGTAATATCACACATTCCGTCAATTACCCGGATTGCCAGATGGGCATTTGCCAGACGGCAGGACGTATCGCACTTTTGCACTATAATCGTCAGGGCGTGATCGCACAGTACACGACCATTCTTGGCGATGCCAATATCAATGTTTCCGATATGACAAACAAGACCAGAGGAGACTTTGCGTACGCACTTCTTGATATTGATGCGCCGGTGACACCGGAAGTTGTCGAGAAACTGGATGCGATCGAGGATATGATCCGTGTGCGCGTTGTAAAATAAAGGTTCTGATCCTACATAGGTATAGAAAAAGAAAGCAGGAGAGCAGCATTTTTTTGTTGCTCTCCCTTGTGGTTTTAGCGAGACTGTTGTAACATGGCAGAGGAAGTATTTTCAAAATACACAGATGAGAATTTATGATTTTTAACCAAAAGAAGGGGATACAAAATGATTTTAATGTCACAGGTATTATCTGATAATCTGATTAAAAATTTGGACGAAGGCGTAATGAAAAGTTGGCTGCAATCGGTGCTTCCATCGGTACTGGGCTTTTTCTGGAGTGTGGTGCTGGCACTGCTTATCGCTTACATTGGTGGTAAGATCATCAATCTGGTGCGACGTATGTTCCAAAAGTCTTTGCGTCGCCGGGATGCAGAAGAGGGGGTTTGCCAGTTCGCAGATCAGGTGCTCAAATATTTCCTGTGGATCGTAATTATCGTGATTATTTTGGGCTTGTTTGGATTTACGGCATCCTCGCTTGCAGCCGCAGTGGCATCTTTGGGTGTGACGGCAGGTCTTGCTTTACAGGGAAGTTTGTCGAACTTTGCGGGTGGTCTTTTGATTCTCGTTTTGCATCCTTTCCGCGTGGGAGATTATATCATTGAAGATACACATAAGAATGAGGGAACGGTCATTGAGATCAGTGTATTTTATACAAAATTGCGCACAATTGATAATAAGATCATTGTTATTCCAAACGGTACACTTGCCAATACGAGTCTAACTAATGCGACCAAGAGCGACCGCAGGCAGATGGATCTGGTCGTGCCGATTGGTTATGATGCCGACATCAAAAAGGCAAAGGATATCTTAATGGAACTGGTGGAGGCAGAAAATAGACGCCTGCCGGAGGATGTCAATGTCTTTGTCAAGGAATTGGGGGCAAGTTCTGTGGATCTGGGACTTCGTTTCTGGGTGCCGACCGATCAATACTGGCCGGTGCGCTGGCAGTTGTTGGAAGACATCAAGATCCGCTTTGACGCGGAGAAAATCTCCATTCCATTCCAGCAGGTCGATGTCAATATCAAGCAATAGAGGTGGAATTTCCACACAAGATAGAAAAAGAGTATGGGAGGAAGACAAATATGCATAATGCGTATGAGTTGATCAAAGAAGAAAATCTGGGGGACTTAAATTCCAAGGGCTATGTGCTGCGCCACAAGAAAAGTGGGGCACATATCAGTCTGATCGAGAATGATGATGACAATAAGGTGTTCTACATTGCTTTTCGCACACCGCCAAAGGATTCTACCGGTGTAGCGCATATCATTGAACATACCGTGCTTTGCGGTTCTGACAAATATCCGCTCAAGGATCCTTTTGTAGAACTTGTCAAAGGTTCCATGAACACCTTTTTGAACGCCATGACTTACCCGGATAAGACCGTTTATCCGGTGGCAAGTTGCAACGATCAGGATTTTAAAAACCTGATGGATGTTTATATGGATGCTGTTTTTCATCCAAACATCTACCATGACCCGGAGATCTTTATGCAGGAGGGCTGGCATTATGAACTGGAAAGCCGAGAGGACGACCTGACCATCAATGGTGTTGTTTATAATGAAATGAAGGGGGCTTTTTCTTCCCCGGATGATGTGGTTAATCGCGAGATTTTAAATTCTTTGTTCCCGGATAATACCTACAGTGTGGAGTCGGGTGGAGATCCAAAGGTCATACCGGAACTGACCTATGAAGATTTTCTGGGATTTCATAAGAAATATTACCATCCATGCAATTCTTATATCTATCTGTATGGAAATATGGATATGGATGAGCGGCTGGATTATCTGGATCGTGAATATCTGTCGAAGTACGACAAGATCGAAGTGGATTCTGAGATCAAGAAGCAGGAACCTTTTACCCGCCCACGCGCGGTAGATAAGACTTATCCGATTTCTTCAGCAGAGGATGAAAGAGACGCAACCTATCTGGCATACACCTTTGTTATCAGTGATGCGCTGGACCAGGAATTATACCAGGCATTTGACGTTTTGGAGTATGCGCTTTTCAGTTCTCCGGGTGCGCCGGTGCGTACAGCACTTTTGGAAAAGGGGATCGGAAAAGATATCATCGGTTCTTTTGATACCGGTATGCTGCAGCCTATGTTTTCTGTTATGGCGCGCGGTGCCAACCCGGAAGATAAGCAGGCTTTTGTCGATGCCATTCAGGAAGTTTTATTGCATCAGGTAGTCGATGGTATTGATAAAAAGGCACTCCTCGCAGGTATCAATGCGTCACAGTTCCAGTTCCGCGAGGCAGACTTTGGCAGTTTTCCTAAGGGACTGATCTTTGGCTTGCAGTGCATGGATAGTTGGCTGTATGACGAGGATCAGCCGTTTGTCCATATGCATGGTATTGATGTCTTAGACGGACTTCGCAAAAAGGTGGATACCGGTTATTTTGAAAAATTGATCGAAACCTATCTGCTTGCCAATACCCATGCATCTGTTCTTATGGTTGAGCCAAAGAAGGGGCTGACCACAGAGGCAGAAGAAGAGTTAAAAAAGGAACTGGCAGAATATAAGGCAAGCCTTTCAGATGAGGCACTGGATGCTTTGGTCGAGCAGACCAAGACCTTAAAAGAACATCAGCAGGAACCGTCCTCCAAGGAGGCTCTCGAGTGTCTGCCGATGTTAAAGAGAAGTGATCTGAAAAGGGAAGCACGTCCGCTCGACCTGATCGAAAAAGAAGTTGACGGTATCAAAGTCCTGCATCACAAAGTCTTTAGCAATGGCATCCATTATCTGAATCTGGTCTTTGATGTGACAGGTATTGGGCAGGAGGATTGGAAGTATCTGTCTCTTTTGAGCCGTATGCTTGGACTTGTGGATACCGAGAATTATTCTTATGCGGACCTTGCCAATGCAGTCAATATCTACACCGGTGGCATTGGGGCATCCTTGAATGTCTATGATCCGGCGGAGGGTAAGACCCACTTTATGTGTGAAGTGCGTGCCAAGTTCTTATATGGCGAGGTAGAAAATGCCATCAAACTTATCGAGGAGATCATTTTACATTCCGACTTTTCGGATGAAAATCGTATCCGCGAACTGGTGGCTGCCCAGCGTTCCCGTCTGGAAATGCGTATGAGCAGTGCAGGTAATGTACTTGCCGCAGGACGCGCTATGTCATGCTTCTCCGTGCCGGCACTCATCACGGATTCCATCAGTGGTATTGCCTATTATCAGTTTGTCAAGGATCTGGACGAACATTACGAGGAAAAGAAAGACGAGATCCGCAGCAAGTGTCAGGAACTGGTAAAGAAAGTCTTTACCAGGGATCATCTTTTGGTAAGTTCTACCGGAGATGATCAGGCATTTACCCAGGTAGAGACCTATCTGCCGGGCATTGCAGAGCATCTCTTTGCAGGCGGTAAAAAGGAAGCGGCACAGGAGATCAGACTGACCCGCAAAAAAGAGGGATTCAAGGATGCCTCTCAGGTGCAGTATGTATGCCGTGCCGGTAATTTTACCAAGGATGGCTATGAGTTTAACGGTGCACTCAATATCCTGCGCGTTGCCCTTTCCTATGACTATTTCTGGATCAATGTCCGTGTCAAGGGCGGCGCCTATGGCTGCCGCAGTGCCTTTGGAATGAATGGGGATACCTATTTTGTATCTTATCGTGATCCGAACCTGGAAAAGACCAATGAGATCTTTGCGCACACGGCAGACTATGTCCGGGATTTTGATGTGGATGAACGAGATATGACCAAATATATCATTGGTACGATCAGTGAGATGGATACGCCGCTGACACCGGCACAGCGCGGCACGAGAGCCCTGTCCTGCTATCTAAGGGATGTGACTTTTGCAGACTTGCAGCGCAACCGTGACCAGGTCTTGAATGCCACAGTAGAGGATATCCGTGCGCTGGCACCGCTGGTACAGGCAACCATGGATCAGGATTATTTCTGTGTTGTCGGAAACGAGGATACGCTGACGGCAGCCGCAGATATGTTTGACGAGTTATACAATTTATACGAATAAGAGTAAGGAGCATTACATGCAAGATAATTTTAAATCAGGTTTTGTCACCATTATCGGACGACCAAATGTTGGAAAGTCTACCCTTATGAACCATTTGATCGGACAGAAGATTGCGATCACTTCCAACAAGCCGCAGACGACCCGCAACCGCATCCAGACGGTCTATACGGATCCGGAACTGGGGCAGATTGTATTCTTAGATACGCCGGGCATCCATCAGGCATCCAATAAACTTGGCGAATATATGGTCAGTGTGGCAGAACACACGATGCAGGATGTGGATGTGATTCTCTGGCTGGTGGAGCCGTCTGATTATATCGGTGGCGGCGACAGACATATCGTAGAGCAGTTGCAAAAGACCAAAACCCCGGTTATCCTTGTGATCAACAAGATTGACACGGTAGACCATGATGCGGTCTTTGGCGTGATCGAGGCTTATCGCAAACTATATGATTTTGCTGAGATCGTGCCGCTTTCTGCCTTACGCGGAAAGAATTGCAATGTCCTTTTAGACCAGATCTTTAAGTATCTGCCTTACGGACCGGCATATTATGATGAGGACGTGGTAACAGACCAGCCTCAGCGTCAGATCGTAGCTGAGATCATCCGTGAGAAGGCGCTCCATGCACTTTCCGAGGAGGTGCCACACGGTATCGCGGTTTCCATCGATCAGATGAAATGGCGTTCGGGCAAGCATGGCATGTATGATATTGACGCAACCATCATATGTGAAAAAGACTCACACAAGGGCATCATCATCGGCAAAGGTGGTGCCATGTTAAAAAAGATCGGAAGCAATGCCAGATACGAGTGTGAAAAAATGCTGGATGCCAAGGTCAATCTCAAACTCTGGGTCAAGGTCAAGAAAGACTGGCGCGACAGTGATTATCTGATCAAAAATTTTGGTTATCGTAAGGACGAGATCTAATTCCATTTTTTATCTGGTATATCTTCTTTTTTGCTGGAGAATCTAAAGAATAGAGAAGCGAAAAAGAGGTGTGCGTCTATGGATGAATGGTGGGAGAGATTTACGGCAAGCGGCAAGGTAAGTGACTACCTTGCTTATTGTAAAATGGCGGAGGAAGAGTCCCATGGGATTCAATATTGTTCTGACAGGGATGGTTCTTTCGGCGATTCCTGTGGGAGAGTACGACAAGAGAATAACGATACTTACCAGGGAGCGCGGCAAGATCACGGCTTTTGCTAAAGGGGCACGTCGTTCCGGTAACCAACTTTTGGCGGCAGCCAATCCTTTTGCCTTTGGTCAGTTTGAGGTCTACCAGGGCAAGAGTACATATACCGCGGTGCGTGCGGACATCAAGAATTATTTCCGGGAACTGGCAGAAGATTTTGATATGGTCTGCTATGGTTACTATTTTCTGGAGATGGCGGAATACTATGCACAGGAAAATGCAGATGAAGTAGAACGCTTACGGCTTTTGTACCAGACACTTCGGGCGCTTGAGAGCCGTAAGTTTTCTTTTGCGCTGATCCGGGGCATCTACGAGTTAAAGACCTGGACGATCAATGGGGAATATCCTAATGTCTTTGAGTGCTTATCCTGTGGCAGCAAAGAGCATCTGGACTTCTTTTCCATGCGGCTGCGGGGCTGTGTCTGTGCGTCCTGCCAGGGCAAGACCGGTGGCAATCCGATCGACGGATCGACCCTTTATGCCATGCAGTATATCATTTCCACTTCTGTGGAAAAATTATACACCTTCCGTTTGATACCGGCGGTGGAGGCAGAGTTTCTGAATTTACTGCAATCCTACCGGAATCATTATGTGGGACATAAGTTTAAGAGCGAGGACTTTATCTGAGCCACAGGGACGTTCCTGTGGCACAAGGCGGTTGAAAAAATAATTGTGTCATAGTATAATAGTGCAGATTGTTAAGTGCTTCAAATAGGAGGACCATTGATACATGGAAAATAAGAAAAAGCATTCTGCCAAGGCAGCACAAAATGCGAGAGAAAATAAGATAAAGGCGAGAAACCAAAAGATCGTCCAGCACAGGATCGCGATCCTGATCGCCGTCATTATCCTTGTGATCGCTGCGATCGTTGCGGTTGTCAAGTTTAGCGGATGGTTTGATAAGATACCGGATCAAAGTACCCTTACGATCTCAGATGACGGCAAGGTGATCTGTGAAGAATTGACAGACTTTGCGGAGGATTACTCCCGAAGTGAGTTAAAGACTTACATGAAGGAAGAGATCAAAGAATACAACGATACCAATGGCAAAGACAGCGTCAAATTAGACAAAATAAAGTTTTACAGTGACCTTGCCCATGCCAAGACTACCTATGCATCTGCAGAGGATTACAGCAAGTTTACCGGCTATGGACTTTATACCGGTACGATCAAGTCGGCAGTCAAGCAGGGCTTTGATTTCTCAGACGCTTTTGTCAGTGTTACGGACGGAGAAAAGGGGACATCGGTTGATACTTTAGACATTACTTCCCAAAAGAAGTTAAAGGTGGCCATCATCAAAGAGAATATCAATGTCACGGTAGACGGCACCATCCTTTATGTTTCCGATGCCTGCACGACAATGGTGGATAAGAGTACCGTCTCAATCGAACAGCCGGATGGCAATGCAGATGCTACACAGTTGACCTATATTATTTATAAGTAGAGTGCTAAGCAGATGGACTGCAGCAATCCAGAGATACTGGCAGGTTTCATCTGTACACAATAGAACAAGAAATGAGAGGATCAGATTATGGAAAAGACAATGGACAAGATTGTTGCTTTATGTAAAGCAAGAGGATTTGTATATCCGGGTTCTGAGATCTATGGAGGTCTTGCGAACAGTTGGGATTACGGAAATCTCGGCGTGGAACTGAAGAACAACATCAAAAAGGCATGGTGGCAGAAGTTCGTACAGGAGAGCCCATACAACGTAGGTATCGACAGTGCGATTATCATGAATCCACAGACATGGGTGGCTTCCGGTCATTTGGGTGGATTTTCTGATCCTTTGATGGATTGTAGAGAGTGTCATGAGCGTTTCCGTGCAGATAAGATTATCGAAGATTTTGCACAGGAAAATGATATTACACTTGAGACTTCTGTAGACGGCTGGAGTGCAGAGGAAATGATGGGATTCATCAAGGACCATAGCGTTCCATGTCCTACTTGTGGTAAGCATGACTTTACAGATATCCGTCAGTTTAATCTTATGTTCAAGTCTTTCATGGGCGTTACCGAAGATGCAAAGAATACCGTTTATCTTCGTCCGGAGACAGCTCAGGGTATTTTTGTAAACTTCAAAAATGTGCAGCGTACCTCCAGAAAGAAATTGCCATTCGGTATCGGACAGATCGGAAAGTCTTTCCGTAATGAGATTACACCGGGTAACTTTATCTTCCGTACCAGAGAGTTTGAGCAGATGGAACTTGAGTTCTTCTGTGAGCCGGGAACGGACTTGGAATGGTTCCAGTACTGGAGGGGCTTCTGCCGTGACTGGTTGCTTTCTCTTGGCATGAAAGAAGAAGAATTACGTCTGCGTGATCATGATCCTGCCGAACTGGCTTTCTACTCTAAGGGTACCACCGATATCGAGTTCTTATTCCCATTTGGCTGGGGTGAACTCTGGGGTATCGCAGATCGTACCGATTATGATCTGACACAGCATCAGAATACATCCGGTCAGGATCTGACCTACTTTGATGATAGCAAGGGCGAGCGTTATATCCCTTATGTTATCGAACCTTCTCTTGGCGCAGACCGTGTACTTTTGGCATTCCTTTGCGCTGCTTATGATGAGGAGAATATCGGAACAGAAGAAAAGCCGGATATGCGTACGGTGCTTCATTTCCATCCGGCAATCGCACCGGTCAAGATTGGCGTGCTTCCACTTTCCAAGAAGTTAAATGAAGGTGCAGAGAGTGTTTACGCACAACTTTCTAAAAAGTATAACTGTGAATTTGATGACAGAGGTAATATCGGTAAGCGTTATCGTCGTCAGGACGAGATCGGTACACCATTCTGTGTTACCTACGATTTCGATTCTGAGGAAGATGGAGCCGTTACCGTTCGTGACCGTGACACCATGGAGCAGGAGCGTATCAAGATCGAGGATCTGGATGCATACTTTGCAAAGAAATTTGAATGGTAATTTGAGCCATAATACAGCAAAAGGTCTTTCCCAAGAGGGAGAGACCTTTTTTGATCTATTTATGAGATTTTCGATAGTCGGTTGGTGTACAGTTCATCGCAGCCTTAAAATCACTACAGAAATGCGTGTAGGAAGAATAATGAAGATATTCGGCGATATCGGCGATGGAAGTGTCTGTTTCCAAGAGTATTTTTGTCGCGTATTGCATCTTTAGATCGCGATAGTACTGTTTTGTTGAAACGCCAACTTCGCTTTTAAAAAGGCGGTTCAGATAGTAGGGCTCGTAGCCAGTCTGATCTGCCAGTTGTGCAGTCGTTACACCGCTTGTGATGTTATTCTTCAGATATGTTATACATTTTCTTATCACAGGGCTATATTGCGTTTTCTCATCCATCGCTTCTTGTACCAGCGCGCAGTAGGTCTGGTGAATGTTTTGGTGTAATTGGTTCATGCCGAGTGGAGAGTGCATATTTTCAATTTCCTCGATGAAGGACTCCTGTGCGCGGTAGGCGGTGGAGATCAGTACACCGGCTTCTATGGCTTTATGGCATTCTAAAGCGTTCAGGATGAGTAATGAGTCCTTACGGCTGCGTGATGGTTCCATTACATTGGCATATTCGGTTGGCACGGTTGCAAGCCGACCCTTTTGCACCATGTCGTTTAATTCTGCAGCATAAAGGCTGCTTTGTCCCTGTGCAACCTCGTTTAACAGCAGGTTTTCAAAATGATAGATGTTTTCGTAGACCACATCCCGATCTTCGGAAACATCACTTGCCACGGGAAAGGGGGATGTAGCAAGAAAGGAGGTATCCTGCATATGGTCAAAATCATTCATAGAGATGCGCTGCCCATTGACCAGATAATGCAGCATCATGCCATAGTGGGCAAACTGGCTGTATTTCATGACGGGGAGTTCTTGCATCTGGGCAATAAGTTTGTGCTTGTCGGAAAAGGACATACCAAGCGACTCATATTGGCGCAGACAACGCTCCATAGCTTCGTTGGAATAGGGACTGTAGAAGATGGGACCGAGCACATGTACACGCACCAATTTTCCTTCTCTTTTTTCATAGACAGCTTCCCAGACAAAGCCGATGTAGGCCGCCAGAACAAAGGGGGTGTCATGGTTCTTCCCGTGGGAAAAAATCATTTCTATATATTCCTCAGTACTTAAAAAAGCACTAAAAATAGGACCTATGTTATCGTTTGATCGTATCATTCGCTGGTCTGCGTCGAAAGTAATAAGATGCAGTTGGGGAATGACTGAGAATAATGCGTAAATATCCATTGCCTTCTCATCTCCTTTTTTCTATCGTAACCATACTTTACTAAAAATAGAATAAAAAAGCAAATTTTAGTATTAAAGTATGTGCAAAAAGGTCATATGATAATGCCAGAAGATGTATCAAATTGTGAAAAAGATACAGAAAAAAGACAACTCAAAGGAGGAGAACAATGGGGAATAAAAAGTTAAGCGCGGCAAGCGTGAGAGACGGTGTAGAATACCGCACCGCCAGTAAATTATCTATGGCACTTGGTGTCGCAACCAATGGTGGAGGTATGTGTTTTTATCTTTTGATGATGTACGCATCCTACATAGCCAATGCCGGTTATGGAATTGCAGTTGCAGTTGCCGGAATCATTATCACGGGAACACGTATTTTTGATGGTATTACGGATCCTTTAGTGGCATTTGTTTTTGACCGCATCAAGGCAGGAAAGCATGGAAAGATCCGCTTCTTCCTGATTGCAGCCTGGTGTGTCATGGCACTGGCATGCTTCATGATGTATGACTGGATGAGTGGAAAGTACACAGGTGTTGCCGGTGTGGCTTGGTTTATCGGTATCTATGTGGTATATATCATTGGTTATACCATGATGAATATGTCATCCGGAGCTGTTGGCAACCTGATCACCAACGATCCAACCCAGCGTCCTTTCATGAACCTGATCGGAACCATTTATTCATACTGTGTACCAATGGTATTTAACACCATTATTTCATTCGCAGTTTTACCAAAATATGACAATCAGTATAATGCAGCCTGTCTGCGTGAAGCATGTGTGTGGTATGTATTTGCAGCCCTTGTATTTATCTTACTGGCATGCATCGGTCTGACACCTTGTGACAAGCCGGAAGTCTTAAACAGTGTGAACTTTGGCGATGATGGCAAGGAAAAGAAGATCGGAGTTAAGGATATGTGGCATCTGCTCAAGGATAACAGAAATATGCAGATGTGGATCATTACCGGTGCTTCTGATAAACTGGCACAGACCACAGCCGGACAGTCTATCGTTATGACACTCTTAAGTGGTGTGCTGATCGCGAACTATCAGGCGGCAACTATGCTTGGCAATATCACGGCGATCATTGGTATTGCCTTTGCGACAATTGGTGGTATGTATGTTGCCAAATTCGGAGCCAAGAAAGCAACCTCTGTCTGGTCATGGGCATGTATCGGCTTGTCTGTTGTGATGGTTGTATTCTGTACCATCTTAGGACCAACCGGTATGTCAAGCATTGGTAAGTTTGGTGTACCAATGATCATTTATCTGGTTCTTAATGTTGGATTGACCGGTTTCAAGATGATCCTTTCTACAGCAAGTGGTGTTATGAGAGCTGATGTTTGTGATTATGAGTTTGAGCGTTCCGGCAATTTTATGCCGGGTACCGTAGGCGGTGTGTATTCCTTCCTCGATAAGATTATTTCTTCACTGGCATCAACCATTGCTGCTCTTATGGTATCTCTGATCGGATATAAGACCGTGATGCCACAGATGGGAGATAAGGCAACACCTGCAGTATTCTGGATGACTATGTTCTTAGCATTTGGACTGCCTGTCATTGGCTGGATCTTTAATGTTATTTCTATGAAGTACTATGATCTTGACAAAGAAAGAATGGTTGAAGTACAGAAGAACATTGCAGCCATGAAAGCAGAACAGGAAGCGAAGAAAGAAGCATAATTTAGCAATTTACAAAACCCTTCATTATAGAGACTTCGAGATTTGATTTCGAAGTCTCTTTTTAAAAAAGAGAGATGAGGAAGAAAAATATGAGAGTGTATGATGTGACAGTGGAATATCAGAAGGAACCGATTGGCATAGATGTCTGCCCACGTTTTTCCTGGAAACTGGAAAGCGAAGAGGAAAACACCTATCAGAAAGCCTATGAAATCAAGGTGACAAAAGCAGAAGAAGAGGTCTGGTCAAGCGGCAGGGTGGAAAACGGACAGTCCCTGTTTGTGACTTATGAAGGCAGTGCCTTGGAGGCCTTTGGCCATTATGATGTCAATATCTGTGTCTGGGACAACCATGGCAACGTTGCAGAAACGACCACTTTTTTTGAGACCGGACTAATGGCAGAGGACAATTGGGAAGGTGTATGGATCACTACGAAAGAGGAATTGCCGGCCGTTAAGACTTTCTCCAAAGAGGTCTGTCTGCAGAAAGGAAAAAAACTGCGTCAGGCAAGGATCTATGCATCTGCACTTGGTGTCTATGATCTGGAAATTGACGGCAAAAAAATGGGGGATGCATATCTGGCTCCCGGCTGGACGTCTTATGGCAACCGCGTCCAATATCAGACTTACGATGTGACGGATGAGTTACAGGAGAAATCCCTAGTGTCTTTGGTTGTCGGCAATGGATGGTATGCAGGCTACTTAAACGGCGAAGGGGAGCATCATCTCTATGGAAAAAAGACAGCCTGTATCGCCATGATCCGTATCACATACGAAGATGGTTCGGTGGACGTCATGGGAACCGATGCCTCATGGCTGGTATCAGAAAATGCGATCCGGTCGTCGGAAATCTATATGGGTGAGACACTGGATCTGACCTTGCCGTTATCCGAAAATTATGCTGGTGACAGTCAGGCAGTGCTTTTGGAAAAAGATGCGATTCCGAAACGTTTGCTTTCGCAAGAGGCAGAGCCTATCCGTATTACCAAACGTTTCCCGGTGGTTCAGAAGATTCTTACGCCAAAGGGTGAGTTGGTGTTTGATTTCGGTCAGAATATGGCAGGACTGGTGGAAGTAGAATTACCGCCGCTTTCTCTGCTTACCGGTGAGAAGAAAGAAATCCGTATCACACACGGCGAAGCCCTGGACAAAGATGGCAATTTTTACAATGAAAATTATCGGACAGCAAGATCAGAGGACCTTTACCGATATGGTGAGGGAGATGTCGGGAAAAAAGTCATGCCACATTTTACCTATCACGGTTTCCGTTATATTTGCGTTGAGGGTGTAGATAGCAGTGTGGATCCCAAGTATTTTACGGCCTGCGCCATGCATAGTGATATGCACAAAGCGGGGACGATGACAACATCAAACCGTCTGGTCAACCGCCTGATTCAAAATATCGAATGGGGGCAGAGAAGCAACTTTTTTGATATTCCGACCGATTGTCCGCAAAGGGATGAAAGACTGGGCTGGACCGGGGATGCCATGATCTTCAGCAAGACCGCCATGCAGAATTTTAATGCGGGACTTTTTTTCAAAAAATGGCTGCGTGATGTGGCAGTGGAATCGGATGCAAAAACAGGCATTCCGCAGATCGTACCCAATGTGGTAAAGGGCAGTATGGGAACTTCTATCTGGAGTGACTGTGCTACCGTGATCCCATGGAATCTTTATATGACCTATGGGGATACCGGTGTGCTTGCCGATCAATATGATAATATGCGCCTCTGGGTGGACTGGATCTTTGGGCAGTGTCAGGGAGAAGTCCTATGGATGCATGGTTTCCAAAGAGGTGACTGGCTGGCACTGGACAGTGATGAAAGCCTGCATCTGATGTCGGGCGGTACGGATAAGAATCTGGTGGCAAATGTCTTTTATGCATATTCGACAAAGATTGTGTGCGATACAGCACATATACTTGGAAAAGAGGAGGATGCCAAGATATACGCCGAGAGATATCAGGCTATCGCGGATGCCATCTTAAGAGAGTATGTAACAGCATCTGGACGCTTGGTTTCGGAGACACAGACAGCCTGTGCCCTGCTTCTTTATTTTGATTTGGTCGCGGGAGCAAAAAAGGAGCGCATCGTACAGACACTGGAGCAAAATCTCAAACAGCACAAAAACAAGTTGACGACCGGCTTTGTCGGAACGGCATATCTGTGCCATGCCCTTTCTGAAAATGGGCTGCATGATCTGGCGGCGGAACTCCTTTTAAATGAGGATTACCCGGGCTGGCTCTATGCAGTGAAGATGGGAGCAACGACGATCTGGGAGCGCTGGAATTCTATTTTGCCGGATGGAACGTTTGATACATCGGGCATGAATTCTTTGAATCATTATACGTATGGTTCCATAGGAGATTGGCTTTATCGGAAAGTCGCCGGGATTACGCCGACCTCAGCAGGCTATGCGACTTTTGACATCAGACCTTATCTGACAAAGGGACTGGAGGAAGTGGAAGCCGCGCTGGAGACTATGTATGGCAGTATTCGTGTCCATACGGTCTGTAAGAATGGACAGATTCAGGTGGAGGTAAAGGTGCCGGTCAATACGACCGCTACACTTTATCTGCCGGAAAAGGAAGAGGCACTGGTGCTTGGCTCCGGCCAATATCATTATGTATATGATACAAATACGGTGCTTATCGCGGGAAGATACAACATGAATACAAAATTCCGGGATATGGTCGAAGATCCGGCAGCGAAAGCCATTCTGGATGCGGCACTTCCGGGTATGTTGGATGGCCCTATGGCATCCTTTATCCTGAACCAGTCGCCAAACGAGATGCTTGCCTATGATGCGGGTAAAAAGGAAATGTTTGAACAGATCATAGGGCAATTGAACCAGTCTGTTTAAAGTTTTTATGGAAAAGTGATAAGAAAAAAAGATACCGATAAAAATACTTGGATAAATTTGTCAGAATAAAACGGATTTGATATTGAATAAATTGGAAATTATGCTAAAATCAATTGTGTGCGGCTTAGCACATGGAGTGGTGTGTTCCATATGCATTCAGATACGAATGAGTTGAAGGACACAAAGTATTTTTTAGGAGGAAATTGAAAATGGCAAACAAATGGGTCTACATGTTTAGTGAAGGCGACATGACCATGCGTAATCTTCTTGGTGGTAAAGGTGCCAACCTTGCAGAGATGACTGATATCGGTCTTCCGGTACCACAGGGATTCACAATCACAACGGAGGCTTGTACTCAGTATTATGAGGACGGACGCAAGATCAACGACGAGATCATGGCACAGGCTATGGAAGGCGTTAAGAAAATGGAGGAGATCAACGGAAAGAAATTCGGCGATCTGAAGAACCCTCTTCTTGTTTCCGTTCGTTCCGGTGCTAGAGCATCTATGCCTGGTATGATGGATACAATTCTTAACTTAGGACTGAATGATGAGGTAGTAGCAGCAATGATCGCTGGTAACCCTGATCCGAAGTTCGAGCGTTTCGTATATGACTCTTACAGACGTTTCATCCAGATGTTCTCAGACGTTGTTATGGAAGTTGGTAAGAAGTATTTCGAGCAGTTGATCGACAAGATGAAGGAAGAAAGAGGCGTTCAGTATGACGTTGAACTTACCGCTGCTGACCTCAAGGAATTAGCAGAGCAGTTCAAGGCTGAGTACAAGAACCAGTTAGGACAGGACTTCCCTTCTGATCCTGTAGAGCAGTTGAAGTTAGCAATCGAGGCTGTATTCCGTTCTTGGGACAACCCACGTGCAAACGTATATCGTCGTGACAACGACATCCCTTACTCTTGGGGAACAGCAGTTAACGTAATGCCAATGGTATTCGGTAACTTAAATGATGAGTCCGGTACAGGTGTTGCATTTACACGTGATCCTGCTACAGGTGAGAAGAAGTTGATGGGTGAGTTCCTGATCAATGCCCAGGGCGAGGACGTAGTTGCCGGTGTTCGTACACCAATGCCGATCGCTCAGATGGAGCAGGAATTCCCAGAAGCATATGCAGAGTTCATTCAGGTATGTGAGACTCTTGAGAATCACTATCATGACATGCAGGATATGGAATTTACCGTAGAAAACAAGAAGTTATACATGCTGCAGTGCCGTAATGGTAAGAGAACAGCTCCGGCTGCTCTTAAGATCGCATGTGATCTTGTTGACGAAGGACATAAGACAGAAGAAGAAGCAGTAGCAATGATCGATCCTCGTAACCTGGATACACTTCTTCATCCACAGTTTGATGCAGCAGCACTTAAGGCTGCAACACCACTTGGAAAGGGCTTAGGAGCATCTCCTGGAGCAGCTTGTGGTAAGATCGTCTTTACAGCAGAAGATGCTGAGGCTTGGAACGAGCGTGGCGAGAAGGTCGTACTTGTTCGTCTTGAGACTTCACCAGAGGACATCACAGGTATGAAGGCTTCTCAGGGTATCCTGACTGTTCGTGGTGGTATGACATCACATGCAGCAGTTGTTGCCCGTGGTATGGGAACCTGTTGTGTATCTGGTTGTGGCGACATTGCTATGGACGAGGAGAACAAGAAGTTCACACTTGCAGGCAAGGAATTCCACGAAGGAGATTACATCTCTATCGATGGTACAACAGGAAATATCTACGATGGCGAGATCAAGACAGTTGATGCAACCATCGCTGGTGAGTTCGGTCGTGTAATGGCTTGGGCTGACAAGTATAGAAAGTTAAAGGTTCGTACAAATGCAGATACTCCTGCAGATGCTAAGAAGGCACGCGAACTTGGAGCAGAAGGTATTGGACTCTGCCGTACAGAGCATATGTTCTTTGAAGAAGACAGAATCGCAGCATTCCGTGAGATGATCTGTTCTGATACAGTAGAAGAAAGAGAAGCAGCACTTGAGAAGATTCTTCCATATCAGCAGGGAGATTTCAAGGCTCTTTACGAAGCATTGGAAGGATGCCCGGTTACCATTCGTTTCTTGGATCCACCTCTTCATGAGTTCGTTCCTACAGAGGAAGCAGACATCAAGAAGTTAGCAGATGCTCAGGGCAAGACTGTAGAGCAGATCAAGACAATCATCGATGGACTCCATGAGTTCAACCCAATGATGGGTCACAGAGGATGCCGTCTTGCTGTTACTTATCCTGAAATCGCCAAGATGCAGACAAAGGCTGTTATCCGTGCAGCAATCGAAGTTCAGAAAGAGCATGCAGATTGGAATGTGAAACCTGAAATCATGATTCCATTAGTATGTGAAGTTGAAGAACTTAAATACGTTAAGAAAGTAGTTGTTGAGACAGCAGACGCTGAAATTGCAGCAGCAGGCGTCACATTAGAATACGAAGTTGGTACTATGATTGAGATCCCAAGAGCAGCACTTACTGCTGACGAGATCGCTAAGGAAGCAGACTTCTTCTGCTTTGGTACAAACGATCTGACACAGATGACATTTGGATTCTCTCGTGATGATGCCGGTAAGTTCTTAGATGCTTACTATGACAAGAAGATCTTTGAGAACGATCCATTTGCTAAGTTAGACCAGACAGGTGTTGGTAAGTTGATGGAGACTGCTATCAAACTTGGTAAGCCAGTCAACCCGGCACTTCATGTTGGTATCTGTGGAGAGCATGGTGGAGATCCTTCTTCCGTTGAGTTCTGCCACAAGATCGGTCTTGACTATGTATCTTGCTCACCATTCCGTGTACCTATTGCACGTTTGGCAGCAGCACAGGCAGCAATCGCTAATAAGTAATTTAAAATTCAAATTCAAATAAGGATTTTGAGAGTCAGCCCTGCACTCAATGCAGGGCTGTTTTTTTATATAGAAATGATTGATACGATATGCAAATTAGGATATACTAGGACTATGATGAAGGAGAGTAATATGCAGGTATTACAGGAGACCATCAGCAGATGTAAGAAATCACTACAGTGAAATTTCAAGACAGTGATACAAGAAGGAGAACAAACATGAAAAAGCAAGCATTTAATCCATATTTACCAAGTTATGAATATGTGCCGGATGGAGAACCACATGTCTTTGGGGACAGATTATATATTTATGGTTCTCATGACAAGTTTAATGGCAAAAGATTTTGTGAAAATGACTATGTGGCATGGTCAACTCCAGTTGATAATTTGGCTGATTGGAGATATGAAGGTGTTATATATAAAAAGACGCAGGATATTGACAATGCAAATGGAGATAAGGTGATGTATGCTCCGGATGTGGCAAGAGGAGTAGATGGAAAATATTATCTCTACTATGGTCTTGAAAACGACAACAAAATTGGTGTGGCTGTGTGTGATAGCCCGGCTGGAGAATATCATTTTTTAGGTTGTGTGCAGGATAAAAATGGTGAATACTGGGGGAGAAGACCGCAGGATTTTATGCCGTTTGATCCGGGTATTCTTGTAGACAATGGCAGAGTATATCTTTACGCAGGTCAGGGACCTATGATGGAAAAAATGGCCAAGAGTGAGTATAAGCGACATTTCAGAGATAGTTCTTATTTTGTGGAACTTGAGACCGATATGCTTACGATGAAACAAGAACCGGTTAGATTATTACCAAATATAATGGATTCTGCAGGCACGGGCTTTGAGAACCATGAGTTTTTTGAGGCAAATTCCATTAGAAAATTTGACGATAAATACTATTTTATTTATTCATCCGTGCAGAGTCACGAGTTGTGTTGGGCTGTATCTGACAGACCAGATGGAGATTTTACTTATGGTGGTGTATTAACTTCTAATGGTGATGTGGGTCCTCTTGGCTTTACATCTACAAAAAGTTATGCTAAGCCATTGGGATACGAAGCCAAGAATTACATTGGAAATAATCATGGTAGTGTAGAAAAGATAAAGGACAGGTATTATGTTTTTGGACATAGACATACTGCCAGAAATATGTTTTCCAGACAGGGGTATGCAGAGGAGATAAAGTTTAAAAACGGAAAATTTGAATATGCCGAACTTACAAGTTGCGGTCTTAATGACGGCCCTCTGATGGGAGTTGGTGAATATGAGGCAAGGATAGCCTGTCATTTGTATTCAAAGAAAGGTCCGACTTGGTCTGCTCATAAACTGGTCCAAAACAAAGAGCATCCAGCCTTTATGCAAGACGGATTAGATCGCGAGGACAATCCAAACCAATACATTCAGAATATGAAAGATGGTGCTGTTGCTGGATTTCGGTATTTTGATTTTGAAAGCTATGAGCCGGATTCGATTTCTGTAAAGATTCGTGGAAAGGCTAATGGGTATTTCTACATATACGATGACGCTGACAAGAAAAATATACTAGGAAAGATCGCTATAGTTGTGAATGACAAGAAGAATTTTTGCTGTGTAAAAGACTCTTTAACTGTTCCAAAAAAGAATAGTGCACTTTACTTTGAATACAAGGGCAAGGGATATATAGATTTTTATAGTTTTGAACTAAAATAAATGTTCATACATATCACTAAGGAGCCGAACGTAATGGCGCAAGGAATGTCTTGGATCAAAACGAATATGAAACTTGCGATGAATACATCGGATGAAACCCTTGCGGAACTTATGACGGACGGATGTAATATGGGAGTGAAGTCGTTGGGTCGGTATTTAAATCAGTATAAGGCAGCGGATGATAGGGCAAAGGCAATCACGAAGAAATTGATCAATTTGGAAACTGATTTGTGTAGTGATTTAAGAGTATATTTATAGCAAAGAGTGTGCGGTAAAGCACACTTTTTCTATATACAGAAATGATATATAAGATATGCAAATTAGAATATAATGTGACTATGAAGAAAGAGAGGTATTGTAAGAAATGATAGAGTGGCACCGATTAGTGGAACATTTCAAAGGAATACTGGGGACTGGGGCTTGGAAAGGCTATGACAAAAGCCTGTATCAAGTGCGCCAAAGAGGCTGGTTACGCACAGTTAGAATTAAATGTGGTTGCGGACAATCAATCTGCCATCCGCTTATATGAAAAAATGGGATTTGTGGAATATGGACGCAATCCCAAAGGTTTTCGTTCGAGAAGGAGCGGCTATCAGGAACTGATCTATATGCGCCTAGATCTGGAGGGATAGGTTTTTTCATTAAGAACCAATCTGATCAATTTTTCTGTATTTGTTGTATGAGATGAGTAGAATATTACTATCGCAGCTATTTCAAGGAGGTGCCAATATGAATATTCGTCCATCAGCAGCAATCCGCCAGAACTACAGTAGCCTCTGTCTACGCCGGTATGGAACAGCGGTAGATTTATAAATTCTCCGGTGCAATCCAGTTTTCATCGATCCCGTCATGCAGCCAGGTGTTGTCTGTCTCTGCGTAATCATCGACCAGTAGGTATTGAAACTTGCTGGTCGTTTTTAGTGCGTCATAAACGTAGGATAGGGGAACGCGCGACCGGTTGTTGGTCGGAGATCCCGGGTCACCTAGGAGAATCGTGTCATCCGTGGGGTTATAGAGGCAGAGCGTCACATAGTGACCCGGAACTCTTTGCCAGAGTTTGTCATCATTGGCACTGCTGACGAGGGCGATGGTCATCTTGCTGGTCTTTATCTGCTTTTGAAAATCTGCATAGTCGTTCGCCTTATAATACACATCGCAGTCCATTCCCATATCTCGAAGAATGACTTTCATATTGCCCCAATCCAAAGCTGCGGATGCCTTGGTAGGAGCATAGCCGGTTTCCTTATAGGCATAATCGTAGACGTCAAGGGGAGAGCAAGTGTAAGGCGAAAGGGTACTATAGACATTGGCAACACAGCAGAAACCACAGCCAAAACCACTGAAATACTGGCCTTTGGCATATTTTTGACACCACTGGCCTGACCATGTGGCACCGGCACTCCAGGCGCGGTGTCCCTGTAAAAAGGTGTAGACTTCATCCTCGGAAAAAGGAGCAAGGTCATCGAGAGAAATCTCGCCGGTTACGATCTTGTGATTGTATTGATAGGTCTGGGAAACAATGCCGGCATATAGTGGATCCGGCATGAAATCCTCAGCAGCATTTACATTTCGCGCATGCAAAAGTGGTGATTTTTCTTCCAAGCGCTCATGGAAAATAAGCGTAAGAGCGATGATGATGATGCAAAGAAGTATGCTGAGTGTATTTTTTATCTTCATGTGTTTTTCTTTCTGTTAAAATGTGTTTTGGTTCAGTAATCTATGATAGCACAATATGCATGGGAATACTACCGGGTCAATAGTGAATCATAAACATGGGGCGTGCATGAGTGCTTATGATGATATTTTCCGATGCAGATAATCCCGGATAGAGTCTTTAAGTATACATTATGTTTATTAAGTAAATCAATCATATAAAATGAATATTCTTTTTGTATCTTTAAGATGTTAAAATAATAAAAAAACAGGCAGGAGGTTTTTATTATGGATATTCGGCAGGCGATTGGCTTTATCACCGGAAAAGCAGCAAAACATCCATATCCGGAGCATATGCAGGATGCAAGAAAGATCGCAGCAGACGGTATTGTGCTGTTGAAGAATGAGGGGGATCTATTGCCGCTGACGGAAAAAGAACTGGCACTTTTTGGGGCGGGCGCAGTGGATACCATTGTGTGCGGATCCGGATCAGGCTATGTTATGGCTCCTTATACGATAAATGTTATGCAGGGATTGGAAAATGCAGGCATTCAAATTACATCAAAAAACTGGTTAAAGCGTTATCAGGAGGCCAGTAAAAAAGCAAATAAGGAAGATAAGACTTTGTCCAAACTGGATCGGTCATGGTCTGGCCTTAGCATTCTGATCGATGATATTGAAGTGACAGATGCAGATATCAAAGACAGTAGTAGTGCAAAGACGGCGCTTTATGTTGTCCGAAGAAATGCAGGAGAGAATCATGATCGGCGTGCAAAAAAAGGAGACTATTATCTGTCCGATCGGGAAATGGATAACATAAAAAAAGTTGCAGCATCCTTTGAACATACCATTATCATACTGAATACATGTGTGATGGACGCTAATTTTATTGAGGAGATCGAGGGGATTGACGCAGCACTTCTTTTGGGACAGGCAGGTATGGAGGCCGGAAATGCGCTGGCAGATATTCTGACAGGAAAAAGCAGTCCATCCGGTCATCTGACCGATACCTGGGCCAAAAATTATCAAGATAATCCGGCAAGTGCTACTTTTGGTTCCAATGACGGCAACAATCTGCAGGAAGATTACGTGGAGGATATCTTTGTCGGTTACCGCTATTTTGACAGTTTTGGCGTAGAGCCGCTTTATCCGTTTGGCTATGGACTTTCTTATGGCAAACCGGAGTATGAACTGGTGGAGATCGCAGCAGATTGGAAAGAGGTCACATTAAAGGTTAAGGTAAAAAATGTTGGCCCTATAAGATCACGTTTTGTGGCACAGGTCTATGTGAGTGCACCAAATGGTAAACTTTGCAAACCATATCAGGAATTAAAAGCCTATGGTAAGACGAAAGCACTTGCAGCAGGAGAAGCAGAGGAACTTACCCTTAAAATTCCAACGGAATCTTTGGCAAGTTATGATATGGAAACCGCAGTATTTATCATGGAAGCCGGAGACTATCTGATCCGTCTGGGAAGCGATTCTAAGAACACGGCGGTGGCAGCATTGCTTTTCCTAGATGCGACCGCAAGACTTCGTCAGGTAAGCAATCAATTGCAGGCAGATCATGAGATGGATGCCCTTACGACACCACAGACATGTATAGAACGTGTACAAAAGGAAACGGCAGAAGCAAGAACACGGGCAGAGAGCGGAAACTTGAAAATGATCCAACTATCAGCGGCAGATTGTCAGACTGTTGACGGTGCAGCCAAGCCGGTTGAAAAACGTGTTTCCGGTAAAGGCAATGCCAAGGCTACTTTTATCGATGTTGTGGAAAAACGTGTGCCTATGGCTGATTTTGTGGATTCCTTGGACGAGGAAGTGCTTTTTCGTCTGGTAGCGGGCGCAGCTGATGAGGTGCCACATTCTGTTCCAAAGAGAACCAACAGAAAGTATAAGCCGGTAGGTGGTCCGACTTCTTCCGGCTCTACCACAGCATTGTATGTAGATTCTCTTGGTATTCCAAACTGGAAAGTGACGGATGGTCCGGCGGGCTGTCATCTGCCGTTTATGGGCGTGACAGGATATCCGGTAGGTATGGTTCTAGCACAGACATGGGACAACGACCTGTCAGATCTGATGGGAAGTGGCATTGGAAAAGAGTTGGAAGCATACAGCCATAGCATTATCCTAGGTCCTGGTATGAACATTCACAGAGATCCTTTAGGCGGACGTGCCTTTGAATATTTTTCTGAAGATCCGCTTCTTTCCGGTAAAATAGCTGCTGCCATGACGATCGGTGTGCAGAAGACTCCGGGCGCAGGTGTTTCCATCAAACACTTTGCAACAAACAATCAGGAGGAGGATCGAACGCAGGAAAACAACACGGTAACAGAGCGTGCACTGCGTGAGATTTATCTCCGTGGTTTTGAAATCTGCGTGCGCGAAGCAGATCCAAAGACAGTGATGACCAGTTACAACTGCTTAAATGGCACGCACACATCATCAAGTTATGAACTGATCACAAATGTACTGCGTGGCGAGTGGGGATTCCGAGGACTGGTTATGACAGACTGGGGTTCAAAGACTCAAAAACATCTTGACCTTGCAGCAGGAAATGATCTGATCATGGGAGGATACCGCAGCCAGTTTTTAAAGGTAGCCGTACACGGAACGCCGGCAGAGTTTGCAGACAATGGCTATGTGCGTGAACAGGAGTTTAAGGTCTACGGCGGATTTTTTAAAAACGTGGTTGAGTTCTGGAATGCCTTTGAACCGGATGCACAAGGTCCGGATCGGGTTGAAACGACGGTTGCTCCTGGTGTGGAACTTTCCGAAAAAGTGCAGAAAAAAGTAGAGGAAAAGATCGCTACGGTGACAGAAAATGCAGACGGAAGTAAGACAGTTACTTACCGCGGTTACAACAGAGGACAGTATCTGGATATGGAGGATGTCAAGACCTGTGCTACAAGAACTTTAGAACAGTTGGCGGATTCCGTATCATATCGTCTGATGACCAAATAAAGTTCTTCCTTGCGGTGTGCCTTGCGCTGTGGTACTATCTCTATGGTAAATATTAACATTCAGCATAAGGGATAGAGAAATGAAAACAAAAAAATTATCAACAAAACAGTTGACGGTATTAGGACTCATGATTGCAGTTTTGGTACTTATGTCATACACGCCGCTAGGATATCTTAATATCGGACCACTTGCGATCACATTTAATATGATTCCGGTGGCAATCGCAGCCATTGCCTGTGGTCCATTGGGCGGAGCTGTGCTTGGAGCCGTATTTGGACTGACCAGTTTTGGACAGTGTATCGGTATCGGTGGTGTCAGCGCCATGGGTGCAACACTCTTTAGTATCAGCCCGGTACTTGCTTTTATCCAGCGTTTTGTACCACGATTTTTAGATGGGTGGCTTTTGGGCTATCTGTTCCGTTGGCTTCGTAAAGCAACCAAAAATACGACACTTGCCGGATATATCACAGGTTTTTTGTCCGCCTTTTTGAACACGGTATTTTTTATGGTGGCATTGGTCGTTCTGTTCGGAAATACAGAGTATGTGAAGAACCTGATCGGTGGACGCAATATCATCGTGTTCATCTGTGCTTTTGTAGGAATCAATGCAATCTGTGAGATGATCTCCGCAACCATTTTAACAGGTGTGATCTCCGTAGCACTCAAAAAAGCGCGGCTGATCTTACAGGAAGAAAAATAGCACATAAAGTGTGTCACAATTGAAAAAAGTTATTGTAAAAAGCCATCCAGTGTCGATTTTGTAATCGTGGCACTGGATGGCTTTTGGCATGCAAGGGCTAGAAAGCATGTTAAAATCAATTAGTTGTCGGCAGCGTCATCATCGCTCATGGCGTAGACCTGACGTTTACGTGCCATTTCATCGCTTTCGAGATATTCGTCGTAGGTCGTGATCTTATCAATGATCTGACCATTTGGCATGATCTCGATGATACGGTTTGCGGTTGTCTCCACAAACTGATGATCGCGGGAAGAAAAGATTACAACACCCGGGAATTTGATGAGACCGTTATTTAAAGCTGTAATGGACTCCATATCCAGGTGGTCTGTCGGCTCGTCGAGCATGAGGACGTTGGATGCTTCGATCATCATGCGGGAGAGAAGAACACGCACCTTTTCACCACCGGAGAGGACGCGCATCTTCTTGACACCATCTTCACCGGCAAAAAGCATTCTGCCAAGGAAACCGCGGACATAAGTCGCATCCTTGATCTCGGAGAACTGTGTCAGCCAGTCTACGATGACATCATCGGTATCAAAGATCTCTGTATTATCCTTCGGGAAGTAGGACTGTGAAGTGGTCACGCCCCACTTGTAAGAACCTTCATCCGGTTCCATCTCGCCTGCAAGGATCTTGAAAAGGATAGTCTTGGCATGCTCATTTGCACCAACAAGAGCAACCTTGTCTTCACGACGCAGGTTAAAGGAAATATGATCTAACACAACTTCGCCGTCAATCGTCTTTGTCAGATTTTCAACGCTCAAAACTTCGTTACCGATCTCACGCTGTGGGCGGAAATCAATGTAAGGATATTTGCGGCTGGAAGGCTTGATCTCATCCAGTTCGATCTTTTCCAAAGCACGCTTTCTGGAAGTAGCCTGCTTTGACTTAGATGCATTGGCAGAGAAGCGGGAGATAAAGTCCTGCAATTCCTTGATTTTTTCTTCCTTTTTCTTGTTTGCTTCTTTCATCTGCTTCATCAGAAGCTGACTGGATTCATACCAAAAGTCATAGTTTCCGGCATACAACTGAATCTTGCCGTAATCGATATCAGCAGTATTGGTACATACCTTATTTAAGAAATAACGGTCGTGGGATACAACGATAACGGTATTGTCAAAGTTGATCAAAAATTCTTCCAGCCATGCGATGGCATCCAGATCCAAGTGGTTTGTAGGCTCATCCAAAAGCAGGATGTCAGGATTACCAAACAGAGCCTTGGCAAGAAGAACCTTGACCTTTTGTGCACCGGTAAGATCTGCCATCAGAGAGTAGTGGATATCCGGTTCAATGCCCAGACCGTTTAAGAGAGTAGCAGCGTCGCTTTCGGCATTCCATCCGTCCATGTCAGCGAATTCAGCCTCAAGCTCGCTCGCACGGATACCGTCTTCGTCGGTAAAATCTTCCTTCATATAAATAGCATCTTTTTCCTTCATAATGTCATAAAGACGCTGGTTTCCCATGATGACAGTATCTAAGACCGTAAACTCATCATATTTAAAGTGATCCTGTTCCAGGAAAGAAAGACGCTGTCCCGGCGTGATGATGACATCGCCGCTGGTCGGCTCCAACTGTCCGGATAAGATCTTTAAGAATGTTGACTTGCCGGCACCGTTGGCACCGATCAGTCCATAACAGTTACCTTCCGTAAATTTGATATTTACATCTTCAAAGAGTGCCTTTTTCCCTAGACGCAGGGTGATATTACTTGCCTGTATCATTTTTTACACCTCATAAATTTGCTAAATTTAAACACCGACTACTATTGTATCGTACTTTCCTTATTTTGCAAGGATTTTCGGGATAAAATGTGCAGGAATGTACTTGATTTTAAACAGTGGGAAGTATTGATTTTTTTCTGTCAAAATCTTATATTATTGAATTAGAGACATTACGCATTTACTGTGCCCTTTTTGTGCCCGGTAGATGCTTATGTACATATTAAGAAAAGAGTCTTTTAGGAGGAAACGACATGGGAAGATCAAAACAATCTATGGATGGTAATACCGCCGCAGCTCATGTAGCATACGCCTACACAGAAGTAGCAGGTATCTATCCGATCACCCCTTCTAGTCCAATGGCTGATATGGTAGACCAGTGGTCTGCAGCAGGACAGAAGAACATTTTTGGAAGCACAGTTAAAGTAGTAGAGATGGAATCAGAAGCCGGTGCAGCAGGTACTGTACATGGTTCACTTGCAGCTGGTGCACTCACCACTACATTTACCGCTTCTCAGGGACTTTTACTTATGATCCCTAACATGTACAAGATCGCTGGTGAGCAGTTGCCATGTGTATTTGATGTATCTGCTCGTACAGTATCATCACACGCACTGAACATCTTCGGTGACCACAGTGATGTTTACGCTTGTCGTCAGACAGGTTTTGCAATGTTATGTGAGACAAACCCACAGGAAGTTATGGACTTAAGCCCGGTTGCTCATTTGGCAGCATTGGAAGGCAAGGTTCCATTCCTTAACTTCTTTGATGGTTTCCGTACATCTCATGAGATCCAGAAGATCGAGAAATGGGATTATGAAGATCTGAAAGAAATGTGTCCAATGGATGCAGTAGAAGAGTTCAGAGCACACGCTTTGAATCCTAACCACCCAGCAGCTCGTGGTTCTCATGAAAACGGAGATGTATTCTTCCAGCATAGAGAAGCATGTAACACAGCATACGATGAGTTACCTGCAGTTGTAGAGAAGTACATGAACAAGGTAAACGAAAAACTTGGTACAAACTACGGCTTATTCAATTACTATGGTGCTCCGGATGCAGAGCGTGTTATCGTAGCAATGGGATCTATCAATGATGTTGCTGAAGAAGTTATCGATTACTTGACAGCAGCAGGCGAGAAGGTTGGTCTTGTTAAGGTTCGTCTGTATCGTCCATGGTCATCAGAAGCATTACTTAAGGTTATCCCTAAGACAGCAAAGAAGATCGCTGTACTTGACAGAACAAAAGAGCCAGGATCTCTTGGCGAGCCATTATACCTTGATGTTGCTACCACACTTCGTGAAGCAGGTATGAATGACGTTGTATTAGTTGGCGGACGTTATGGTCTTGGATCAAAGGATACACCTCCATCATCTGTATTTGCAGTATATAAGGAATTAGAGAAGGATGCTCCTAAGCATCGTTTCACAATCGGTATCGAAGATGATGTTACACATCTTTCACTTCCAGAGGTTAAGCCGGCTCCGATCACTTCTGCTCCTGGTACAAAGGAATGCAAGTTCTGGGGTCTTGGTGGAGATGGTACTGTAGGTGCTAACAAGAACTCTACAAAGATCATCGGTGACCATACAGACAAGTACATCCAGGCATACTTCCAGTATGACTCTAAGAAGACCGGTGGTGTTACAATTTCTCACTTGAGATTTGGTGACAACCCAATCAGAAGCCCATACTACATCAACCAGGCTGACTTCGTTGCATGTCACAACCCAGCATACGTTACACAGGGTATGAAGATGGTTCAGGATGTTAAGCCGGGCGGAGTATTCATGATCAACTGCCAGTGGTCTGATGAAGAATTAGGACATCATCTGAACGCTGAAGCAAAGAAGTATATCGCTGATAACAACATTCAGTTATACACGATCAACGCTATCGATAAGGCTATCGAAATCGGAATGGGTAAGAGAACCAACACGATCTTACAGTCAGCATTCTTCAAGTTAGCTGATGTTATGCCGATCGACGAGGCTGTTGAATTTATGAAGCAGGCTGCTAAGAAGTCCTACAGCAAGAAGGGTGACGCAGTCGTAGAAATGAACTACAAGGCAATCGACGCCGGTGTAGACGCTGTACATAAGGTAGAAGTTCCTGCATCTTGGGCTAACCCAGAAGCAGATGCTCCTAAGGCAGAGCGTACAGGTCGTCCGGAAGTTGTTAAACTTGTCAATGATTTACTTGATCCGATCGCAAAGATGGATGGTGACAGCCTTCCGGTATCTGCATTTACAGATTGCGTAGATGGTCAGTTCGTAACAGGTGCTTCTGCATACGAGAAGCGTGGTACAGCCGTTATGGTTCCAGAGTGGGATGCAGAGAAGTGTATTCAGTGTAACAACTGTGCATTTGTATGTTCACATGCAACTATCCGTCCATTCTTACTGAGTGACGACGAAGTTAAGGCTGCACCTTCAAATATCAAACTTGCTGATATGAAGCCTAAGGGTGGAGATTACAAGTACACAATGAGCGTATCTCCTCTTGACTGTATGGGATGCGGCGAATGTGTTACTGTATGTCCTACAGCAGCAATCGCTATGGTTCCACAGGAATCACAGGCAGATGAGCAGCCGGTATTTGACTACTTAGTTGCAAACGTTGGTAAGAAGGATGTTGGATTATCAGACATCACTCCTAAGGGATCACAGTTCAACCAGCCACTCCTTGAGTTCTCTGGTTCTTGTGCAGGATGTGCTGAGACATCTTACGCTAGATTGATCACACAGCTCTACGGTGAGCAGATGTTCATCTCTAACGCAACAGGATGTTCTTCTATCTGGGGTAACCCGGCAGCAACATCACCATACACAGTAAATAAGGACTCTAAGAAGGGACCAGCATGGTCTAACTCATTGTTCGAAGACAACGCTGAGCATGGTCTTGGTATGTACGTTGGACAGAAATATATCCGTGATATGGCTATCGAGTCTGCAAAGGCTTGCGCTGAAAGCGACAAGGCATCCGCAGAACTTAAGGCTGCATTTGCTAAGTTCGAAGAGACTAAGGATGATACAAAGGCAAATACTCCTGCAACAGACGCTCTTGTAGCTGAACTTGAAAAAGCAGCAGCTGCCGGATGCCCGGATGCTAAGGAAGCACTTGCTAAGAAAGATTACCTCGCTAAGAAGTCCGTATGGATCTTCGGTGGTGACGGATGGGCATACGATATCGGATTCGGCGGATTGGATCACGTTCTTGCTTCCGGTGAGAATGTCAACGTTATGGTATTCGATACAGAGATGTACTCTAACACAGGTGGACAGGCTTCTAAGGCTTCTAACATCGGTGAAGTATGTCAGTTCGCTGCAGCTGGTAAGGAAATCGGCAAGAAGTCTCTTGCAGAAATCGCTATGAGCTACGGTTATGTATATGTTGCACAGATCGCACTTGGTGCTAACCCTGCACAGGCTGTTAAGGCTATCGCAGAGGCTGAGGCATACAACGGACCTTCACTTATCATCGGCTATGCTCCATGTGAGTTGCACGGTATCGCTAAGGGTGGTATGAACCACTGCCAGGATGAAATGAAGAAGGCAGTAGCCGCTGGTTACTGGAACCTGTTCTCATTCGATCCTGCTAAGAAGGCAGAAGGAAAGAATCCATTCACCTTGACATCAAAGGCTGGAGACGGTTCTTATCAAGACTTCTTGAACAACGAGGCTCGTTATACTCGTCTGATCAAGCCATTCCCAGAGCGTGCTGAAAGACTCTTTGCTAAGTCTGAAGAAGCTGCTAAGGAACGTTACGATCACTTACAGAAGTTAGTTGATCTTTACAGCTAAAATAAAGAGGTGCTGATGCGCTTCTGATAAATCCCGTCGGGGCATTTGCTCCGGCGGGATTTTTTTGTCCAGGGACGTTCCTTTTGCCACAAGGAGTGTCCCCTTTGGCATGGAGAGGGGACAGATAGGCACAGGGCAGATAGACCGAGACAGGCAGCAGGGGCTGGGGCAAGAAACTGTCGCAGAACAGGGAGTCTCTGAACGAGAAACTTTTTCTTTCCTTGACAAAAACTGTCTTTGCAAAGTTAGACAACCGTCTAGGATGAGGTTCGCCTCTGTCAGATATGAATGCAAAACGCATTAGAGATGCTTTGGACTTGTGCACAAGTAGGCAACTCGGGTACAGGGATGTACCCGAGAGGCGCAACCGCACACGGATGTTCGTTTGCGCCGGTTGCCACCAATGGTTGCAAGAAGCCGTTCAAGTCCTTAGCATCTCTTATAAGTGGTGCCCTGAATATCTGTCAGAGGCGGACACATCCTGACGGCAGTCGAAACTGTGCAAGAGACACTTTATTAAAAGAAAAAGGTTTCTCGAAGAGACTCACCTAACCTGCTCCAAAGTTGTCTTGCCCCAGCCCCTGCTGCCTGTCTCGGTCTATCTGCCCTGTGCCTGCTTGATCCAGCGACTACCATATTTAGTGTGTTTACAAAGGGGACATGCAATGATAAAATAAACTTTAGATTAAAGAAGGGACATGTATCATGGAAGAGATTAAGGTAGAAAATCAGGTAGACGAGATGTTGGAGGAGCCGAGTGGTGAAGATATGCTCCTTGCTCAGATTGATGCATTTCGAGATAAGGCAAAGCAATTACAGACCCTGATCAGTGCCAAGGAGCGCAAGGTCAAGGAATTAGAGGCGATGGTTCGAGCCAAGGAAGAACGCAACAACCAGTTGCAGGAAGAACTTGCCAAGAAGCAGGCAGAGGCTGACGGGATTGCCGCAGATGTCGAGACACAGGTGGATCGCATGATGCAGACCCTGCGCGGAAGCGTAGATGATTTAGAGCAGCGCATTCAGCAGCAAGTGGCGGACAATCAGGAGAATGCAGCCGTTCAGACACAGGCAGTCAAGGACACCTTGGAGGATATGACATCCGGCTTGGATGCGATCAAGGGAGAACTGTCTGAGAAGGTACACTCTGAGAATGTGCTGCAATATCGCAATATTCAGGATCTTTTAAAGGAATTGGATAATCGCGAGGAAACAGCCAAGAAGAGCGAGGAGGAGTTCTCTGTTGTCAAGAAGCGCATTACTTTAGTGACAGTTGTTTCTATCGTCAATGTCGTTGCAGTTGTGACACTGATCTTAGCAACTTTTGGCATTATCTAATATCATACATAGTATCAGTATTTTGACAGGATGGGGCTTCTTTTTAGGAGCCCTTTTTCTAAGGAGGGTATTATGGCAAAACAGGAAAGATATGTTTGGGTCGTAGGGCATAAGAACCCGGATACCGATTCCATATGTGCGGCTATTTCATATGCATATTTGAAAAATCAGACCGAGGACGGTCATTTTATCGCAAAGAGAGCGGGGAGCATCAACAATGAGACGCGTTATGTGCTGGAGCGTTTTGGGGCAAAAGAACCGGGGCTGATCACGGATGCCGGTGCCCAGATCAAGGATATTGACTATCGTCAGACCGAGGGTGTCAGTGGTCATTTCTCGTTGAAAAAGGCATGGGAACTCATGCGTTCTCTGGATGTTGTTACCCTGCCGGTCGTGGATGAGAGCAAACGTCTGACTGGTCTGATCGTCAATGGAGATATCGCATATTCCTATATGGATGTCTTGGATAACCGTATTTTGGGACGTGCCAAGACCCAGTATCGCAATATCATCGAGACCATCAACGGCTGCATGGTGACAGGCAACGATCATGCCTATTTTACCAAGGGCAAGGTCGTCGTGGCATCCGGCAACCGGGAGACCATGCGTGATGAGATCGAGGATGATGATCTGGTCATCGTGGGAAATATCACGGCGCGCCAACTTATCGCCATCGAGCAAAATGCAAGTTGTGTAATCATCTGTGGGGAGACCAAGGTCAACCCGGGCGTGATTGAGCGGGCGCAGAAGAAGGAATGTGTGCTGATCACAACACCGTATGATTCCTTTACAACGGCGCGTCTGATCCATCAGAGTATGCCGATTCGCTATTTTATGACCAAAGAAAATCTCATCACTTTTGAGCCGGATGACTATGTGGATGACGTCAAGGAGACTATGTCAAAGATCCGCCATCGCGACTTCCCGATCTTGGATGAGCAGCGTCATCTGGTTGGTATGATGTCGCGCAGAAACTTGCTCAATATGAAAAAGAAACAACTGATCCTTGTGGATCATAATGAAAGGACGCAGGCGGTCGATGGGATCGAACAGGCGGACATCCTGGAGATCATTGACCACCATAGATTAGGCAGTCTGGAGACCATTTCGCCGATCTTTTTCAGAAACCAGCCGCTGGGCTGTACGGCGACCATCATTTATCAGATGTATCAGGAAAAGGGCGTGGAGATCAATTCGCAGATCGCAGGACTTTTGTGCTCTGCTATCCTTTCAGATACCCTGATGTTCCGATCACCGACCTGCACCGCTATAGACAAGATGGTAGCAGAGCAGTTGGCGCAGATCGCAGAGGTCAATGTGGAAGAATTGGCGACCGCCATGTTTGAAGCAGGATCCGATTTCAGCGCCAAGACGACCGAAGAGATCTTTTATCAGGATTTCAAGATCTTTGATTCAGATGATATTACCTTTGGCGTGGCACAGGTCAGCGCGGTCAGCCGCAGACAGTTGAATTCGATCAAGCCGGAATTGCAGGCATATCTGGAAAAGGTATTGGCAGAGAAGGGGCTCAAGATGGTCTTTGTCATGCTGACCGATATTTTTCAGGAGGAGACCGAACTCATCTATGCCGGAGGCATGGCAAAAGGGGTGATCGAACAGGCTTTTGGCGTGTCAGAGGAAAATGGCGGCTTTATGCTTGCAAATGTCGTATCGCGTAAAAAACAGTTGATTCCGCCTATGATGCAGGCAATGCAGTCATAGGGGAAAGAGAAGGAGAAAAATGGCAAAACAGTCATGGAAACCTGGAAATATGGTCTATCCACTGCCGGCAGTTATGGTGTCGGTGCGGGATCAGGCAGGGCAGGATAATATCATCACCGTGGCGTGGACAGGAACCATCTGTACCAATCCGCCCATGGCATATATTTCTGTGCGGCCGGAGCGCTATTCTTATCATATGATAAAAGAATCGGGCGAGTTCGTGATCAATCTGACGACTAGGGATCTGGCATGGGCGACCGATTATTGTGGCGTGACATCGGGACGGGATGTCGATAAATTTGCCAAGTGTCATCTGACAAAGGAAGCCGCAGACGAGGTTTCGGCACCGCTGATCGCAGAAAGCCCGGTCAATATCGAGTGCAAGGTGCGCGAGATCAAGGAACTTGGCTCCCATCATATGTTTCTTGCAGATGTGGTGGCAGTTCATGCAGATGAAAAATATATGGACGAGACAGGCAGATTTTGTCTGGATCAGGCGGAACCGATCGCCTATTCCCATGGCACATACTATAGTCTGGGAGAAAAGTTAGGGACATTTGGCTATTCGGTAAAGAAGAAAAAGTAAAAAGACCGCAGGGTGCATATCATAGGGCATCCTGCGGCTTTTTGATTTTTGGTACAAAAATTATTGGATCAAAGTATCCATGAGACTCATATAGACATCCTCATGGCGGACTTTCCAGTTATTGCAGATGGTCTCTGCCTGCTCGCTGGTAGAAGCGTGTAGTGACAGATCCAGCATAGTGTGTCCGTCCTGTGTGAATTTACAATGGACAATGTAACCACCGCCGGTTGCAAGGTCATAGTTGGCGGTTAGGGCATTGTCTTTTTTTATTTCAAATTTGTGGTTGGACAGATACTCGACCATATCCGCCTCAATGGCAGAACTGACCTTGTCACGCATGAGAGACAGGGTCTGACTTCCCTCATCTGTCAGGGAGTACAGGGTATTGTTGTGAGACTGGGAAAGACTCACAAGATGGGCTTCCTCCAAGTCACTGATGACCTGTTGGATGGTAAAATAGTCTGTGTATTCTTTATCTAAAAAAAACTGAACGATCTGAGCGTTGCTCAGAGGAATATCTACTTTAGAGAGAAGAAGCAGCACTGAAATTTTGTAGATCATATTAGGCTCGGCCATAAATTTCTCCTTTCTTTTTGCAGAGCCACAGGAACGTCCCTGTGGCATGCGGCATTTATCTTACAATGTGATCTTTGACGGCTTGGGATACCACCTGAGCCACTCTTGGATCAAAAGCCTCCGGTAAAATGAAGTCTTCGTTTAATTGATCAGGATCCACAAGGTTTGCCAGCGCATTTGCGGCAGCCAGTTTCATGTCTTCTGTGATCTGTGTCGCACGGCCTTCCAGCGCACCCTTAAAGATACCCGGGAAAGCAACAACATTGTTGACCTGATTTGGAAAATCACTGCGTCCGGTACCAACGACCTTGGCTCCGGCAGCCTTTGCCACATCCGGCATGATCTCCGGTGTAGGGTTTGCCATAGCAAAGATGATGGCATCGCGGTTCATGGAAGCGACCATCTCGGCGGAAACAATGTTTGGAGCAGAAACGCCGACAAAGATATCAGCACCGATTAAGGCATCAGCAAGAGATCCTTTTTTATTTTCCAAATTGGTGACCTCGGTCATTTCCTTTTGCATCCAGTTCAGATTTGGATAATCTTTGCCGATGATGCCCTCGCGGTCACACATGGTCACATGCTTGAAACCGTAGCGGAGCAGTAACTTGGTAATGGCGATTCCGGCAGAACCGGCACCGTTTACAACTACCTGACAGTCTTCTTTGTCTTTGCCGACAACCTTAAGACCATTGATGATGCCGGCAAGAACGACGATCGCCGTGCCGTGCTGGTCATCATGGAAGACCGGAATGTTTAATTCTTTTTTCAGACGTTCCTCGATTTCAAAACATCTGGGAGCGGAAATGTCCTCTAAGTTAATACCACCAAAGGTCGGTGCGATCGCCTTGACTGCGGCAACAATCTCGTCGGGATCCTGCGTTGACAGGCAGATAGGAAAAGCATTGATATCGCCAAACTCTTTGAAGAGGACACATTTGCCCTCCATAACAGGCATGGCAGCCTCAGGTCCGATATTGCCCAGACCAAGCACAGCACTGCCGTCAGAGACAACGGCAACGGTATTTGCCTTGAGGGTGTAAGTATATACGGCTTCTTTATCCTCTGCAATGATGCGGCAAGGGGCTGCTACGCCCGGGGTATAAGCAATGGCAAGATCCTCACGGCTCTTGACCGGAGCCTTTGCACAGGTCTTGATCTTTCCATTCCATTGTTTGTGTAAAAAAACGGCTTTTTCGTCAATACTCATGATGTTTTATCCTATCCTTCCTGTAAAAATATGAATTTATTTGTTTCCTTATTATAGCATAAAGGGGGGCAATCTAAAATAGGGTATTCCCATTTTGCCGCAAATAAGATATACTATATGCAATCGTGATGATCTAGGTCATTTCAGACAGGTTACCCATTGGATTAGAGATAAAGACAAAGAGTTTATCATAAATGAAGTAGGACAAGGAGTAGGGCATGAGAGAAAAATACGAAAGTTTATCTGCCAGTGTATTGCGTGAACTTGCAAAGTCAAGAGGCATTAAGGGGACTTCGACCATGAAGAAGGCACAACTTGTAGAAGCCATGCTTGCACTCGATGAGAGCGAGGCAGAAAGCAAGAAAGCGGAAGAAGCCGCAAAGCCAAAGACCGCTGCTAAGGCAGAGTCAGAAAAAACAGAGAAAACAGAGCGTACGACCAGCGTGCATCATAGCCGTGGCAGTGCAGAGGGCAGAAGAGAGCATAGAAGCGAGCATCATGATAATGTGCGCGCAGAACATGGTGAGGAAAACGCAGAAGCACCTGTATTGGAAGAACCGAGAGACTGCGCCGGTATCTTAGAGATCATGCAGGACGGCTTTGGATTTATCCGCAGTGACAATTACCTGCCGGGTGATAACGATGTTTATGTGGCACCATTGCAGATTCGCAAACTCAACTTAAAGACGGGCGACATTCTGGTAGGCAAGACTAGACGTAACAATCCGACAGACAAGTTTGGAGCACTGGTACATTTGGAGACCATCAATGGATTTGCACCGGAAGAAGCTGCAAAGCGTAAGAATTTTGAAGATCTGACACCGATCTTCCCGAACGAGCGTATCCGTCTGGAACAGCCGGGATCTTCCGTTGCTATGCGTATCGTAGACCTGGTTTCTCCGATCGGTAAAGGACAGCGTGGTATGATCGTTTCCCAGCCAAAAGCCGGAAAGACAACCCTTTTAAAGGAGATCGCAAAGTCTGTCACAACTTCTTACCCGGATATGCATCTGATCATCTTACTGATCGATGAACGCCCGGAGGAAGTAACGGATATCCGGGAAGCCATTCAGGGCAAAAATGTAGAAGTAATCTATTCTACCTTTGATGAATTGCCGGAACACCACAAGCGTGTGTCTGAGATGGTCATGGAAAGAGCCAAGAGACTGGTTGAGCACAAACAGGATGTCATGATCCTGATGGATAGCATCACACGTCTGGCACGTGCCTACAACCTGACGGTTCCACCAAGTGGACGTACTTTATCCGGTGGTCTGGATCCGGCTGCTTTGCATATGCCAAAGAAGTTCTTTGGTGCAGCCAGAAATATGCGTGAGGGCGGAAGCCTTACCATTCTTGCAACGGCACTGGTAGATACAGGAAGCAAGATGGATGATGTTGTATTCGAGGAATTCAAGGGAACCGGTAACATGGAAGTGATCCTGGATCGTAAACTTTCTGAGAAGCGCGTATTCCCTGCTATTGATATTGCAAAATCCGGTACACGCCGTGATGATCTGCTTCTGGATAAGGAAGAGCAGAATGCAATGGAGATCATGCGCCGTGGCTTAAACGGCATGCGCAAGGATGAAGCAGTGGAGAGCATCTTAAATATGTTTGCCCACACCAGAAACAATAAAGAATATATCGCCAAGGTACTCCGCAGCCGTATGTTCTAAAATTTCTAATAAAAAATGCGCATACATCTTGCAATCTGACAGACCCTATGCTACAATAATGGAGCTGTTTATCGGGATGTAAATAGTATCGTGTATGTCTTCGGACATAAAACATGCAATACAATAGATTATGTTTTTAGAGAGGTGTAAGTAATGAGACAAGGTATTCATCCAGATTATTATCAGGCTACTGTAACATGTAACTGTGGTAACACATTTGTAACAGGATCTACAAAGGAAGATATCCACGTAGAAATCTGTTCTAAGTGTCATCCTTTCTACACAGGACAGCAGAAGGCTACAAAGGCTCGTGGACGTATTGACAAGTTCAACAAGAAGTACGGTATTGAGCAGTAGGACACAGTCGCTTACAGGGGTCAGATCTTTCGGGTCTGACCCTATTCTTTTATGTCATGAGAAATGGCAAATAATATAGGGGATTTGCACATGAAATTTTCCGGTATTGGCGGTCAGGCGGTCATGGAAGGTGTGATGATGCGCAATAGCAATGATTATGCGATTGCGGTCCGCTTAAGTGACGGCTCGATCCATGTAGATAAGAAAAAGACAAAAGGGCAGGAGGGCATCTGGTATAAGATCCCGATCATCCGGGGTATCTGTAGTTTCGTTTCCTCCCTTGTGATCGGTATGTCAACACTGATGGATTCGGCATCCTATTTTGAGGAGGAAGAACCAAAGGCCTTGACGGAGGAAGAAAAGAAAAAGAAAGAAAAACAGGACAAGGCAGAAATGACGGGAACGCTTTTGTTTTCCATTGTTCTGGCGCTGGTCATTTTTCTTTTGATTCCATATTATTTTTCCCGTTTTGTGGGAAGATTTGTAGATTCGACAACGCTGATGGCTTTGATCGAGGGCATATTCCGCATACTGATCTTTGTGGTCTATGTGAAGGCGATCTCCTGCATGGAAGACATCAAGCGGGTCTTTATGTATCATGGGGCGGAACACAAGTGCATCAACTGTATTGAGCATGGTCTGCCACTGACGGTGGAAAATGTGCGTAAGAGTTCGCGCCAGCACAAACGCTGCGGAACCAGTTTCTTACTCTTTGTGCTCATCATCAGTGTGGTCGTATTTATGTTTATCCGCTTTGACTCACCGGTCTTGCAACTGGTATGCCGTCTGCTCTTGATTCCTTTGATCGCCGGCGTTTCTTATGAGTTTATCCGTCTGGCGGGACGCAGTGAAAATCCTCTGGTGCAGATTCTCAGTAAGCCGGGCTTGTGGCTGCAAAATCTGACGACCAGTGAGCCGGACGATGCCATGATCGAAGTAGGGATGGCATCGGTAGAAGCGGTCTTTGACTGGAAAAAGTTTCAGGAAGAAAATAAGGAGTGCTTCGATGAAGTATAGAGAACTCTTAAAAGAGGGCATGGAAGAACTGAAAAAAGCAGGGATCACAGATGCACAGATCGATGCAGAGTACCTCTTGGAATATGTTTCCGGAATGAACCGGGCGTCTTATCTTATGTGTATGATGGAGCAGGCGCCGGAAGATGTGATAGAGCGCTATCGCGAGTTTATAAAAATGCGCGCGGCGCATGAACCTTTGCAGTATATCACCGGGGAACAGGAATTTATGGGACTGTCCTTCGCAGTTTCGCCGGAGGTTTTGATTCCAAGACAAGACACTGAGTCCTTGGTGGAAGAGACACTGTCTGTCCTTAAAGACGGCGATCTTATTCTTGATATGTGCACCGGAAGCGGCTGTATTTTGATCAGTCTTTTACATGAAAAAAAGACTTGTCAGGGTATGGGCGTTGATGTGGCAGCGACTTCTATTGCACTCGCCAGGGAAAATGCCGTGCACAATCAGGTGGAGGCAGAGTGGCTGGTCAGTGATCTTTTTACAGAAGTGAAGGGCGAGTTTGATGTCATTGTTTCCAATCCGCCTTATATTGCGACGCGTGATCTGGAAGAACTCATGCCGGAGGTTATCTGCCATGAACCAAAGCGGGCATTGGACGGTCACGAGGATGGCTTGTATTTTTATCGCAAGATCATTGAACAGGCACCGCTTTATCTCAAACCGGGCGGCCGACTTTTGTTCGAGATCGGCTACGATCAGGGCGAAAGTGTGCCGACACTTTTGACAGAAGCTGGTTTTACGGAGATTACAGTCATAAAAGATTATAACGGCAATGATCGCGTTGTCCGCGCCCGCCTGCACGACTTGTAGCGGATACTGATATGAAGATGAACATCTGCCTAGAAAGATTATATAAGGAGTGAACCAATATGTTTGATAAATTAGACGACCTGATTCTTCGCTACGAAGAAGTCATGAACCTATTAAGCGAACCGGATGTTGCCAACGACACCAACCGTTTCCGCAATCTGATGAAGGAACAGGCAAATCTGGCACCGATCGTAGATGCCTATAAAGAATACAAGGCATGCAAAGAGACGGTTGACGATTCTCTTGCCATGCTGGAAGAAGAATCTGATGAAGAAATGCGTGATATGTTAAAAGAGGAACTTTCCACAGCAAGAAAGCGCATTGAAGAATTAGAGACACAGTTAAAAATCCTGCTTTTGCCAAAGGATCCGAATGATGATAAGAACGTTATCGTAGAAATCCGTGCAGGCGCAGGTGGAGAGGAAGCAGCCCTTTTTGCGGCAGAGATGTATCGTCTTTATGTACATTATGTGGAAAGCCGTGGCTGGAAAGTGGAACTTCTGGAAGCAGACGAGACAGGCATCGGTGGTATGAAGTCAGTCAACTTTATGGTAAAGGGCGAGGGCGCTTATTCCGTGCTCAAGTATGAATCCGGGGTACATCGTGTACAGCGTGTACCGGAGACTGAGTCCCAGGGACGTATCCAGACTTCAACCTGTTCCGTGGCTGTTATGCCGGAGGCAGAGGAAGTAGACGTACAGATCGATGAAAAGGATATCCGTATTGATGTTATGAGAGCGTCCGGAAACGGTGGACAGTGTGTCAACACGACGGACTCTGCGGTGCGTTTGACTCATTATCCGACCGGTATTGTTATTTATTCCCAGACAGAAAAATCCCAACTGCAGAATAAGGCAAAGGCATTTGCCCTTTTACGTGCCAAGTTATACGATCTGGAAATGCAGAAAAAGCAGGATGCAGAAGCGGAGGAAAGACGTAGCCAGATCGGTACGGGAGATCGTTCTGAGAAGATCCGTACCTATAACTTCCCACAGGGACGTGTGACCGACCATAGAATTAATCTGACATTGTACAAGCTGGATAAGATTATGAAAGGTGATATTCAGGAAATCATCGATGCCTGTATCGCAGCCGACCAGGCAAAGAAATTAGCAAAAATGAACGAGGAAGCGTAAAACATTGATTTTGCTGGATTTTCTGAATAATATCGGTTCTTTTAAACTAAATAAAATCGTAAGAAAAACGGTCTTTGACACAGTCAAAAGACCGTTTTTCTTATATAGGCTAAGTTTTTTTACATGTTTTACTGTATAAAAGAAATTGAAAAAGGATATAATTATGGTATAATTATACCATATAGATGAGGAGGTGTTTATTATGCCACAAATAATCCCAATTAAAGATTTGAAAAATACGTCAGAGATTTCTGATATGTGCCACAAGGCAGAAGAGCCGATTTATGTAACAAAAAATGGTTATGGCGATATGGTTATCATGAGCATGGAGATTTATGAGTCAACGATGAAACAAATCACTATGTATAGAGATATTGAGATATCTGAAAAGCAGATAGAGGCAGGACAGGTAAAAGATGCCAGAACAGCACTGAAAGAAACGAGGGCAAAGTATGGCTTATAAATTGAACGTTACTGAGCATGCCGATGAACTGCTTGATAATCTTGTATATCATCTGGTTAATCGTTTAAAGAATAAACAGGCAGCAAGACATCTGTTGGATAGCATAGATATTGTATATGACAGGTTGGAAATTGATCCATATCAGTATCCGGAGTGTAGGGACACATATCTTGCCAAGAAAGGATATCGTGAGGCAGTAGTGCCACAGATGAATTATATTGTCATATTTGATGTGAGAGTGGATGTTGTGAATGTAGTTGGTATATTCCACCAGTTAGAGAATTATCAGAGCAAATTATAATATGTTTTGGGGTAGATCAGAGTCGGTCGAAAGGCTGGCTCTAATTTTTGCACTTTTTCATTTTATAAGAAACCATATGGAAATTATAGTCCTGACTGGGCGGTAGTTTGTCGCAAGGAGGCACTTGCAAATGCTGATGTTGGCATCTATTTTATAGTGGAGACAAAAACTGGTAAGACAGAGGCAACCCAGACAAATGTAATAAAAAGCGGTCTTTGCCATGCAGGCAGGACCGCTTTCTTAAACTTCCTTAATTTGTAGGATATACTACCACGCAAATGAAAAATTGTGTATAATGAATATAACTTATTTTTTACACAGGAAAGGAGCAGGCTTATGTGGGATAACAAAGTCTTGAAACAAAAAGCAAAGGAGCGTATGAAGGTCAACTACTGGAAGATGCTCTTGGTTGGACTTATCATTGCCTTGGTATCAGGAGGCACAGGAGCATCCTCCAGTGCCAGAAATTATGTCACAGGGGATAAAGAGACGACACAGTATGATGATTACGATGAGGATGCATTCTTTTCCGGAGGAGAGATTGATCCGGACATGATGGTGGATTCCCTTGGCTTCTGGGGTCTTTTTGGCGGAATGATGCTTGGTGTGGTGGTAGTTGCCGTTATCATTGGTATCTGCCTTGCTATTTTTGTATTGAATCCACTGGAAATTGGAGCACGTCGCTTCTTCTATCGCAATATAAATGAGAAGGCTGAATTAAAAGAAGTGGGATTTGGTTTTGACCGTAATTATCTCGGAAATGTGAAAACTATGTTTCTGCGCGATTTATATACGGGTTTATGGACGTTGTTATTTATCATTCCGGGAATTGTAAAAAGCTATGAATATCGTATGATGCCATATCTTTTGGCAGAACATCCGGACATGAGTACAGATGAGGCTTTTGCCACCAGTAAACGTATGATGGATGGCAACAAACTGGATGCGTTCTGGTTTGATCTTACCTTTATTGGATGGAAAATTTTAGGTGCTATCACCTTTGGTATTGTTGATGTATTCTGGGTCAATGGTTACTACAACCAGTCAGCCGCTATGCTTTATGATGCGATCAAGATCGGTGATCAGAACCGCAGAATGCAGCAGGAGACGACAGCAGATCAGGAATTTGACCAGTACTAAAAAGGCGGGAATACAAGATGTCACTACAGTTTGTGATAGGAAATGCGGGAAGCGGTAAGTCTACCTATCTTTACCGGCATGTGATCGCGGAAGCGATCAAACATCCGCAAAAAAATTATCTGGTTATCGTGCCGGAACAGTTTACCATGCATACCCAGGAAGAACTTGTGGCTATGCATCCAAAGCATGCGATCATGAACATTGACGTTCTGAGTTTTGATCGTGTGGCATATCGTATTTTTGATGAACTGGGGACGGATACCTTAGAGGTCTTAGAGGAGACCGGCAAGAATCTGCTCTTGCGCAAAGTGGCACAGGAGCAGGAAACAGAATTACATGCACTTGGAAAGAATATGAAACGGCCTGGGTATATTGCCCAGGTCAAGTCTTTAATATCGGAATTTTCCCAGTACAATATCACACCGGACGCTCTGGATGAGATCATGCAGCGACCGGAACTCAGCCAGAGTTTCCGATACAAGGGAGCAGATCTGGTCACCATGTACCGGGCATTTGAGGAAAAGATTGCAGGCTCCTACATCACGACGGAACAGATCCTGCAAAAATTTTTGGATGTGGCGAAAGACTCTAAGATCCTGCGTGGATCGACCATCGTTTTTGATGGCTTTACGGGCTTTACACCCATCCAAAATCAGGTGTTGGAAATGCTTCTGCGCATTGCGGACAAGATCATGGTAACGATCACTTGTGATACAAAAGAAGAATTCTTTGGCAGGATTCATGATGAGGAACTTTTTGCCATGAGTAAAAAGACCATGGCAAAACTTGTAGCTCTTTGCAGGCAGACAGGCTGTCTCTTGGAGAATCCGGTCTTACTTGACAATGCGCAGGAAAGACGTTTTGTGGCAGGAGGAAGACTGGCGCATCTTGAGGCAAATCTTTTCCGCCCATCGGCGCATGCCTGGAAACAGAAAGAAGCATCGGAAGATGCCATCCGCATCGTCAGTCTGAAAAATCCAAGGCAGGAATTGGCATATGCTGCCGGTGAGATCACGCGCGCCGTGCGGCAAGAGGGGCGCAGATATCGCGATTTTGCCATCGTGTGTGCAGATCTGGATACCTATCGTTACAGTGCTCCGGCAGTCATGGAAGACTACCATTTACCGTATTTTTTGGATGTCAAGGCGGAGATCGTCTTTCATCCTATGATCGAGTTTATCTATGGGCTTCTTATGGTGCTGGAAGAAAATTTTTCCTATGAAAGCATCATGCGCCTGCTCCGTACCGGACTGAGCGATCTGAGCGTGGATGAGATCGACCGACTGGAAAATTATCTGCTGGCATCCGGTATACGGGGGCGAAAGAAGTACAGTGAACCTTTTACGATCGCGCCAAGAGGCTATAGCCCGGAAGACATGGTTGCCTTAAATGAGATTCGTTTGCGCCTGTTTGCCCCGATTGAGCACTTTGTGCAGACGGTCTTTGCACAGGATGAAAGGACCCAGGGAAAAAAGGCTGGGGCATGGCTGACACCGGCAAAAAGCCTATCGGTACGAGCCCTTTCCTATGGGCTTTATGAGTATCTGGTTTTTTATCATGTGCAGGAAAAACTGGAAAATAAGGCAGAGGACTATGAAGCCGCAGGGCATGTGGTAAAGAGTCAAGAATATCGACAGATCTATGGCGAGTGCATGGATCTTTTAGATAAACTGGTCGCCATTTTAGGACAGGAAGCGATGACGGTAAGCGAGTATCGGGAGATCCTGTCTTCCGGTTTTGAGTCGATCGCGGTGGGCATGATCCCGCCGGATCAGGATTGTGTCGTTATTGGGGATATGGAGCGTACCCGTCTTTCGGATATCCATACCATGTATCTGATCGGGGCAAATGATGGTGCCATTCCAAAAGCACTTGGCAATGGCGGTATTTTGTCCCAACTGGATCGGGAACAACTGATGGCACTGGATGTAGAGGTGGCACCGTCAGACCGGCAAAAAGCCTTTATGCAGCGCTTTTATCTGTATTTTGTCATGACAAAGCCGTCAAGAGAACTGGTCGTGACCTATACGCGTGTGGATGGCGACAGTAAGGCGGTGCGCAGGTCTTACCTGATCCAGACCCTTTTACAACTTTTCCCGGATATCCGGGTGGAAGAATTAGAAGAACTTCCGGCAAGAAACCGCATCCTGACTGCGGAGACCGCCCGGGACTATTATGTAGATCTCTTGCGTCAGTATGTGGAGGAGGGCAGGACAGAGGATGCCTTTCTGGCATGCCTTGCATGGGAAGAAGCAAAGGACCAAGTGACTTTCCGCCGTCTGCGGGATGCAGCCTTTTATGAGCACAAGGAAGAAAGACTGTCAAAAGCCGCGCTGGATGCTTTGTATGGCACATCCATCACCGAGAGCGTCAGCCGGTTGGAACAGTATGCCAGATGCGCTTATGCGTATTTTCTGCGTTATGGTCTGGGGCTGCTTCCACGTCCGGAACATGCCTTTGAAGTGGCAGACATGGGAAATCTCTACCATGAAGCCTTGGAGGAGTATTCCAAGCGGCTTTTAAAAAGAGAGGATGTCAACTGGTACACGATCAGCAGGGAGCAAAGTGATGCTCTTTTGGCAGAATCCATTGCCTACACCTATCAGACCATGGCAAAGACAGAGGTTTTGGAAGAAGGACGGGATCGTTATATCCTACGGCGTATGGAAAAGACCCTGCAACAGACCGTGCATGCCCTGACCGAACAGGTGCGAAAGGGTTCTTTTGTGCCGAGTGCTTTTGAGGTGGATTTCCGTCAGGTTTCCGATCTGGATGCTTTGCGTTTTCAACTGGATGAGATGCACACCATGCGCCTGCGGGGAAAAGTGGACCGTGTGGATCTATATCAGGACGGACCTTCTGTTTATGTCAAGATCGTAGACTACAAATCCGGTGCCAAAGATATAGACTTTGCAAAATTATACCAGGGACTACAAGTGCAGTTGGTCCTTTATATGGATGCGACGGCGGAGGGATTAAAAGAACGCTATCCGCAAAAGAAGATCAGCCCCGGCGCCATGTTTTACTACCATATCGACCGTCCGCTGCTACTGGCAGGAGATCGTACAGAGCAGGAAAAAGAGCAGGCGCTTTTAAAAGAATTGCAGATGAAAGGTGTCGTCAATGCAGATCTGCATGTGATCGAGGCATTGCATCACGGACTGGAAGGGCGGTCGGATGTCATTCCGGCGGGGATCAATAAGGATGGATCTTTATCTAAGACCTCAAGTGCGCTTTCCGAAGATGAATTTGCCCTGGTGTCATCCTATGTCCGTATGCTGATACAAAAGACCGGCAAACAGATCGTGGACGGCAGGGTCGATTGTGTGCCTTACCACATGGGACAGGAAAACGGATGTACCTATTGCGAATACCATGGCATTTGTGGTTTTGATGCCCGAATGGATGGTTTTGCCTATCGCAGGCTTTCCGACAAAGCAGATCGGGAGGAGATTTTGGCGCGCATGGAGGAGGATCTGCAAAAGGATCGTTACAGAGAAGAAAGAAAAGAAGGAGAGAAGTAAGGTGCCACAGTGGACAGACGACCAGCAGCAGGTCATTGATAGCAGAGAAAAGAATATGTTGGTTTCTGCGGCAGCAGGCTCCGGTAAGACGGCAGTTTTGGTGGAGCGTATCATCCAGCGTATCCTGGATGAAGAAAAACCGATCGACGTAGACCGTATTGTAGTCGTGACCTTTACCAAGGCGGCGGCAGCGGAGATGCGTGAGAGGATCCTCTTGGCAATCAACGGCAAATTGGAAGAAGATCCCGGAAATGTGCATCTGATGCGGCAGGCGACTTTGGTCCATAATGCCCAGATTACCACGATCGACAGTTTTTGTAATTATATCGTGCGCAATCATTTCCATGAGATCGATCTGGAGCCGGACTATCGTATCGGGGATGAGGGAGAAATGCTGCTCATGCGAAGAAGCGTTATGGATGCCATGATGCAAAAAGAGTATGAGGCGGCAGAAGAAGCAGGACAGGATACCTTTTTCTATTCTTTTATGAATGCCTATGTCCGGGGCAATTCGGATCAGGCGGTAACAGATATGATCCTGCGCCTCTTTGATAAGGCACAGTCCTATCCGTGGCCGAAGGAATGGCTGCAATCCCTGGTGGATGCCTATGAGGTCACCTCGACACAGGATTTGCAGGAAAGTGCATGGTTTGCCTTTTTACTGGACAGACTACGCATACAGGTGGAGGAGGCAAAGGCTAAGACCGAGCGTCTGATCGATCTGTGCAGGCAACCGGAGGGACCTATTTTTTACGAAAAGGGCTTGCAGCAGGATCTCTTATTATATGAGGACATCCTGGCATTTGACGAAAAGATGCGTTTTTACGATGCCTTCCGGGATTTAAAATATGGTGCGATCGGGCGCAAGCCGCGCGGCTATGACGGCGATGAAGTCCTCCTCAATCGAGTAAAGGATGGACGGGATGCCATCAAAAAAAGCATGGAAAAAGCAAAGAGTGATTATGGCGCATTCTCTTTGGAAGAGATCGTCCGACAGATGCAGCAGATACAGCCCTTTGTTCGGGAATTGGTGCGTCTGACCATACATTTCATGGATGATTTTGCCGCCTACAAGCGGAACAAAAATGTCATGGATTTTAATGACATAGAACACTTTGCCCTGCAGATCTTAAAAGATCAAAGGACCAAGCAGACCACGCCGACTGCCAGAGAATTTCAGGCATACTATCAGGAGATCATGATCGATGAATATCAGGACAGCAACTATATTCAGGAAGAGATCCTAAGCAGTGTATCAAAGGAAGAGATCGGCGGGCATAATATGTTTATGGTGGGGGATGTTAAGCAGAGCATCTATAGTTTCCGTCAGGCATGCCCGGAGATCTTTATGGATAAATACGAGAGGTTCCACGGCAGGGAAGAAGGCAGTATTGCCATTGATCTGCACCAGAATTTCCGAAGCAGAAATGAAGTGCTGACCTTTACCAATGATGTCTTTTACCAGCTCATGCATGCGGATATCGGCAATGTGGAATATGACGATCTGGCGGCACTTTATCCCGGTGCGATCTATCCCGGGATTTTAAAATCGGAGGATTTCTTTGCGTCGGAAGATTATGATACTGACTTTCAGGGGGAGATCCTGATCGCAGACCAGGACAGTGACCTTATGGAGGATGCGGGGATCGAAGACCGCATCGCCTTTGAGGCAAAGATCATTGCAGACAAGATCCGGGCAATGAAAAAGACGCAGTTTGTCACGGATAAAGCGTCGGGGAAACTCCGTCCTATGCGCTACCGCGATGTCGTTATCTTGTTGCGCAGTCCCGGAAGCATGGCAGAGAGCATGATCGCTGTCTTGGAAGAAAACGGCATACCGGCTTTTGCGGAAAATAAGACCGGTTATTTTGATACCATGGAAGTACAGACTGTCCTAAATCTGCTCCGCATCATTGACAATCCAAGGCAGGATATCCCTTTTGCGGCAGTCCTACATTCCGCCATGTTTGCTTTTTCCAGTGACCAGATCGCTCTGATCCGTATGACAGAGCCCAAACTGACCCTTTATGAAGCCATGCAGGCTTATGAAAAAGAGCATCCACAGGAGAAAAAGGTGGGAGATTTTCTGAGTTTTTTGGAGGATATGCGCTCTAAAGTGGCAGATACGCCTATTCATTCTTTTATCGAGATGCTTTTGCAAAAGACAGGCTATCTGACCTATGTAAGTGCTATGCCGCGTGGCGAGAGCCGGCGAGCCAACCTGGAAAAACTCATGGCACAGGCAGTGGTTTATGAGAAGACCAGTTATAAAGGTCTCTTTCATTTCATAAACTATATCGGGCAGTTACAAAAGTACCAGGTGGATATGGGCGAGGCGGAACTCATAAACGACAATGATGATGCCGTGGCGATCTTGAGTATCCATAAAAGTAAGGGATTGGAATTTCCGGTCGTTTTTGTATCCGGTATGGGCAAGCAGTTCAATGAAACAGACCAAAAGGGTTCTATGATCCTGCACGGTGATCTGGGCGTGGGACTGGATCTGGTCGATTATGAAGAACAGACCAAGATGACACCGCTTTACAAACAGGTGGTTGCACGCAGGCTGCATGAAGATGCCTGTGGCGAGGAAATGCGTATCCTTTATGTCGCACTCACCAGAGCAAAAGAGAAACTTATCTTGACGGGCACACTCAAAAAAGCAGAGGAGACCCTGGAAAAATGGCAGGAAAACCGCGGAAAACTGACCTTTTTTGAAAGGGAGGGAGCCAGGTCTTATCTAGAGTGGATCGTGCGTGCGACAGCATCCATGCGGGAAAAATATCCGATACAGGTCATTTCGCCGGAAGAAGTCGTTGTGGCAGAAGTTGCCGGACAGATGGATAAAGCGGCAAAAAAAGAGGCACTGGAGGCTTTGAGCGGACAGGCTAAACCGTCCTGGGTAAAGGCGTTAGAAGACGAGATGGCTTATGTTTATCCCTATGCATCCGTCGGAAAATATAAAAATAAATATTCCGTATCGGAGATCAAGCATGACCGGATGGAAAAGGCATTTGCAGACGACCAGAGTGTGCGTCCGGACTTTTTGAAGGAGGAGACAAAAGAGATCGTTCCAGCATTTATCGCAGAGAAAAAGACACAGGAGGTCTCACGCGGAGCCCTACGGGGAACGGCTATGCACAGGTTTATGGAGTGCTTTGATTTCTGCAATTATACAGGCAGAGCCAGTCTGGAGGAGCAGGCAGAGCGGATGCTTCATGAGGGACGCATGGACCCGGAGCAAAAGGAACTTTTGCAGATGGACCGCCTTTATACCTTTATGGAGACCGGGGTGGCAAAGCGCATGATGCAGGCGGCTGGTAGGAATGAACTATACGTGGAAAAGCCTTTTGTCATGAGCGTTTTTCCGCAGGAACTCTTTGACGAAGAGGAATCCGACAGCCGGAGTGATACGGTCTTGGTGCAGGGGATCATTGACGTATTTTTTGTGGAAGAGGACGGCATTGTACTGTTGGATTACAAGACAGACCGTGTGCAGCAGGCAGAGGAACTCGTCAAGCGTTATCAGGCACAGTTGCAGCTTTATGCACTGGCATTGGGGCGTACCATGGATCTGCCGGTCAAAGAAATTTTGATCTATTCCTTTTATCTGGAAAAAATGATTGCATTGTGAGGAGCAAGTATTTATACTATACATTGTTTCGTAGGAAATGAGATCGTGACACAGACCACCAGATCTGTGACATAGGAAGAAATAATAAGTAGGAGGACTTTTGAAATGAGCAGTTACGAATACGATGAGGCATGTATTCAGGCATTTCTTGAGCAGCAGTTGAAATTATTCCCGGAGGAGGTAGCCGAGACACCGGAGGAGGCAGAAGCCTTCTTAGAAGATTGTATGGCTATGGTCTGTGACAACAAGGACGAGGTCATCGAATACTTGGAAGATGAGATGGATATCGTAGGCATGGAAGAAGAGGAGATCTTGGAGGCGGAGGAAGTCTTTGCCATCGGAGACGGACGATATCTGGTAGTAGAAGGATAGTTGTATGAGACAGTATAAGAAGAGAATACCGGCACTTTTGCTGGTCCTGATCTTAGGGATTGGTCTGCTTTTTACAGGCTGTTCCATCGGAGACCGACAGGTGTATTTTGCCTCCAAGAGCGGGGGACACACGGTATTTAAGATTGGTCGGATGGCGTGTTCGCGTGAAGAGGCAAAGGTCTATCTGGCAAATTATAAAAATCTGTATGGAAAGATCTATGACACAGATCTGTGGTCGGAGGATTATGATACCAAGACCATGGAGGAAAGCATCAAGGATGCGGTCATCAGTCATCTGACCAAGGTCTATTCGCTGGATATGTATGCCCAGACTAAAGAGATCGAACTTTCCGAGGAGGAAAAGGACAAGGTGACGCAGGCGGCGGAGACCTATTACAAGTCTTTGAATCGGACAGAGCGCAAATACACCGGGGCGTCCAAAAAGGACATTACAAAGATGTATGAGCATTATGCGCTGGCGGAAAAGGTCTACAAGCAGTTGATGAGTGGTGTCGATGAGAATGTCAGCGAGGATGAGGCGCGTATCATGGAGGCAAATGTTATCTATGTGACGGATGAGACTCTGGCAAAGGATATTGCGACCCAGTTAAAGAACGGGGCTTCTTTTGACCGGCTGGCAAGTTCTTACAGTCAGGCAGACAGCATCCATGTGACTTTTGGCAGAAATACTTATGAGACTGCCGTAGAGGATGTGGTCTTCCAGTTGGATGATGGTGATATTTCCGATATGATCCAGGGGAAGGATGGCTACTACTTTTTTGAATGTGTCAGCAAATATAACGAAGAACTCTCAGAACAGAACAAGGTTGCCATTGTCAGCCAGCGACAGGAACAGGCGATGGAAGATGTGATCTCTGCGATCGAGACGGATTATTATTCGGATTTTAACCAGAAACTGTGGGATAAGATCACAATCGACAAGAACGACAAGATCACGACCGATTCTTTTTTTACTACTTTAGATGATAAAATAACCTTTTAAATTGGATATTATGGAAAGAATGTGTATAATAAAAGTTAGTAACAGATAAAAGTTATCAGAGGAAAAGGAGTGTTTGTTATGGCAGATACAAAAAAAGTTGATATGAAGAAAATGGCTGAGGAAGCAAAGAAAGCCACAGAGAGCGTAAAAGTTGCAGCAACAAAGGCAGCATCTTCTGTAAAGGCTGGTGCTGAGAAAGCAAAGAAGGCGACAGAGGCAGCCGCAACCGAGACCAAGAAGCAGGCAGAAAACGTGGCTACTGAAGTCAAGAAAGAGGCAGAAAAGCAGGCTGAGGCTGTGGTTACCGAGACCAAGAAAGCAAGCGAGACTGTAAAGAAGACAGCCAAAAAGGCTACGACCAGAAAGACTAGCAAGAAAAAGCCGGAAATGACCAAGTCAGCAGTATTACAGTTTGGCGGAGAAGATTTTAAGGTAGATGAGATCATCGCCAATGCACAGGCTGCATTCAAGGCAGAGAACAAGAGAAAGGCTATCTCTGATATCAAGGTATATATCAAGCCGGAAGAAAGAGCGGCTTATTATGTAGTGACTTCAGGAGAAAGCGAATACGCAGGCAGAATCGACTTATAATTTTATCATACATACGGACATCTTATAGTGATATAGAAGAACCTATAGACAGGTGTAAACTTGTCTATAGGTTTTTTTTTGATCTTATAAAGACCGCACGCCGTTTTCAAAAAAGTTGGCAAGTTTTTCTAAGTCTTCATCATTGATGGCGGGCTCTTTGACCTTGTGCAGGGCAATGATGCCGTTGATGGTAAAGGTGAGCAGGGCACCGACATAGTGGTAGTTGTCCGGCTGTAAGCCCTGTTCGATGGCTTTTGCATTTAGGGCGGCGGACAGTTGCTGGCTGAACTTCATATTGCCACTGCTAAAGGGCTGGATGTTATCATTTTGGCAGATGGAAAGTGCATCGTACATGTCTAAGAAAAAGGCATGGGGATCCTCAAACATATTGGCAAGATAGTGCATGCCGGATACCACACTGGATATGGCATCGTTGGAAAGGGCATCCATGAGATCATAGATGTCGCGATAATGGGCGTAAAAGGTAGATTTGTTGATCTGTGCCTCTGTTACGATATCGGTTACCGTGATCTTTTCGATCGGCTTTTTGCCAGTCATGCGAAGAAAGGCGTCGGCGATGGCTTTTTTTGTTTTTTGTACGCGGATATCCATAGAAATCCTCCTTTGCATTGCAGAAAAACAACGGATCGGACAGAAAGCGTTGCTTAACCAACGATACGGTGTCTATCTGCTGATTGTTTTACCCTTGTTTTGTCCTTATAATAACAACTGTAAGTTGGAAATGCAACTATGAGTTGGAAAAACAACCTATAGTTGAAAATATTTTATCAGGATAGAAAAGGAGTGGATCAAGATGAAGAATGAAGAAATGATGAAAAGCGGGTCTGTCTGGAAAGCCATTGCGTCTATGGCAATCCCGTCCGCGGTGATCATGATACTCATGATCTTTTACAATATCGCAGATATGTTTTTTATCGCAAGATTGGGGGACAACGCACAGGTGGCGGCAGTTTCTGTGGTATCTCCGGTATTTTCCATTATGTCAGCCATTGCCATGATGCTTGGAAACGGAGGCTGTACCATGATTGCCAAAGCCTTTGGGGCGGGAGAAAAGGATAAAGCCAAGACGTATTCCAGCCTTTGTATGTGGACCGCCATTGTGCTTGCTGTCGTATTTATCGTATTGGCACTGACCTTCGTCGATCCCCTGCTTGCCTTTTTGGGGGCGAAAGGTGACGTTGCCCTTTATGCCAAAAAGTATATGATCCCGATCGTCTTAGGATCCCCCTTTATGATGATCTCTACATCTGTTGCGCTTTTGCTTCGTGCGGAAGGTGCTGTCATGGAAGGTTTTTGCGGAAACCTCATTGGTACAGTGGTAAATCTGATTCTAGATCCCATTTTTATTCTTGTATTTCACTGGGGTGTTGCAGGAGCAGCGCTGGCGTCTGTAGCAGGAAATGCTTTGGCAACTTTTTACTATAGTTATGTCATTAGCAAAAAATCGCAGGCAATGTCATTTTCCTTAAAATATGCCAGAAAGGACGTAGGTGCGATCGGCCATATCCTGATCCTGGGACTTCCAAATGCCATTGCCAGTATCTTATCCGGTTTTGCATCCACCTTTAGCAACCAGATCTTGAGCGGTTACGGCACGGATGCCCTTGCCGCCATGGCTGCGGCTGGCAAATGTACCATGATCGCTACTACCCTTGTCATGGCAGTAGGAATGGGCTGTCAGGCACTGATCTCCTATAATTATGGGGCACAGAATATTCCGCGTCTCAAGGAAGTGGTGCGCAAATTATCTATTCTGGTCTTTGCTATCAGTATTGTGGCAGGTGCCTTTTGCTTTCTCTTCCGAAAAGTCATTATGGCACAGTTCTTAACGACGGATGTCTTAGACCTAGGCGTTCATATGGTGACCATCCTGCTTTTGACCAGTCCTATCATAGGCGTAGTCTATCTGGTGTCAGGCTATTTTCAGGCAATCGACCGGCCTATGGAATCTCTGGTCGTATCCATCCTTCGTCAGGGGCTCCTCCTGATCCCGGCACTCTATATCTGCAACCGTCTGTCGGGTCTGGATGGCGTTGTCTGGGCGTATGTGGTCGCAGATGTCATCAGTACGATCGTTGCCCTGATCGTTTATCTGATGCGAAAAAACCTTTGTATTATAAGGTCAAAATAAAATTATTAGCACTCATTTTGAATGAGTGCTAATTTTTTGTTGACTTTTGCATTTGGCTGTCTTATTATATTTTCTAGAACGTGAGAGATGGCGACATCCGTTCTATTTTATAGAAAGAAGGAATGATAGAAATGGAAAACAAACGTGGAAGTTTATCAATTACAAGCGAAAACATTTTTCCGGTAATCAAGAAATGGTTATATTCAGATCATGATATTTTTTATAGAGAATTGATCTCCAATGGCTGTGATGCCATTACTAAGTTAAAGAAACTGGATATGATGGGAGAATACGAACTCCCGGAAGACTATAAGGCAAAGATCCAGGTTATCGTCAGCCCGGAGGACAAGACCCTTACCTTTATCGATAACGGTCTTGGTATGACGGCAGAAGAAGTAGAGGAATACATCAATCAGATCGCTTTTTCCGGTGCTACCGACTTCTTGGAGAAGTACAAGGACAAGGCAAGTGAGGAGCAGATCATCGGTCATTTCGGATTGGGATTTTATTCTGCCTTCATGGTTGCGGATGAGGTACATATCGATACCTTATCTTATAAGGAAGGTGCCAAGGCTGTACATTGGGAATGTGACGGCGGTACTGAGTTCGAGATGGGTGACGGAGACAAGACAGAAGTCGGAACCAAGATCACTTTGTTCTTAAATGAGGACTGCCTAGAATTTGCCAATGAATACCGTGCAAGAGAAGTCATTGAAAAGTATTGCTCATTCATGCCGACGGAGATCTATCTTTCAAAGAAAGATGCACCGGAAGAATATGAGACCATCGATGTAGCAGACAAGCGCGACACCGATACCGTGATCGAGGAAATCCATACCGATGCCAAGATGGAAGAAAAGGAAAAAGAGGATGGCAGCAAGGAGATGGTCGAGGTAGAGCCTGCCAAAGACCAACTCAAGATCGTAAAGCGTCCGGTTCCTTTGAACGATACCAACCCACTTTGGACAAAGAACCCGAGCGAATGTACAGATGAAGATTATATCGCCTTTTACCGGAAGGTATTTATGGATTACAAGGAGCCGCTTTTCTGGATCCATCTGAATATGGATTATCCATTCAACCTGAAAGGTATCTTGTACTTCCCGAAGATCAACACCGAGTACGATTCGATCGAGGGTACGATCAAGTTATACAACAATCAGGTATTTATCGCGGACAACATCAAGGAAGTTATTCCGGAATTTCTGATGCTCTTAAAGGGTGTCATCGACTGCCCGGACCTGCCGCTGAACGTATCCCGTTCCGCTTTGCAGAATGATGGATTTGTTACCAAAATTTCTGAGTACATTACCAAGAAGGTGGCTGACAAACTCATTGGTATGTGCAAGACCGACAAGGAAAATTATGAGAAATATTGGGATGACATCAGCCCATTTATCAAGTTTGGCTGCTTAAAGGACAATAAGTTCTGTGACAAGATGAATGACTATATCCTCTTTAAGGATATTGACGGCAAGTACACGACCTTACCGGAACTCCTTGTTGCAGAAGAAAAGACCGAGGAAAAGGCAACGGATGAAAACGGCGAGACCGTGGATGTCGAGGAAGTAAAGGAAGATGCCGGTGCGGCTGAAGGTGAGCCGGAAGATAAGAGAAAGACCATCTTCTATGTGACTGATATGCAGCAGCAGAGCCAGTATATCAACCTGTTCCGTGAGCAGGGCATGAATGCGGTTGTTCTGGACCACACGATCGACAATTCCTTTATCACACAGTTAGAGCAGCGCAATCAAGACTACAAGTTCTTGCGAATCGATGCAGATCTGACAGAAAACCTGGTTGAGGAGGCTTCTGAGGAAGACTTGAAGGCTGCACAGGATGCCCTTTCTGCACTCTTTAAGAAGGCATGCGGCAAGGACAATCTGACCGTAAAGGTAGAGAAGTTCAAGAACAAGGACATTTCTTCTATGCTGACAGTTTCTGAGGAAAGCAGACGTATGCAGGAAATGATGAAGATGTACAATATGTACGGCATGGATCCGTCTATGTTTGGCGGAGACGAGACGCTGGTACTCAATGTGGACAACGACCTTGTCAAATACATGTTTGAGCATGCAGATGGCGAGAATGTAGAGATGTTCGCACAGCAGTTGTACGATCTGGCATGTCTGGCAAATAAGCCACTTGCACCGGAAGCCATGACAGCATTTGTTGCCCGTAGCAACAAGATCATGATGCTTTTGGCACAGGATAAATAAGATATAAAATAAAAATGTACCGGATACAGAGAAAGGTCTGTATCCGGTCTTTTTTTATATTGACAGAAAAGAAATGCGTATTATGATGAAAGTAAGAGAAGTTTTTCATGGATGTGCATAAAAACAGGGGGATCAGATTATGGCAGAAAGAAATCATGAAGTGACAAAAAGACAGCCGCTCTTAGATGCCAGGGGAAACATCGCAGAGCCGGGCTGGTCGAGAAGACAGTTGCAGGTCTATGACCGGACAAAGATCAAGGCAGCCAGGTTCCGTATCAAGGAATGGGACTATTATCTGGTGGTAGGGGATGCATGTGCCGTGGCATTTACCCTATCGGATGATGGCTATGTGGGCTTACAGTCGGTATCTTTGCTGGAATTGGGAGAGCATCCTTGGGAGCACACAGAGACCATTTTGGATGCTTTTCCTATGGGAAAGTTTCACTTGCCGGGCAATTCTTCCGCCGGAGATATTGTCTATGATAAGGGCAGGTTACAATTATCTTATTGTCTGGAAGAAATAGAGGGCAAGCGGGTGCGGCATATCCGGGGCAATTTTGCAGACTTTTATCAGAAGAAGCCTTTTTCCTGTGATATTGTCTTGGAAGAACCGGACATGGATACCATGGTCATTGCGACCCCTTGGGATAAGGATGGACATTTTTACTACAATCAAAAGATCAACTGTATGCGGGCGAGCGGCTGGGCAGACTATGACGGCAAACGCTATGTCTTTGATCCGGCAAGGCATTTTGGAACGCTGGATTGGGGCAGGGGAGTCTGGACTTATGACAATACCTGGTATTGGGGATCCGGCAACTGTGACTTAGATGGGCATGCCTTTGGCTTCAATATCGGCTACGGATTTGGCAATACCAAGGCGGCGACTGAAAATGTCATCTTTTATGATGGCGTGGCACACAAGATCGATGATGTGACCTTCCACATCCCACAGGACGATTATTGCAAGCCTTGGACTTTTTCTTCCAGCGATGGACGCTTTGAGATGGAGTTTATGCCAATTCTTGACCGCAGTGCCTGTATGGACTACAAACTGATCGTCTCCGATCAGCACCAGGTCTTTGGCAAAATGAGCGGCGTGGCGGTCTTAGATGACGGCACGCATCTTCATATAAAAGATGTCTTATGTTTTGCGGAAAAAGTGCATAACCGCTATTAAAAAAACAGGTCAGTCTCTTGTGAGGCTGACCTGCTTTTATGTAAGTTTATTTGGAAGCAATTTCTTTTTTTAAGTTCTTGTGCGCCGTAGAAAGCATAAGTTTGATACGGTTGAGCTGGTTTACTTCCGATGCGCCCGGATCATAGTCAATGGCAACGATATTTGCCTTTGGATATTCGTGGCGCAATTCTTTGATAACACCCTTTCCGACAATGTGGTTTGGCAGACATGCAAACGGCTGGGCACAAATGATATTCGGCACGCCCTGATGCATGAGTTCTAACATTTCACCGGTTAAGAACCAGCCTTCACCGGTCTGGTTACCAATGGATACGATGGACTCAGCATTTTTGGCTGTGTCTTCGATATAGCAGGTCGGTTCAAAGTGCTTGCTCTTTGCCAGTTCGTCTCTGGCATCTTTTCGCATCCATTCAAAGAAACGGATGAGCATCTTATTGAGGCGGGCTGTCTTTTTGGACTCGCCCAGATTGTCTGCCTTGTAGATCTGGTTGTAGCAGCAGTAGAGCAGGAAGTCTGTCAGATCCGGTACAACGGCTTCTGCACCTTCAGATTCCAAAAGCGTTACTACGTCATTGTTGGCTGCCGGATGGTATTTTACCAGAATTTCGCCGACAACGCCGACACGCGGTTTCTTCTCATCTGTGATCGGCAGACAGTCGAAATCGCGGATGATCTGGCGGCACATCTGCTTGTACTTGCGATGGGAAAGGAAGCCGTCCTGGGTTACAAAGGCAATGACGCGCTCTTTCCATTTTTCATGCAGGGCATTGGCAGAACCCGGTGTCACTTCATATGGACGCATGCGGTATAAGCAGCGCAGGAAGATGTCGCCAAATTCCAAGGCGTATAGGCCATGCTGGATCAGAGCCGGTGTGATCTTAAATCCCGGATTCTTTTCTAATCCGACCATATTTAAGGACACGACCGGAACATCCGGGTAACCTGCCTTGGCAAGGGCACGACGGATAAAGGCGATATAGTTGGTCGCACGGCATCCGCCACCGGTCTGGGTGATGAGGATCGCTGTCTTGTTCATGTCGTAATTGCCGGAAGCAATGGCAGCCATGATCTGACCGACAACGATCAGAGACGGATAGCAGGCATCGTTATTTACATATTTCAGACCGACATCTACACATTCTCTGGCAGAGATCTGTGGGATGGATAAATGGTATCCTGCGGCAACAAATGCCGGTTCCAAAAGTTCAAAATGGATCGGCGACATCTGCGGACAGATGATGGTGTAATCCTTGCGCATTTCCTCGGTAAAGATGACACGCTCAAAGTTTGCCGGTTTGATCTCGCGCTTTTCTACTTTCTTTTCTCTGACACGGATGGCAGAGAGGAGAGAGCGGATACGGATCCTTGCAGCACCCAAGTTATTTACTTCATCGATCTTTAAGCAGGTATAGATCTTGCCGGAGCCTGTCAAAATATCACTGACCATATCGGTTGTTACGGCATCGACACCGCAGCCGAAAGAGTTGAGCTGGATCATATCCAGATCGTCTCTGGTCTTGACAAAGTTGGCGGCAGAGTAAAGTCTGGAATGATACATCCACTGATCCATAACCAGGATCGGACGCTCCAGATTACCCAGATGTGACACAGAATCCTCGGTCAAAACACAGATGCCGTAAGAGTTGATCAGTTCCGGGATACCATGGTTGATCTCAGGATCGACATGGTATGGACGACCTGCCAGAACGATACCGCGTCTACCGGTTTCCTTCATATATTTGAGGACTTCTTCACCCTTTTTCATCATTTCCAGACGGGTCACTTCCTGCTCTTTCCAGGCATCGGTGACAGCCTCGCGCACTTCGGATTCTGGTATGTCAAATTCTTCCTTGAAGCATTTGACCAGTGTCAGGCTTGCCTTCTCCTCGCTGCCAAAGGACATGAAAGGATTGATAAAACGCACCTTGCCGGAAGTGATCTCGTCCACATTATTCTTGATGTTTTCCGAATAAGAGGTAACGATCGGACAGTTGTAGTGGTTACCGGCATCCGGGAACTCGTTTCTTTCATAGAAGAGTGCCGGATAGAAGATAAAGTCTACATTGCCCTCATCAATGAGCCACTGGATATGTCCGTGTGCCAACTTGGCAGGATAACATTCGGATTCACTTGGAATGGATTCAATGCCCATCTCATAGATCTTTCTGGAAGAAGAAGGAGATAAGACAACGGAAAATCCGAGTTTTTTAAAGAAAGTTGCCCAGAATGGGTAGTTTTCGTACATATTCAAAACTCTCGGAAGTCCGACCGTGCCACGTTTTGCTTCTTCTCTTGGCAGTGGTTCGTAATCAAAGATACGCTTGTTCTTATATTCAAAAAGGTTTGGAATATTTTCTTTGTTCTTTTCCTTGCCCAGACCCTTTTCACAACGGTTACCGGTAATGTAACTGCGGTTGCCGGAGAAACGGTTGATGGTCAAAAGACAGTGGTTGGTGCATCCCTGACAACGGGCAAGTTTGGTCGTATAGGTCAGTTCATTGATCTGGTCAATGGTCAGCATAGTGGTCTGATAGTCTTCTTCGTGGCGTTCTCTGGCAATCAGGGCACAACCGAAAGCACCCATGATACCGGCGATGTCAGGTCTTACTGCCTGGCAGCCGGAAATGCGCTCGAAAGAACGAAGCACGGCGTCATTGTAAAAAGTACCGCCCTGTACGACAACGTGTTCTCCGAGTTCTTTCGGATCGGAGAGTTTGATAACCTTAAAGAGGGCATTTTTGATCACGGAATAAGCAAGACCGGCAGAAATATCAGCCACGGTCGCACCTTCCTTTTGTGCCTGCTTTACCTTGGAGTTCATAAATACCGTACATCTTGTACCAAGATCAATCGGATTCTTGGCAAACAAGGCTTCCTTAGCAAAATCCGCAACGGTAAAGTTTAAAGATTTTGCAAAAGTCTCGATAAAGGATCCGCAACCGGAAGAACATGCCTCATTCAACTGCACGCTGTCAACGGTCTGGTTCTTGATCTTGATGCATTTCATATCCTGTCCGCCGATGTCTAAGATACAATCGACCTCCGGGTTAAAGAAGGCAGCAGCATAGTAGTGTGCCACGGTCTCGACTTCGCCTTCGTCAAGCATGAGTGCGGACTTTAAGAGTGCCTCGCCGTATCCTGTGGAGCAGGAATGAACGATGTGGGCATCCTCCGGCAACTTGCTGTAGATGTCTTTGATGGCACCGATGGCGGTAGCAAGCGGGCTGCCGTTGTTGTTGCTGTAGAAAGAGTAGAGCAGTGAGCCGTCCTCATCTACCAGTGCAATCTTGGTCGTGGTCGAACCGGCATCGATACCCAGATAGCAGTTGCCGTGGTAAGAGGCAAGGTCAGCGGTACGGACATGGTTGTTGCCGTGGCGCTTGATAAAGGCATCGTATTCTTCTTCTGAGGCAAAGAGCGGCTCCATGCGGGCTACTTCAAATTCCATATGAATATTGGAAGACAATTTTGCCATAATATTGGTAATGGCAAACTGCTTTTCTTCCTTATAATTAAGGGCTGAACCGATCGCGGCGAACAGATGTGAGTTCTCCGGCGTGATGGCATGCTCATCATCCAGATTTAAGGTACGGATGAAGGTCATTTTTAACTGATCCAGGAAATGCAAAGGACCTCCTAAAAAGGCAACATGACCGCGGATCGGCTTACCGCAGGCAAGACCGGAAATGGTCTGGTTGACAACCGCCTGGAAAATGGAGGCAGACAGGTCTTCCTTGGTGGCTCCTTCGTTGATGAGGGGCTGGATATCTGTCTTGGCAAATACACCACATCTGGCTGCGATCGGGTAGATCGCCTTGTAATTCTTGGCATATTCGTTCAGACCGGAGGCATCTGTCTGGATCAGAGAAGCCATCTGGTCGATAAAGGAACCGGTACCACCGGCACAGATACCGTTCATACGCTGTTCTACGTTACCGTTTTCAAAGTAGATGATCTTGGCATCCTCACCACCAAGTTCAATGGCAACGTCTGTCTGTGGTGCATAGTGGGTCAGGGCAGTAGAGACTGCGATAACCTCCTGGACAAAATCAATGCCCAGATGCTTGGCAAGTGTCAGACCGCCGGAACCGGTGATCATCGGAGATACCATGATCTCGCCGGTGCTGTCAAATGCTTTATGTAACAGGTTACTTAAGGTTTCCTGAATGTTGGCAAAATGGCGTTCGTAATCAGAAAAGATAAGATTGTCCTGCTCATCAAGGATTGCAATTTTGACGGTTGTAGAACCGATGTCGATTCCTAACTTGTACAATTTTTCATTCATAATGATGTAAACCCTTTCTAAAAACTTATATGATAACTGTTTACTCCCGTTAATCCCATAGATTGAAGTCTGTCCTTTCCTATTATTATATAGAAAACAAACAGAGTTATTATACGACACAAATCGACAAAAAACAAGAAGCGGATTCGTTGACAAAAAGTGGGAAGCACCCTATAATTAAAATAATTATGCAATATCGTCGGTGACTATACCATTCCTTAAGATATTGCGAGAGTGAGGAGAATACTTTTATGCTAAATAAGTTAGAACGTGCTCTGGGTAAATATGCCATTCCGAATCTGATGCGTTATTTGATCGGGGGCTATGTGCTGGGGTATTTTTTGATGTTGGGAAGCCGCATTACCAGTGTAAACTTTCTGACCTATATGACCTTAGAGCCTTATTATATTATCCATAAGTTCCAGATCTGGCGTATCTTTACTTGGATCATGATCCCGGAGACTTCCAATATCCTGTTCTTTGCGATCATGCTCCTTTTGTATTATCAGTTGGGAACGGCGCTGGAGAATGCATGGGGGACATTTCGCTTTAATGCCTATATCATTGGAGGCATGCTTGCGACTCTGATCGGTGCTTTTGTTTTGTATTTTATTTACGGTGCGGTGACCGGCAGTCCGGTAGCAGGTGTTGGCGGTTATTTTAGTATGCAGTACATCAACCTGTCGATCTTTTTAGCATTTGCCGTATGCTTCCCGGATATGGAAGTGCTTTTGTACTTTATCATTCCGATCAAGATGAAGTGGATGGCAGTGGTTTATGCCGTTATGATCGCGATCAGTCTGGTGGGATCCTCCTGGTCAGGTCGTGTGGCGATCATCTGCTCCCTGCTCAACTTCCTGATCTTTTATCTGTCATCCCGCAATTACAGACGTGTGGATCCGCGTGAGATCCACCGCAAGCAGGAATATAAGCGCAAGGCGGCAGCCGGTGCAGGACCAAGGAGAGACAGGAGCGGCGCACCGATCGCAAGACACAAGTGTGCGGTATGCGGCAGGACAGAACTGACAAACCCGGAACTGGAATTCCGTTTCTGCTCAAAATGCAACGGCAATTATGAATATTGTCAGGATCATCTGTTTACACACAAACACATCCAGTAGGCAATACCAAAGAGGAATATAAGTGGATAAGTCCACAGATGGAGAGGAATAGATCAATGGAGAACGAAAAAGAAGTAGTATCAAAGAATTTTATCGAGATGGAGATCGACAAGGACCTGGCAGAGGGGGTTTACGACACCGTATGTACCCGTTTCCCGCCGGAGCCAAATGGTTATCTGCATATCGGTCATGCCAAGTCCATCCTGTTAAACTATGGTCTGGCAAAAAAATACAATGGCGAATTTCACATGCGTTTTGACGACACCAACCCAACCAAGGAACGTGAGGAATTTGTAGAGTCCATCAAAAAAGATATTCAGTGGCTGGGCGCAGACTGGGGCGACCATCTGTATTTTGCATCCAACTATTTTGACCAGATGTATGAAGCAGCTATTACTCTGATCAAAAAGGGCAGGGCATACTGCTCTGACTTAAATGCAGACCAGATCCGTGAGTACCGCGGTACTTTGACAGAGCCTGGCAAGGAAGATCCGAATGCAGGCCGTAGCATCGAAGAAAATTTACAGATCTTTGAAGATATGAAAAATGGCAAATACGAGGACGGATCCATGGTACTGCGTGCCAAGATCGATATGACATCACCGAATATCAATATGAGAGATCCGATTCTCTACCGTGTGGCACATATGCATCATCACAACACCGGTGATAAGTGGTGCATTTATCCTATGTATGATTTCGCACATCCGATCGAGGATGCGATCGAGGGCATCACACATTCTATCTGCACACTGGAATTTGAAGACCACAGACCACTCTATGACTGGGTTGTTCGTGAGGTCGGTTTTGCACATCCGCCAAGACAGATCGAATTTGCCAAGATGTATCTGACCAATGTCGTTACCGGCAAGCGTTACATCAAGCGTCTGGTAGAAGAAGGCATCGTAGACGGCTGGGATGATCCGCGTCTGGTATCCATTGCAGCCCTGCGCCGCCGTGGCTTCACACCGGAGTCCATTGCAAAGTTCGTAGAACTCTGTGGCGTGTCAAAGAGCAATTCTTCTGTAGATTATGCCATGCTTGAGTATTGTATCCGTGAGGACTTAAAGAACAAAAAGAGCCGTGTGATGGCAGTGCTTGATCCAATCAAGGTTGTGATCGACAATTATCCGGAAGGACAGATCGAGTATCTGGAAGCACCGAATAACCTGGAAAATCCGGAACTTGGCACCCGTCAGGTACCATTTTCCAGAGAGATCTATATTGAGCGCAATGATTTTATGGAAGAACCGCCACGCAAGTATTTCCGTATGTTCCCGGGCAATGAAGTGCGCCTGATGAATGCTTACTTCGTGACCTGTAATTCTTTTGAAAAGGACGAAAATGGCAATATCACAGAGATCCATTGTACCTATGATCCGGCATCCAGAGGCGGTAACAGCCCGGATGGACGAAAGGTAAAGGGCACTATCCACTGGGTATCCTGCGAGACAGCCGTTCCGGCAACCATCCGCCTCTATGAGAATATCGTAGATGAGGAAGCCGGCGTTTACAATGAGGATGGTAGCCTCAACTTAAATCCAAATTCTCTGACGGTTTTGGAGAATTGTTATGTGGAGCCATCCATCGCAGAGGCAGAGGCGTATGACAGTTTCCAGTTTGTACGTCAGGGCTTCTTCTGCGTAGATGCAAAGGATTCTTCCAAGGAGCATCTGGTATTCAACCGGATCGTATCTTTGAAGTCTTCCTACAAATTGCCGACAGCCTAAGTTGGTTTTAGCAGAAAGTGTGAAATAATGAATTTATTATCTGGATTAGAGAAATTTGGTCTGAAAGGCGATGGCGAGTTAGACATCTTAAATGATGGCAGCGAGGCGAAAAAGAAACAGACCGAAAAGGCAAAGGCAGAAGTGGTAGAATTGACCGAAAAGGATTTCCTTTTGGATCACAAGATGAAGTGCCCGATCTGCGACAAGGAATTTGTTGTCAAAGGGGTAAAGAGTTCCAAGGTCAAGAGAAAGGAACCGGATGCGGATCTTCGTCCAAACCATGAGTATGTCGATACCTTAAAGTACGGTGTATGTGCCTGCCCGTCCTGCGGATATGCAGCCCTGCGCCGAAATTTTGAGCATTTGTCACCGACACAGCGCAAATGGATCCGTGAGCAGATCTCAGCCAATTTTAAGCCGGTCGAAGAACCAAAGATGGAAGTCTACACCTATGATTATGCGGTAGAAAAGTACAAGCTGGCGCTGGTTTCCGCTATGGCAAAAAAGGCAAAACTGAGTGAGAAGGCATACATATGCTTAAACATCGCGTGGCTGCGCCGTGCCGAGATTAAGACCATACCGGATGATACGCCGATGAATAAGAAACGTATCGAAAACTGCCAGAAAGAATATGAGGGATTTTACCGTCAGGCATACGATGGCTTTATGAAAGTGACCAGCACAGAGATGCCGCCTTACAATGGTATGGATGCCAATACGGTCGATTATATTCTGGCAAACATGGCAGTCCACTATAAAGATTATGACATTGCGTCCAAACTGATCAGTCGTCTGATCACATCTTCCGGCACATCCAAGCGCATGAAGGATAAGTGTCTGGAGTTAAAGGAACAGATCGTAGCAGACTTGAAGGCAAAGGCAAATTAGTATCAGACCGGGCAGAGTTTTTCTGTCCGGTTTGGAAGTTAAGAGGAGAAGATGGAACAGGAAATTCGTTTTTACAAGGGTTTAGCAAAGCTGTATCCGAATGTCGCGTCTGCGGCAACGGAGATCATTAACTTACAGGCAATCCTAAATCTGCCAAAGGGGACAGAGCATTTTATCACCGATGTGCATGGCGAATATTTGCAATTCCGTCACATCCTGCGTAATGCATCCGGGGCGATCCGAAGAAAGATCGATGATGTATTCGGACCGGCACTGCGCATGGAAGAAAAAAAGGAACTGGCAGCGCTTATCTATTATCCGCGGGAAAAGTTAGAGCAGGTGGAGGCCAAGGAAAAGGACATCGAGGAATGGTATCAGGTGACCATCCACCGTATGATCCTGCTCTGCCGGAGTGCAGCATCCAAGTACACGCGTTCCAAGGTACGAAAAGCAATGCCGACGGATTTTGCCTATGTGATCGAGGAGTTGATGAGCGGCAGACCGGATGAGGCAGACCAGGAGGCTTATTACAATGAGATCATCCATTCGGTCATCACGACAGGCAGGGCAAGAGAGATGATCGTGGCATGTGCAGATCTGATCCGCCGTCTGGTCGTCGATCATCTGCATGTGGTTGGTGATATTTATGACAGGGGACCAAGCCCACACCTGATCCTGGATTCTCTTATGAACCATCATTCCGTGGATATCCAGTGGGGCAATCATGACATCCTGTGGATGGGAGCAGCGGCAGGAAGCAGACCTTGCATTTGCAATGTCATCCGTATTGCGGCGCGCTACGGCAATCTGGCGACCTTGGAGGAGGGCTATGGCATCAATCTTTTGCCGCTTGCCAAACTGGCGATGGAATATTATGGGGATGATCCATGTCTCTGTTTCCGTGAGCAGAGTGCTTATCAGAATTTAGACCAGGCGAAGCATCTGACCTTAGATACCAGTCTGGAAGAAAAGATGCACAAGGCAATTACCATCATGCAGTTTAAGATCGAGGGACAGATGATCTTATCCCATCCGGATTTTGGCATGGAAGACCGTCTGCTGCTGGATAAGATCGATCTTTCCCAGGGCAGTGTGACGATCGATGGCATTTCTTATCCGATGAAGGATAAGCATTTTCCGACATTAGATCCTGAGCATCCATATCTTTTGACCGAGCAGGAACAGGAAGTGATCGACCAGATCCAGCAATCCTTTATGCATTGCGAGAAATTGCAGCAGCACATACAGTTTTTGTACTCTCATGGAAGCCTTTACAAGGTCTACAATGGCAACCTTTTGTATCATGGCTGTATTCCGCTGACCAAGGATGGCAAGTTCTTACCGGTCCGCTTATTCGGAAAGACTTATACGGGCAGAGCCCTGTATGATGTATTGGATTCCTATGCCAGAAAAGGCTATTATGCGACGGACCACAGGGAAAGAATACGCGGGCAGGCGATCCTCTGGTATTTGTGGGAGAATCCGGATTCACCGGTATTCGGCAAGGAAAAGATGGCGACCTTTGAACGCTATTTCGTGGCAGACAAAGCCTTGCATGTAGAGCCGAAAAACCCATACTATCAGATGCTCAATGATGAAAAGATGGCAGATGCCGTCTTAAAGGAATTTGGTTTGTCGGGCGCAGATGCCCACATTATTAACGGACACATCCCGGTCGAGGCAAAGGCGGGAGAATCGCCGGTCAAATGTAACGGCAAACTGCTCATCATTGACGGTGGTCTGTCTAAAGCCTATCAGCCAAAGACCGGTATTGCCGGATATACACTGATCTACAATTCCTATGGACTGGTCTTGGCAGCCCATGAGCCTTTTACATCGGTAGCCAAGGCAGTAGAGCAGGGAAGTGATATCCATTCCGACCGTATTCTGGTCCAGCAGGTCTTGAAGCGCAAGCGTGTGGCAGATACGGATATCGGGCGGGAATTAAAAGAAAATGTTGCGGATTTGCAAGGGCTTTTGGAAGCCTATCGCACAGGGCTGATCCCTGAGCGGCATGAACGTTGATTATCTGTGTCTTTTTCTATATTGCATAGGTGTCATATGCATTTGTTTTTTAAATAATTTTGTAAAGTAATTAGAGTCGTTGATGCCAACAGAGGCTGCAATATCAGCAATACTGGATGTCGTGCAACGCAGGAGCAAACAGGCTTCAGAGATACGACGGCAGAGCAGATATTGGGTTATTGTCTTTCCTACTTCTTTTTTAAAGAGCGTAGAAAGGTAGTTTGGTGTCAACGACAATTCTTTTGCAAGATGTTCTACGGAAATTTCTTCATTCATGTGCAGTTCTAAATAGAGGATACAATTCTGAATTGGTCTGGTGTAGGTAGCAAGGGAAAATGTGTTGGATAGCATACAATAGGTATCAATCATTTTTTCAATGATCTGTCCGACTTCATCAAAACTACCTGCTATCTCGATTAGATAGGTAAAGCGTGAGGCGTAGTGATTGATGTAGATATTGGGTACATAATTTTGCTCAATATCCTTGCGGAAAAGTGTATTCATTGAAAGGGCAGAATCTTTAAACTGACGCAGTGGGGAAATGGGAATAGAACAAATATGTCCATCACTATGTTGGAGCGTCTGCTTTGTTAAACGGAGTTCATGCTTGGCTTTTGCGGCATTCCCTTCCACGATCGCCTGATGCAGACGTTGTTCTGACGCATTGCGCTCGTTAATAAAACGAAGTTCTTCATAAAAGTCATCCATCTTATAATCCTGTGGAAAATTCTCCTTTGTTATATCATAAAAATTGTTATGGGTAGAAAAAATATCCTCTAGTAGGGAATCCAGATACATTTTTTTGCGCACTCCTTTTTGATAAAAAGATAATTCAATGATAATTTGGATAATAGCATAGAACTTTACTGTTTTTCAAGAGTTATCTTCTATTCCTTAGACTCCTTTACAAGTACAATGGATATCATCTTGGAACTATACATAATGTTTCTGGAATAAAAGGTAAAAAAAGGAGGAGAAAAGGATGTATTATTGCAATCCGATCAATATACCCTATCGCTATCAGTATGTAAAAAAAGACGATCGGGCGGTCATTTATAGAGAGGCGGCAGATCCGTCACTGGTAGTATTTCATGGAAAATACTATATGTTTCCATCCATGACAAAAGGATATTTAGTCAGCGAGGATATGGTAAATTGGCAAGTGAAAAAATTGCAGGGATTACCGGTTTATGATTATGCCCCGGATGTGCGCGTGATGGGGGAATACTTGTATTTCAGTGCATCCCGCAGAGATTCCAATTGTGATTTTTACCGGACAAAAGATCCGGAATCAGGTGTCTTTGAAAAAATAGAGGGGACTTTTGATTTTTGGGATCCGAATCTCTTTGTGGATGATGACGGACGTGTCTATTTTTACTGGGGATGTTCCTCTGTGGAACCGATTTACGGTGTGGAACTTGATCCAAAGACTATGAAACAGATTGGCCAGCCGATGGCTTTATTTGATAATCATAAGAATGATTATGGCTATGAACGTGTGGGAGAGGATCATAATGAACAGAAGCGGAGAGATATGGCATTTGAGCAAATGCTTATTCAGGGGTTGAGTGCACAGTTGGGGAAAAATCCGAGTGAGGTAGCAGACGTATATGAACTGATAGAACTTTTGCCAGAGGAAAGACGCCTTTTTATGGAACGCTTATTAGGTCCAACACCGAATATGGAAGGGGCGTGGATGACCAAATATCAGGGAAAATACTATCTGCAATATGCAGCAGCAGGAACAGAGTACAATATTTACCCGGATGGAGTTTATGAAGCAGACCACCCATTGGGACCTTTTACCTTGGCAAAAAACAATCCGTATTCATATAGCCCGGGAGGGTTTATGCCGGGAGCAGGACATGGATCAACAATGCAGGATCTAAAAAATAATTGGTGGCATACAGCAACGATGCGCATTTCCTGCAATCATGAATTTGAACGACGTCTTGGCCTCTGGCCGGCAGGATTTGATAGGGATGGAGAACTTTTCTGCAATCAACGTTACGGAGATTGGCCGATTCTTCTGGATGAAAATAAGGAGCAAGATCCGTGGAGAGAACCGGATTGGATGCTTTTATCCTATGGAAAACAGGTTAAAGCATCGAGTCAGAAAGAAGCAGGAAAATCTGCCGCCAATGTGGTTGACGAAAATTGTCAGACTTGGTGGAAAGCCATGGATGAAGACAGCCAACCGTGGATTATGGTTGATCTGGGGAAAGCAATGGATATTCATGCTATCCAACTTAATTTTATGGATGATCATAAGGAAGTGGACATGTCGCAAGAGAGGATGGAGAAAGAGAATCCGGAGGAGTTGACCGAGCGTATCAAGGGAAGTCGATATATTGAAGATGAACTGGATCCGATCAATTATCTGTTAGAGGGCTCAGAAGATGGAAAAAACTGGGAGACACTGGCAGATAAAAAACAGGTAACAACAAGTTTGCCACACGATTTTTTGGTATGGGAGCAGGGAATTATGTATAGATTTATCCGGGTTACGGTCGTAAGTCAGCCACATGAACCGAGTGCCTGCATGGCAGGGATCCGTATTTTTGGACTTGGTAATGGGCAAGCCCCGGCGCCGGTTACGGATGTAACGGCGGAGAGAATAAGCGGCACAGATATGAATCTGGCATGGAAGGGGAGTGCAGTTGGGTATGAGATTCTCTGGGGACATGAAAAAGATAAATTGTATCACAGTTATCGGGTCTTTGGAGATAAGGAAAAAACCATACGTGCATTAGTTTCGCAGATGTCACAGTATTATGTGCGCATTGATGCTTTTAACGAAAATGGCATCACCCATGGTAAATGCCTGCCTGTTAAAAATAAAATGTAATCATTAAAAATACCCATCACAGTTTGTTTTTACTGTGATGGGTATTCTTATCATAGGCACCTTTTAGGTTATTTTGCCTTATTCTTTTCTAATTCCTGCATCTTCATAGCACGAACCTTGAGCGGAAGACCAAAGAGTGTGATAAATCCTTCAGCATCATGGTGATCGTAGAGATCTCCGGTCGTGAAACTTGCAAGTGACTCACTGTAGAGTGAGTATGGAGAAGTAGTACCGGCTTTGATGATGTTGCCCTTGTATAACTGGAACTTGACTTCGCCTGTTACGTATTCCTGGGTAGAAGTAACGAAAGCCTGGATGGCTTCGCGCAGTGGGGTAAACCATTTACCTTCGTAAACGACCTGTGCTAATTTGTTGCCCATGTCTTTCTTGACTTCCATGGTAGCACGGTCAAGTACCAGTTCCTCTAACTGAGAATGTGCTTCCATGAGGATGGTTCCGCCCGGTGTTTCATATACGCCACGGCTCTTCATACCAACAACACGGTTTTCTACGATATCTACGATACCGATACCATGTTTGCCGCCCAGGCGGTTCAATTCACGGATGATGTCGGAAACTTTCATCTTTTTACCATTGACAGAAGTAGGAATACCCTTTTCAAAAGTCATAGTAACATATTCGCCCTGGTCAGGAGCCTTCTGTGGTGTAACGCCCAGAACTAACATATGATCGTAATTTGGCTCTAAAGAAGGATCTTCGAGTTCCAGACCTTCGTGACTGATATGCCATAAGTTACGGTCACGGCTGTAAGACTGGTCGGTAGAGAATGGAAGATCAATGCCGTGAGCCTTGCAGTATTCGATCTCGGATTCGCGGGAATCCATCTTCCACTTGTCATCACGCCAAGGAGCGATAACCTTGATGTCAGGGGCAAGAGCCTTGATACCGAGTTCAAAACGGATCTGGTCATTTCCCTTACCGGTAGCACCGTGACAGATGGCAACGGCTCCCTCTTTGCGGGCAACTTCCACTAATTTCTTTGCGATGCCCGGACGAGCCATGGAAGTACCGAGCAGATATTTATTCTCATAAACCGCACCTGCCTGCACACAAGGAATGATATAATCATCACAAAATTCATCCGTTATATCTTCGATATATAACTTGGAAGCACCGGATAATCTGGCACGTTCTTCCAATCCGTCCAATTCTTCGCCCTGACCGCAGTCGATACAGCAACATACGACATCGTATCCGTAATTCTCCTTGAGCCATGGGATAATGGCTGTGGTGTCCAGCCCGCCTGAGTAGGCTAATACTACTTTTTCTTTCATAATGAAATGTTCCTCCTTATTGATAGGCACGCGATCGTGCAATTTGTATCTGAAATATCGTCTTTCCTCTTACATCAGACCTAGAAATAATATACAACAAATACTTTAGCAGTGCAAGTGTAAAAATATGCATTTTAAAAGAATAAATAAACATGGTAAGATATATAAACTCATAAACTAAACAAAGAATAAAAAAGTGTGGTGCATAAATATTCATTAAAATTGTAAAAAACTTACATTTTCCTCTTTACGAACAGGGGAGAATGTACTAATATGAAAAAAGAGATTTTTCGATTAAGAAAAGAGGGCGAAAGATGATAAAAGCAGGAATTATTGGAGCAACCGGTTATGCAGGCGGTGAACTGGTCCGCCTTTTGCTAGGACATAAAGAAGTAGAGATTGTGTGGTATGGTTCCCGTTCTTATGTGGACGAGAAATATGCACATGTCTATCGTAATATGTTTGAAATTGTGGATGCAACCTGTCTGGACGATAATCTGCAGGAACTTGCAAGTCAGGTGGAGGTGATCTTTACGGCAACACCGCAGGGCTATCTGGCATCCATATTGACAGAGGAGATCCTGAGTCAGGTTAAGATCATAGATCTGAGCGCGGACTACCGCATCAAAGATGTCGCTACTTATGAAAAGTGGTATGGTATCACACATAAGAGCCCACAGTTTATAGAGGAAGCGGTTTACGGTCTGTGTGAGATCAATCGCGACAAGATGCAGAACGTGCGTCTGGTAGCCAATCCGGGCTGTTATACGACCTGTTCCATTCTGACGACCTATCCATTTGTCAAAGAGGGACTGATCGATCATCACACCCTGATCGTAGATGCTAAGTCCGGTACATCCGGCGCGGGCAGAGGGGCAAAGGTACAAAACCTTTTCTGTGAAGTCAATGAGAATATGAAGGCATACGGTGTAGCGACACACCGCCATACCCCGGAGATCGAGGAACAGTTGGGCTATGCCTGTGGGGAGGACGTGACCATTTCCTTTACACCGCATCTTGTGCCTATGAACCGTGGCATCTTGGTAACGGCATACGCTTCCTTAAAAAAGGTGGCTTACCCGGATGGGCATGTTGACTATCCGACCGAGGACATGCTGCTGGATGTTTATCACAAGTATTATGATAAGGAATATTTTGTGCGTGTTTTAGAGGCTGGCATGACACCGGAGACCAAGTGGGTAGAAGGTTCTAATTTTGTGGATGTCTGCCTGAAAGTGGATCCGAGAACGCACCGCGTGATCCTTATGGGCGCACTGGACAATCTGGTCAAGGGCGCAGCAGGACAAGCCGTACAGAATATGAATCTTTTGTTTGGCTTTAAAGAACAGGAAGGATTGGAACTGGTTCCTATGTTTCCGTAAAAATGTGATAGTAGATCAGGAGAAGAAAAGATTGACAGAAAAAATGAGACAGAATAAGGATTTTCGATTGCCGGAAGGAGTGCAACTCCGCATTATGGAAGAAGGAGATTTTGCTGAGGTGCATGCGCTGTGGATGCAGATCAACGGATTTGCCATTCGCAGTATAGATGATTCCAAGGAAGGCGTTTTACGTTTTATCAAGCGAAATCCGACCACCAGTATTGTGGCTGAGGCAGATGGCAGGATCGTGGGCTCCATTCTTTGCGGGCACGATGGCAGACAGGGATGCTTCTATCATGTCTGCGTGGCAGAGGGCTACCGCAAGCACGGCATCGGAAAAGCCATGGCAACGACCTGTATGCGGCGTCTGCAGGAGGAGGGCATCAATAAGATCTCTCTGGTGGCATTTAAGGACAATACCCTTGGCAATGCCTTCTGGAATGAGGAAGGGTGGAAATTGCGCCAGGACCTGAATGTATATGATTTTATTTTAAATGAAGAAAATATAACACGATTTAACAAATAAAGGAGTGGCAAAGATGGAAAAGATAGATGGCGGAGTTACCGCAGCAAAGGGCTTTCTGGCAGCGCACACCGCAGCCGGGATCAAATATCAGGGCAGAGACGACATGGCTATGATCTATAGCAAGGTGCCGGCGGTTGCAGCAGGTACTTTTACCCGCAATGTGGTAAAGGCTGCACCGGTCAAATGGGATCAGCAGGTGGTAGGGGAGAGTCCTTTCGTTCAGGCGGTAGTCATGAATGCCGGGATCGCCAATGCATGTACCGGACAGGAAGGCAGGGGCTATTGTAAGGAGACGGCTGACGCGGCAGGATCTGCACTTGGGATCCCGAGTCAGGCAGTCTTAGTCGCATCGACCGGTGTGATCGGCATGCAGCTGCCTATGGATCGTCTGCGCGCGGGCATTGGGGCAATGGTGCCTAAGTTAGAGGACACGCGGCAGGCAGCAGCCGCAGCCGCACAAGCCATCATGACGACCGATACCCACAAGAAGGAAGCGGCAGTGACCTTTACGGTGGACGGAAAGATCGTGACGGTCGGCGGTATGAGCAAGGGAAGCGGTATGATCCATCCCAATATGTGTACCATGCTTGCTTTTATCACAACGGATCTGGCAATCTCCCACGAACTTTTGCAGGAGGCACTCAGCAGCGTTGTGGACGACACTTACAATATGATCTCTGTGGATGGCGATACTTCCACCAATGATACCTGTCTGGTGCTTGCTAATGGTATGGCAGGCAATACTGAGATTACGGAGAAAAATGCTGATTATCAGGCTTTTGTAGAAGTTCTTTTTGAAGTCAACAAGACACTTGCCAAGATGATGGCGGGCGATGGTGAAGGCGCGACCGCCTTATTCGAGGTCAAGGTCATAAATGCTTCCAGCAAGGCAGAGGCAGTGACCCTCGCCAAATCTGTCGTTACATCCAGTCTGACCAAGGCAGCGATCTACGGTCATGATGCCAACTGGGGCAGGATCCTTTGCGCGCTGGGTTATGCCGGTGTGGACTTTGATCCGGAAAAGGTAGATCTCTACTTTGAGAGCAGCAATGGCAGATTAAAGATCATAGAAAACGGTGTGGCAACCGGTTACAGTGAGGAAGAAGCCACAAAGATCTTGACGGCAGATGCTGTGACAGCCATCTGCGATATGAAACAGGGGGATGCCGAGGCAACTGCCTGGGGATGCGACCTGACCTATGATTATGTCAAGATCAATGCCGATTATCGTTCTTAATGAAGAATGTCATAGATCCGCGATAAGGAGGATACAAAAGTGGAAGAAAAAAATATGCAGGAAGTCATGGAAAAGGCACAGGTTCTGATCGAGGCTTTGCCTTACATCCAGCGTTTTAACCGAAAGATCATTGTTGTAAAGTATGGCGGAAGTGCCATGATCGACAAAGAATTAAAAAAACATGTTATTCAGGATGTGACACTTTTAAAACTGGTCGGATTTAAGCCAATCATCGTACATGGCGGCGGTAAGGAGATCAGCCGCTGGGTTGAAAAAACAGGCATGCAGCCAGAATTTGTCAACGGACTCCGCAAGACGGATGCTGCGACCATGGAGATCGCAGAGATGGTCTTAAATAAGGTCAACAAGTCTTTAGTACAGATGGTCGAGGAACTGGGGGTCAATGCCATCGGTATCAGTGGCAAGGATGGCGGACTGCTGCGTGTAGAAAAGAAATATTCCGACGGCCAGGATATCGGCTATGTAGGTGAGATCACAGAAGTCAATCCAAAGATCTTAGAGGATCTTCTGGAACGCGATTTTCTCCCGATTGTCTGCCCGATCGGTATGGATGCCAATTATGAGACTTACAATATCAATGCGGATGATGCGGCTTGTGCCATTGCGCAGGCAGTACAGGCAGAAAAACTGGCATTCTTGACGGATATCGAGGGTGTCTATAAAGATCCTGCGGACAAATCAACGCTGATCTCAGAATTGACCGTATCCGAAGCAAGAGAACTGATCGCAGACGGCTTTATCGGTGGCGGTATGCTGCCAAAACTGAATAACTGTATGGAAGCGATCGAAAAAGGGGTTTCCCGGGTACATATTCTGGACGGGCGTATTGCACACTGCCTGCTTTTGGAGATCTTTACCAATAAGGGAATCGGAACGGCTATTTTAGATGATAAGGAGAAAAAGTTTAATCATGAATAAAGAAGAATATATTGCTACAGCAGAAGAATCTTTGTTCCATGTCTACAATCGTTTCCCGGTCGTATTTGAAAAGGGAAAAGGCGTGCATATCTATGATACGGATGGCAAGGAATATTTGGATTTTGCATCCGGGATCGGCGTTATGGCATTTGGCTACAATGACGGCGAATACAAACAGGCACTCATGGATCAGATCGACAAGATTACCCATACCTCCAACCTCTTCTATCATCCGCCAATGATCTCGGCAGCCAAAAAACTTTGTCAGGTATCCGGCATGGATAAGGTGTTCTTTACCAACAGTGGTGCCGAGGCGATCGAAGGAGCCATTAAGACTGCCAAGAAATATGCTTATCTGCGCGATGGATTTGCCGGACATGAGATCATTGCCATGGAACATTCTTTCCACGGCAGGACAGTGGGATCCTTGTCTGTGACCGGTACGGAGCACTACAGAGAACCATTTTTACCGCTGATGGATGGCGTGCGTTTTGCTAATTTTAACGATCTGGATAGTGTCAAGGCACAGATCACGGACAAGACTTGTGCCATTATCATGGAGACTGTGCAGGGCGAGGGTGGTCTGTATCCGGCAGAAGCGGACTTTTTACAGGGCGTCCGGGATCTGTGTGATGCGCATGATATCTTATTGATCTTAGACGAGATCCAGTGCGGCATGGGCAGGACAGGCTACATGTTTGCATGGCAGAAATACGGTGTAAAGCCGGACATCATGACCTGCGCAAAAGCACTTGGAGCAGGCGTGCCGGTCGGCGCCTTTGCACTCACCGACCGCGTGGCAGAGCACTCTTTGGTACCGGGCGACCATGGTACAACTTACGGAGGCAATCCGCTGGTATGTGCGGCAGTTGATAAGACACTGGATATGATGGAAAACCGCCATATTACTGACCATGTCAAAGAACTGACGCCATATTTTGAAAAGGCATTGGATGGTCTGGTCGCAAAATATGACTTTATGACAGGCAGACGTGGCATGGGACTCATGCAGGGCATTGTGATCGATGCGCGTATCCCGGTTGGTTCTATTGTGACAAAGGCACTGGAGGCAGGGCTGATCGTGCTCTCCGCAGGTGGGAATGTCTTGCGACTTTTGCCGCCACTGGTCATCGAAAAAGAAGATATCGATCATATGGTAGAAATTTTGACCGGGGTTTGTGACATAATTTCGTAAAACTCTTGTAATAATTGACGCTTTTGGATAAAATGATTTGCATAGCATTCATGTTTCCTTTCAGCGATCCAGAGGGGGTAGCAGACATTGCTGCTCCCTTTTCTTATTGTTTGAAAGGAGTGTAAAGTGAAAAAACAAATCATACTACTTGGTATTGTAGTTCTTATCTTGCTAGGATGTACGGCTTGCAAGTCTACATCTTATTTAGAAAAGCAGTCTGATCTTTCTAGTGAGGACACATCAGAAGATGCGACGGATTCCGCGGACACAACAGAAGAGACAGAGAAAAAGACAGAGATCTATGTGCAGATCAGTGGGGCAGTGGCAGATCCCGGTGTTTACACTTTTCCTGCAGACAGCCGCGTGTATGAACTGATCGAGGCTGCGGGCGGTCTGCTGCCGGAGGCGTATGATGTCTCTTTGAATCAGGCGGAGCGGCTTTCGGATGGGCAGAAGATCCATGTCTATACCAAAGAGGAAGCGGCAGAGGGGCTGGCACCGACAGAGGAAAGTTCTTCGACATCGGATGGAAAGGTCAACATCAATACGGCTTCCGTGGAAGAACTGACAAGTTTAAAGGGAATCGGACAGACCAGGGCAGAAAGCATTGTCGCCTATCGGCAGGAGCACGGAGCCTTTGCGGCAGTGGAAGATCTAAAAGCAGTATCCGGGATCGGTGATGCGACCTATCAAAAGATCGCAGATGCAATTACAGTGAATTGAGGTTTTGAAAATGGCAAAAAAAGTATTAGTGGTGGATGATGAAAAATTGATCGTAAAGGGGATCCGCTTTAGTCTGGAGCAGGACGGCATGGAAGTGGATTGTGCCTATGATGGACAGGAAGCGCTGGATAAAGCCATGGCAACACCATACGATATGATACTTTTGGATGTGATGCTGCCAAAGATGGATGGATTTGAAGTCTGCCAGCGTATCCGTGAATTTTCCAATATGCCGATCGTTATGCTGACGGCAAAAGGGGATGATATGGATAAGATCTTAGGCTTAGAGTATGGTGCAGATGATTATATCACCAAGCCTTTCAATATCTTAGAGGTCAAGGCGCGTATCAAGGCCATCATGCGCAGAACGACACCACAGGTCGTCAAGGAACAAAAGATCACAGAGATCAAAAGCGGAGATTTTACCATCAATACAGAAAACCGTCGTCTTTTTATTTTAGATCAGGAGATCAATGTGACCTCCAAAGAATTTGATATGCTCTTACTTTTAGTGACCAATCCGGGCAAGGTCTACAGCAGGGATGAGTTGCTCCGTGCTATCTGGGGCGAGGACTATCCGGGAGATGCGCGTACCGTGGATGTGCATATCCGGCGTCTGCGTGAGAAGATCGAGCCAAATGCCAGTGAACCAAAGTATGTGCACACTAAGTGGGGGGTAGGCTACTACTATCAGCAGGTTTAGAGGTAGGACATGAAAAAACAGAAACTCAAAGAAATGATCAAAAGTCTTAGGGCACATATTGTAGTGGTGGTCCTTTTGGTGGGGATCCTGCCTGCTACGCTGTTTTCTGTGCTTTTTTCCAGTTTATATGTGAGACGCTCCGTGGAGAGCGACGTGACGGACATGGTTGCCAATGGACAGATCTTAGGTAAGCAGATCATGTCGAGCGGCTATCTGAATGAAAAAGATTCCAAAAATGTAGATGAGCAACTGAGTGCCTTGTCTTTGACCTATTCCGGTAGAATGATGATCGTAAATTCTTCCTTAAATGTCATCAAGGATACCTATGGGGTGGACGAGGGCAAGACGATCGTCTGGTCGGATGTCATCACGGCATTTACCGGCAAGACGGCATCCTATTATGATAAGGAAAATGCTTATCTGGTAGTAGCCATACCCATTTTATCTACGAGCAAGGATGATAATGAAGTCTTAGGGGTACTGGTGATGAATAAGTCCATGACTTATATCACGACCAATCTGGAATATTTCCAGTCGGTAGCCATCATTACCCTCTTGGTCTTATATGTGGTCGTGATCGCACTGGCGATTCTTTTTTCCGGCCGCTTTACCAGACCTTTTAGAAAACTTGGTACAGCCATTGAGGCAAGGGAAAAGGGCAGCGATAACGGAGAGGAGATCGCCGTAGATGATTATACGGAGTCGGCTGAGGTTTCCAAAAAATTAAACAGCCTGATCGCCCGCATGAAGGTGGTGGATGAGTCCCGACAGGAATTTGTATCCAATGTGTCACATGAATTAAAGACACCGCTGACTTCCATGAAAGTGCTGGCAGATTCCCTGAACGGACAGGATAATGTGCCGGTGGAACTCTACCGGGAATTTATGGCAGATATCGGCGAGGAGATCGACCGCGAGACCAAGATCATCAATGATCTTTTAAGTCTGGTCAAGATGGATCGTGCAGCGGCATCTTTGAATGTGTCCGCTGTCAATATGAATGAGTTGATTGAACTGATCTTAAAACGCTTACGACCGATCGCGGAAAAGCAGCAGGTCGAGGTCGTTTTTGAGAGTTTCCGTCCGGTTGCGGCTGAGGTGGATGAAGTCAAGATATCCCTTGCAATCACCAATCTGGTCGAAAACGGGATCAAGTACAACCAGGAGGGCGGCTGGGTGCATGTGTCCTTGAATGCAGACCATCAGTATTGCTACATTAAGGTCGAGGATTCCGGTATGGGAATCCCACAGGAGAGTCTGGACTTTATTTTTGAAAGATTTTACCGTGTGGATAAGTCACATTCCAGAGAGATCGGTGGTACTGGTCTGGGACTTGCCATCACGAAAAATGCCATCACCATGCACAATGGCGATATCAAGGTACATAGCGTTCTGGGTGAGGGAACCATGTTTGATGTGCGTATTCCGCTGAACTATATCAGCCCACAGAATAGTGCCGGAAGCCATAAAAACAGAAAACAGCATAAGATGGTACATGATTAAGGCAGGAAGCAATGTGATGAGGAGCACACTTCTATGAAAAAAAGAGGGATCGGGTGTCTCATGGCGCTCGTTATGCTATGTGGTCTGCTGACGGGATGTGGCGGATCCAAAGAAAAAGAGAATATGAAGATCTATTATATCAATGCCTTGGGAGATGGGATCGGTGCTGTCGGTTATCATATGGATGCGACAAAGACGGATGCTATGATCGATGAAGCCTTACAGGCACTTGCCACAGATCCGGACAGTGTCGACTATCGCAAGACGATCTCAGACAGTATCAAGATCACAGACCGTGTTCTGGATAATGGACTGCTCAGTCTGTATTTTGACCGGGAATATGAGGAATTGACCGGTTATACGGAGGTTCTGATGCGGGCAGCCATTGTAAAGACTTTGGTACAGATCAAGGGAATCGACAGTGTTGCCTTTTATGTTGGCGAAGATCCGCTTCTGGATGCCAACGGCTCGCTGGTCGGCAGTATGAATGATGATACTTTTATCAATGACTACGGTGCAGAGACCGGAAGTCTGGAAAAGACAAAACTGACATTGTACTTTGCCAGTGCAGATGGGCAGTCTTTGGTCAAGCAGGAAAAGGATGTTTATTACAATAAGAATGTAGCCAGAGAGCGCCTGATTATGGATTATTTGCTCAAGGGACCGGATTCGGATGATGCTAAGTCCGTTTTTCCATCCGGGACAAAGATCTTAAATGTAACGGTGACAGACGGTGTCTGCTATGTCAATCTGGATTCGGCATTTTTAAAGACGCCAACCGGGATCAACAGCAATGTTGTCTTGTATGCGATCGTCAATTCTTTGACGGAACTGGATAACATCAATAAGGTGCAGATCCTGGTAGACGGTGCGCAGAGCACATCGGATTCTACTCTGGAATTTTCACTGGGAACATCTTATGAAAGAGATACATCTATGGTCATGCAGGCGGTAGAGCGTGACCTGATGAAAGAAGGAGACTAAGGGGATCATGTTAAGAAGAAATCTATGCCAGATCGGCATGGCATTTCTCCTTGGGGTTGGATGGAAAATATATGACAGCCTTTACTGGTGTCCGGCTTTTGCGGTCTATGTTCTGTGGCTTTTGCTGGGGCTTAGACCATATTTGCCGGTAAACATGCGAAAGAGGCGGATGCTGTTTTGGTGTATGGCATTTCTTTTGGGAAGCATCTGGGGCATGAGGGCAGTAGAAAGGCAGAAGAACATTCAGGATTTCTTGGCAGATGCAAAAGAGATCGAATTTCAAGGGGAGATCTACAAGAAAGAGAAAAAGGCGGATCAGCCAATCTATTATCTGCGGGATGTCATCCTGCGGGATCAAAAAGAGCAGATGACTTGCTCATCAGTTATTCTTTATCCGGGATCGGATGATGAAATCATAGGAAGCATTTATATAGGAAAGGCAAGGATACAGGCATTTCGACAGGCGCGTAATGACGGCAATTTTGATGAATTGTCCTATTATGAGAGTAGTGGGATCGCCGCAAAGTTGGAAGAGACAGCAAAAATAAAAAGCATAGTCCCGCGTTTTTGTCTGCGGCAGGTCTTATATGATCTGCGTGGAAATATGGCGCGCTCGTATGAAAACTGGCTGCCGGGCGAGGAGAGCGGTGTCATGAAAACGCTGGCATTGGGGGAGCGTGACGGACTGGATGCCGAGGTCAAGTCTTTATATCAGATGGCAGGACTGTCGCATATTTTAGCCATATCAGGTGTTAAGACACAAAACTTGGCTATCCCCCTATCCCGTAGAAACCGCATAAACTCGGCATTTGTGCCACTACATATCGCTAAAATTTACATTCTAAAACTGTGCTTAGACGAGGAAATTATTCCCCGTTGTCGTTTCCCTTGTTCAAGGGGGTATTTCAGAAAATGTATAAATTGGCAAAAGAAACAATAATTCAGCGTAAGTCAATCTTACGGCAAAAGCATAATAAAATAGCAAAAGGAGAAGAAGCCTATGGCATATAAAGAATATAGAGAAATGAAGGTTTATGAATCAAGTGGATATCAGTACAAACGGACATCAAGCATTGTACTTAAGGGAAAATGGCTCAATGATTTAGGGTTTGAAATTAACACCCCAATCACTGTTAAATGCGAGGACCGCAGATTGATTATTACGCCACGGGATGAAGTGATTGATGACAGGGTAACGGATTTCAAATGAATGGAAGGTGTTGTAAAAAGCATTTACTAAGTACGTTTTTTTGTACAATAACTTATAATATAATGGTATATAACGGGAACAGAATAGCAAAGCTTTGTATTCAGACACTTGGGAATTCATATCAGTCCCCGAATTGTTTCATAAAATATTATAAAATATCATCAAATATCATTAAAATCGTTGATAATAAGGGCTGGGTTTGGTATAATTAAGTGGCGATATGTAATGGTAGATTTTATGAGGTAAATATATGGACGAACAGTATATCGATAATTATATTAGCATTGATGAAGCTGCAGAGTACCTTGGCATAAAGACAGTTACATTAAGAAATTGGCTTAAGAAGGATGTTGAACTTCCAGCAAGGAAAATTGGAAAACAGTGGAAGTTTAAGCGCTCTGAATTGGATGCATGGGTCAATAGCGGAAAAAGCGCAATTGAATAAGGGTACTTAATTGGAGGCTAAAGATGGGCAAAAAATATACGCTCTACAATGCAAGTTGTATGGAAGCAATGAAAAATATGGAGGGTAATTCAGTTGATTTGATATTAACAGACCCACCATATAATTTGGGACTATTTATGAAAAATAGAGCTACAAATCTGAAAGCAATGAGAGAAAATTTTTTTGGAGCTGCTGGATGGGATGATTTGGAGTTCGAAGAATGGGAAAAAGATATGGATGCCATGTTTGGAGAACTTTCAAGAGTTATAAAAGAAAGAGGTTCGGTAATAATGTTTATGTCAATCATTAAAGTTGAAACAATCATAAGATTGGCTGAAAAACATGGATTTTATTATAAAACAACGGGAATATGGCATAAAACAAATCCGATGCCACGAAATATGAATTTACATTTTATAAATTCTACAGAAGCTTGGATTTATTTTACATATAAGAAGCATACGGGAACATTTAACAACGAGGGAATTGCAATTCATGACTTTTTTGAAACCTCTGTTACTCCGGCAGGTGAAAAAAGACATGGAAAACATCCAACTCAGAAACCTGTTCAATTGCTAGAAAAATTTGTGAAGCTCCTTACAAATGAGAACGATGTGGTGTTTGATCCGTTTTGTGGAAGTGGTAGTTCTGGGGTGGCTGCATTGCAGATGAACCGAAGATTTATTGGATCTGAAATCAGTGAGGAATACTGCAAACTTTCAGAAGAAAGATTTAAAGAGGTTGATAAAAATTGAGTAGTTATAGAATGATAGATTTGTTTGCAGGAGTCGGTGGATTATCCCTCGGTTTTGAGCAATTAGGATTTGAGGTCGTGATTGCCAATGAATACGATGAATCAATTGCAAAGGCCTATATTAAGAACCGACCAAATGTGAATATGGTGGTAGCGGATATAACAGAATTGCCTATTGTTGAAACCTTTGGAAAGTATAAAGGAACAATAGATTTGATTGTAGGAGGTCCGCCTTGCCAAGGGTATTCGCAAAAAGGTCAAAGAAAAACCATTCATGATCCAAGAAATTTTTTGTTTGAGTTCTATGTGAAAGTTGTAAAAGAAGTTGCTCCCAAATATTTTGTGATGGAGAATGTACCGAATCTGTTGACAGCAGAAAATGGTTTTTTTAAGCATGAAATTATAACTATGTTTACAGAATTGGGATATACAGTTAATGCACAGGTTTTGTGTGCGGCCGATTACGGAGTTCCACAAAATAGGAACAGAGCATTTATTATTGGAAAAAGGGATTCGGAAACGCCTGTTGAAATGCCAAAGAAAATAGATAAAAGAACTACTATCTGGGAAGCGATTAGTGATTTATCGTATCTTGGGTCTGGCGAAGGTGATGAAATTTCTAATTATTTAAAAGAACCAGAATCTGATTATCAAATAAAAATGAGACACGGAAGCGATACACTTTATAATCATAAGGCTACAAAGCATTCAGAAATTGCACTTGAAAGATTAGCTTTAATTCCACCGAAAGGTGGTAAAGAAAGTTTGCCTCCTGAACACTTGACAAAATCAATTTATAGTGGAACTTGGGAACGAATGGATGCTGATGATATATCCGTGACAATTACGACTAGGTTTGACACACCATCATCGGGCAAATTTACGCATCCATATTTGGATAGGGCGATCACAGTGAGAGAAGCGGCAAGAATACAGTCGTTTCCAGATACGTTCAAATTTTACGGCACAAAAACATCTCAGATGAAACAAGTTGGAAATGCAGTTCCACCTATGTTAGCAAGGGCCGTTGCAAGTGCTATAATTGAAGATATGAGCAAACATAGATAATATACTGAAAATTGTTTTAGTAATGGCAGAAGTAAAATTCTGCCTATTACTGCTACTAGAAAGGATGGGCATATGGCAATTCAAATTTATGATTCCGGAATTGAAACAGGGACAAAGTATTTAACTGTTGAAGTTGCATATTTTTTGGGTGGGATTTATGCAGCAGATGAAAATGTGATGAGTAATGGAAAGTTATATTGGGCGGCACCAGTTAGATATAATCCACAGTACTCATCGGAAAGTCAAACGGCAGATCATTTTGATCATGTTAAAAAAATCTCTGCAAAAGTAAATGGATATACGGTAATGCGAGACAATATAAGAGGAACTTCGCTTGATTCAGGTAAAAATAGATTGCCGGGATTCAGTACTTTCTTTGAAGCAACAACTCTTCGGAGTTTGATTGATGAAATTCCTAATTTAAAAAATGCTTTATTGGCATCTGATAATGATGTAAAAAAGGCATTTATCTTAGGAGTTATTGACGGACGAGGAACACCAGATATTAATATTCCGAAAGGTATAATTAGATATTTGTCCTTAGATTGCCCTAATAATGATATTGGAAGTTTTCTTGATGATGTATTTGCAGACTTTGGTCTTGATTGCAACTATAACACGGCTAGAGATAGGTTAGAGGGTGGGAGACCAAGAAAGCCCCAGTTGAGAATAAAGGATGTTGAACGTTATATGAAACAAGTGGGATATATTTCTCCGGCAAAATTTGAAAAGATGAAGTTGGTTTTTCAAGCAAAATTTAGTAAGGCAAATGTTATAGATGGAAGTTCATTCCTAGCAGGATTGAAATATTTAACGAGGTAGAAAAAATGGCAAAAAATATTATAATGTATGGCCCTCCGGGAACAGGAAAAACGTATTTATTACAGTCATTAATGAATGACTATATCGATTATGATATTGATGATACTACAATTAAAAGCGCTTATGTTGCTGAGTCAAAAGAGTGGATTCTGATTACTTTAATACTGCTCCAGAATCATGGGAAGATGTCTGCAAATGACATTCAAAAGAAAGTAGATAGTCTTTCTTTGGGGGTAAGAATTAATGTGGCGGCTGAATTGGATTTACATAATATTCAAACTGCACCGATAGCTGAGGTAAAAAGAGAACTTCCTAGAGTTTTTATGGAAGTGGAAACTAATAAATGGTATGTAGATTTGGTTAGAGTTCAGCAGGCAAAAGCTGATTTTTATTCAAGATTTCTTAGTTCTTCAAAAATAACAAGAAGGTATAATTTTGTCACTTTCCATCAGTCTTATTCGTATGAAGATTTTATTGAGGGAATAAGACCAGAGTACATTGAAGCGACTAAATCTATTGATTATTCACCTAAACCGGGTGTCTTTAAGCTGTTATGCAAGGAAGCCAAAGCACATCCAGAAAAGGAGTACGCAATTTTTATTGATGAAATAAATCGTGGTAATATTTCGGAAATTTTTGGAGAATTAATAAGTCTGATAGAGATTGATAAAAGAGAAGGTGAAACAGGAGCCTTATCCGCAATTTTGCCATATTCAAAAAACGTTTTTTCAGTTCCAAGGAATGTTAATGTTTATGGAACAATGAACACAGCAGATAGATCCATTGACCAAATTGATATAGCACTTAGAAGAAGATTTAAGTTCATTCCAATGTTGCCAAAGGCTACGGTTATTCAAAGTGAACTGGAATTAAAAGGAATTGACGCTACTAATATTGGTGGAGTGGATTTAATTAAGTTATTTAAAACTTTGAATTATCGAATTGAGTTGTTGCTAGATTCGCAGCATTTATTAGGTCATGCCTTGTTTATTGGTGCTGATACAGTAGAAAAAATTGCCAATGTCATTAGAGAGTCAGTAATCCCACTGCTGGAGGAATATTTCTATGATGACATTCAAAAAATACAATTGGTATTTAATGATTTGGATGATAGTGGTGAGTTAAAAACACACGCAATTTACAGGCATGATGAGATTGTGGCAGATGATTATTTTTCATATACGGGTGATTATATGATTGATGACAAAAAACATTACCATGTATCAGACAATATCACGGCTGATTCGCTTAAACAAATATATCAATGATAGAGACTATAACTTTAAAGGAATACGACCAATTACATATCAGGGATAGACGAAATCCGAATAATAATACAATCACCAAAGAAGATGCAATTGCATTACAGAGTATTATTATGGATGAAGAACCTGTGTTTAAATGGGGCTATAAGAAACTTATTGCTCAACATTGGGTAGGAACGATTTCGTTAAAGAATCTGAACATTGAAATCTTACCCAAAATTGCTGGATATGTTTCAAACGAAGATTTGCGGAATGTACTTACGAGAATGCTGCTAGTTTCGCATCAAAGCCCGGCTGTAAGGAAATTACCCGGAGCTGTTTCTATGAGTAAAAACTCTATGATAGAGATACTTATAGATACTTTTCTAACATCTTGCGAAAAATACACGAGTGAAGGTATGCGCCATTCGTATGTTAAGGTGGATCAGAATCTAAATAGGGTAAAAGGACGAATTGATTTTAACAAACAATTTACGTGCAATGTCCTAAATCCTACTAGGTTTTGGTGTAAGTATTCAAAATTTACACCTGATAATTTCATTAACCAGTTTTTCAAACTTTGTTTGACGGAGATGTCAAAAGTCTCTACGGATGTTTCCAATAAACAAAGAATCAAGAGATTACTACCCGCTTATGAAGACATTACTGTTATTACGAAAGAAAAAGCAATATTGAAAGATCAGGTGTTTAATTCAACAAATCAGATAGCTCAAGAAGGATATGTGTATGGGAAAATGTTTTTGCAAAATATTTTTAGTACACTTAGTGCCGGAAATACAAAGATTAATATGATGTTGTTTGACATGAACAGTTTGTATGAATCGTTTGTATACAAGGTTGCTCATATGGTATTTGGAAATTCGGTAACCTATCAGATGAGAGGAAATTATTTGTTGCAAAGAGATATAGATAGTAAAAAACATATTTCATTGCGGCCAGATATAACAATCAAAGAGAACGATGGGACACTAATAATTCTTGACACCAAATGGAAGATACCACAGAGATTTGCAAAAGAATCTGATGCATATCAGATGAATGCATATTCAACTAGCATACCTAAAGTGAAGGAAGTTGTATTATTGTATCCGTTGGTATTACACAGTGCGATGATTGATGATTATCACTTTATAGATTCAGAAGGAAAAGAAAGATTATTAAAAATTAGAACAATTGATCTTATGAAATGTTTAGAATGGAAATCATTTCTAACGATTTTCAGAGACTCAATTAGTTAGGAGGCATAGGATGCCATATCAAACAGCACTCACTATATCGAGTGTAATAAAGGATATTGATTCAAAAGAATACCTGTTGCCATTCATTCAAAGAGAATTTGTATGGAGTACAGGACAGATAGAAAAATTATTTGACAGTCTTATGAGAGACTATCCAATCAATGCATTTTTCCATTTCAAATCTCTACCGAAAGTGTGAAGAACAAGCATAAAATCAGGTGTAAATTTTTCCGTTTTATTGTCTTTATGAAACATGCGAAAAATAACACTTTGAACAGCTTCAAAAAGAAGACCAAGGAGTTCACGGTCTTCAAGAAAGAAGTATCTGAGTTCAGAATCAATGGTAAAGACACAGTGGCGATGTTGAACATTGATTATCTTAAAAGACATGGAAGTAGTACGGTCAATAGAGTACTTAGTTCCGCAGGTTGGACACAATCTACTGTGACAACGAAAAGGAACAAATTTAAGAGTATCAGGATTTCATTAAGGCACATCATATAACTGAGGTAAGAAACTGCTTTCTGATGCCCACAGAGAGTGAAAAAATTGTGCCAAAGGGCGTAGCAAAAATGCAGATGCTAGAATCACTTGGATTGAAAAACATACAAATTAGATTGATTCCGGCAACAGAGTTATATGAGTATTATTTATCAGAAAAAAAGATGAATATTTCTCAGTTAAAGTTATAGGGGAGTGATATGGCATGAAAAATGCAGGATTGGATGAGAAAACCTATGAAAACTTAAAAAAGATACAGGAAAAAATGTTAGGTTATTCTATTCCACAGATTGATTTCAATAAGATGGAAAAAAGACTTACAGAGCTAAAGAAACTTGTACCATGTGACTTAACGACATTGCAAGAAAGACTTATAACAAATTCTAATTTATTCTTAATGACAGATAAATTCAGAGAATATGTAAAGGTCGTACGAGAGACACAAGGAATTACAGTAGAGGAATTTGAACAAAAGTTTTCAAAAGAAATAGAGCGAAGCCGTAAAGTAGGGAGAAGTGGCTGGATTCCATCAGAACATGGAAAACCAAAGGATATAGCGGAATGGAGTGAATACCTTCCTGATTCTCCTGAAAAAATAATGGAATTTTTTGAAAAAGATAATGAAAAAGTCATAAAACAAATAAAGTATAAACTTAGTCGAGTATATACTCAAAAACCGTATATTACCTATTACCAGAATGGAATAAAAGCATTTGACAACAAAGAGTATATGACGGCTGCTTTATACCTTACCATTTTATTTGAAGTGAGGATTTCTAATTTGGTGGAGTTCCAGAAGAAGAATGGTAAAACGACATATAAAATCAAGTATTCAAGTTACGGATATTCAATTCAGAAGAACAGGGATTATGAAAATGCATCGGGATTTTTTGAAAAACAATTCAAAATTCTAATTGTTTATCCAGCACTCGAAGAATATACAAATCGTTTATTTTGCTTTGGAAAACTTCCGTTAAATTTGGAAGAGGATTCTGAGCCGGAACCTGATTATTTGGATAGGACATGGCTTTTACATGGAAGATGTTGCAGGGAAACAACGAAGGTCGATTGTGTCCAGTTGTTAAATGCATTGGATGTCTGCGAGTTTATTTTCAGTGAATTCAATGATTTCCTATCTGAGAATATTTAGGACAAAACTGTGATAAATGCTGAAACATAGATTTTTCTACTGCGGAAAGGAGAAAACTGGATGGATTGGAACTTGTTCTGGACAGCTTTTGGTGCGATAGGAGCCACATTAGGTGCAACAGCAACAACGGCAGCCGTTATTGTGGCATTATGGCAGACAAAGTACAGTCAGAAGAAAAAACTGAGTTTGGAGTTTACTGATAATTTTCAATTGTACAATCCAAACACAGGAGCATCTTTAAAATTTGTTGGTCTGAGTGTTACAAATGTTGGAAACCGCAAAGTGATTATTCAGACATGGGGAGTGCATTTGAATGAGGGCAGTGCCATTGTAATGCCTCCGCCTGATGTGAAAGGAATGGAAAAATTAGCATATACGAAACTTCCACAGGTATTAGATGTCGAAGAATCAATTGATCTGCAGTGGCAGATAGAACGTTTTCAAACATTTTTGGAATCAAACAAAGATAATATTTGCAAGAATAAGCCGCTTGTATTTTTCGTAAAAGATAGCACAGGCAAACAGTATACAGTAAAAACAAAGAAAAATGCTTCGTTTTATTTCAAATAGCAGTTACTATTGACAAGTAGAACAAATGTTCGTATAATGTAAACATCGCTACAGTAGGATTTATATCGCAGAGAATACATAGAGGTTGGTTCTCTTTCCCTTTATCAGCCGAATGATAGGAGGCGATGGTTACATGACATTTGAAATTGATTCGACAGTGTATATTGTCGAAAGTAACCGGATAGTCCGTGAAGCAACAGTAGTAAAGCGGAGTGGAGATTTTTATATTATCCGGTTTGGAACAGACGGAGGTATTCAGGTCAGAGGCAGCAGACTTTTTGCAAGCGAAGAAGATGCACAAGCATCCATTCACAAAGAAAAAAAATAATAAAACGGTACATCGTTCACCGTATGATTATTATCACTAGAGTGACAGAAGGGGATAATACAAAAAATATGTTGACATTCCCCTTCATTTTTTATATACTGATATTAGCAAGTTAGCGAACAAGCAAGCGTGCTAAAAGATTAACACCTACTAAATGTAAAAGATTAAATGAAAAGTAGAATAGTTAAATAAGAGAAAAGGTGAGAATTATGATGTATGCGAATTTTGGAGAATTTATAAGTAAGAAGAGAGTTGAACAAAAACTCACATTGAGAAAGATGGCAGATTTACTTGGCGTATCAGCCCCTTTTTTAACAGATGTGGAAAAAGACAGACGCAACCCCTTCGATATGGAAAAACTCACACAACTTGCAAAAATACTCAATTTGTCTAAAGAAGAAAACGAGCAGATGCTTGACTTAGCCGGAAAAAAGAGAAATGCAGTAGCACCGGATCTTCCAGAGTATATTATGGAGAGGGACTATGTTAGTGCAGCACTCAGGACGGCTAGGGATCTGGATGCAGGAGAAGAAGAATGGAACCAGTTTGTGGAGGAACTGAGAAAGCGAAAGGGGTAAGAACCTATATATGTATAGACCTGATATTATTAGAAAGAAATCTGGGGCGCCAGTCTTAAGTAAAAAAGAGATTGATACGATAGGAGAAAATATTGTCGGAGATTTTATGCCGGAAGCATTGAAATCCCCACAAGAGATAGACATTGATCTGTTGGCACAGGACTATCTGGGGATGGAACAGGACTTTCAGTACCTGTCTCATTGTGGTGTCTATCTGGGAATGACAGTATTTAATGATACGGATAAAGTACCTGTGTATGATCCCTCAACGAATCGTGCTGAATACATAAGTGCAAAAGCACATACGGTTATCATAGACAGGACTCTTTTGGAAAATAATCAGGAACACAGATATCGATTTACGATGGGGCATGAAGCAGGACATGAGTTCCTGCATAAGGAATATTTTGCTTATGATCCAGACCAGCTTACTATATGGGATTTAAATGGGATGTCGCATCCAGCAATGGTGCAATGCAGGGTTGATACAAAGAAACTTGATTGTGCGCAGAATACAACTTGGACAGATAGAGACTGGATGGAATGGCAGGCTAATGCGTTATCATCTGCAATGCTCATGCCAGCATCAATGGTGAGGATGGTTGCGGATAATTTTGCTCGGACTGATCTGGGGCATGATTTTTACTATTATGCTCTTGCAGACAGGGTGGCATCGGTTTTTAATGTTTCATTTGAAGCAGCAGGATACAGACTTAAAAATCTCGGATACATACCAAGAGAATTTGTTTTAAGCACGGATGTTTTAAATGCTATCTATTGCGGATTTGTGTGTAATTATTAACAGGCTTAGAAAGTATGCGGATTACGCAGTCCGCATATTTTTTTACCTTTGGTGTTAGCAAGTTAGCGAACAAAAGAACAAGAATGATACAATATGAAAAATTTGTCAGAAACGGCATATAATTCCTGAAACATGAATATTATAAAATTATAATATATTTTGTCGAATGGTGGAGGTGATTGTCGATGGAAATCATACATAGATGCACAAGGAAATGCCCTTATAACAAGCATTGCTTTGTATGTAAAACAAAAGAACCAGTGAAAGCCAGTATTACTGTGCTTCATAAATGCAAGGTTACGAAGGAAGAAATACCAATAGAGATTGGCGGTTATGATCAGTCAAAGCAGTAATAAAAAATATAATATGGACGAGCTTGTAAAAACAGCCACTAAGATGTGCTGATATTACAGTTTCTTTTCAACAGAAATGTATGTGGAGAACACTGTCAAAATCAGAGATCTTAGTGGCTGTTTTTTATTCTGCTTTGAATGTGCAAAACCATATTATTTTCGCCAGATGATTTAAGGAAAATTTTTGATAAATAGATTTTTACGAAATTGATAACAGATTTATAAGCATTCAAATATTAGCTGACAGAACATCTCTGTACAACAAAAAAAGATAAAAAAATATCTTTCATACTTAATATAGAAGATTTTTATTAGTGCTTGCAAAAAGCAGAAAAGTGTCAGATGAAAAAGCGAATAAAGAAATAGTAAAAAAATTAGAGAAATATTTCAAATCGGAAATTAGTCTTCCTATTTGAAATTTATATTCATATCAGACGAGGACGAAAGGAGGTGAAAAGCCGTGAGTGCAAATGAGCGAAGAGCAGAGATTATGCGAATTATGGTCGCACGAAGACAGGAAAATATGCAGGTCTTGGCAGCAGAGCTTGGTGTTACGGATAGAACTATCCGAAATGACATTCTTATACTCACGGCTGAGTATCCTCTGGAAACGACTAGAGGTAACGGAGGCGGCGTCCGTATCGCTGACTGGTATCACCCACATAAAAATATTCTGTCCAAAGATCAGATGACTGTTTTGGAACAGTTGATGGACAAGGCAGATGATGAACAGAAAAAGGTGATTGACCAGATGCTCCGTGAATACGGCTCTAACAAATACAGTCCTGCAGTCTAGGACAAGCAGATGACGGTCTGATGTCCATGAACAATATTGACGAGAACCCCACGGCCATGAGAGCCGAATGTAGAAAGGAAGAATTTATTATGATTAAAAAAGTATTTATCTGCAGTCCTTATCGGGGCAATATCGAGGAGAACAAAAAGAAGGCGGTAACCTATGCAAGGATTACTGTTATGTCAGGGGATATTCCGATTGTCCCACATCTCTATTTTCCAGCATTCCTTGATGAAAAAATTCCAAATGAAAGAATGACAGGCATCGCAATGGGTCTTGAACTCATGGATATGTGCGATGAGGTATATGTATTCGGATTTGATATTACCGAAGGAATGAAGTTTGAACTTGACCATGCAAAAGAAACACGCAAACAAGTCAGACTTTACGATGAGGACTTTAATCCCGTGAATATCAAGACCATTCCCGTAGATGAAAGGGCGGATGCCAGATACAGAAGCACTATCAGAAATCTGAGAGTGCTGAAATAGGAGGCCCGCTATGTCAAGAATAGTGAATGTCTGCTACGGACTTTATCAAGGGGACAGGCTTACAGTCATCTCCAAAAAAGGAAGAAAAATAGCAACAGTTGTAAAAGAATATCCGTACCACATTCTGATGGATTTTGGCGGATATCAGAGAAGCGTAAATAAGTCAGATATTTATACTGGCGATGTGAAAATTGAAAGGAGACAGCGATGAGCGAAGGATTATTACAGATGGCAGAAGGATATGAACAGATTGCAGCCGGAATCAGAAAGATGGTTGTTGCACAGGAAAAAGCACCTGAGAAAGAAGCAAAGCCTGTAAAGAAGGCAGAAAAGAAGAATGAGAGTGTGCCGGATACACCAAAGGAAGAAGCAAAGATTGATATAAAGACAGTCCGTGCTTTCCTTACCGAAAGATCCAGAAAAGGAAAGACATCTGAAATCAAGCATTTAATCGAGCAGCTTGGATATGAAAAACTGTCGGATGTGCCGCCTGAGAAACTGCCGGAACTCTATGAGAAAGCGCAGGTGCTTTAATGGGGGCGCACGCAAGATTCTCCCCATCTTCCGGTAAAAGATATTTGAACTGTCCTCCATCCCTTCTTCTGGAGGAGCAGTTCCCGGACGAGCAGTCACCCTTTGCAGCAGAGGGTTCTGCAGGACACGCAATGGCGGAGCATCTGATTAACAAGTATCTGAAGAAGAGAACCAAGCGTCCGGTATCAGATTATTATTCGGACGAGCTTATGGAAGCAGTGGAAAGTTATGTTGAATATGTCATCAGCCAGATAGAACAGGCAAGAGCCGACTGTGACACACCGTTTTTCGGAGTAGAGCAGAAAGTCAGTCTGGCAGAGCGCGTGGAGGACTGTTTTGGAACGGCTGACATGGTTATTGCAGATTACCAGAAGATCCACATTATTGACCTGAAACTGGGCAAGGGCGTGATGGTTGATGCAGAAAGCAATGTCCAGCTTATGATCTACGGACTTGGAGTTTTGGATATGCTTGGTTTCCTATATGACATCAATACCGTGGAACTTACCATTGTCCAGCCAAGAATCGAGCATTTTTCTACATGGGAGATATCGGCAGAAGACCTTTTTTCATGGGGAAAAGATGTATTCGAGCCGGGAGCAGCAAGGGCACTTGCCGGAGAGGGAGAGTTCAAAGCCGGAGACCACTGCAGATTCTGTAAGGCAAGAGTTACCTGTCGTGCAAGGGCAGAGGAATATCTGAAACTTGCCCAGATGGAATTTAAGAATCCTGACCTTATGGCAGATGATGAAATCGCAGAGGTGCTTTCTAAAGCAGATGCACTCAAGAAATGGGCGGAGGAAGTTTATACCTATGCCCAGAATGAAGCGGTCACAAATCATAAGGAATGGCCGGGATTCAAACTGGTGCTTGGCAGGAGCAACCGTAAATATACGGATGAAGCGGATGTTGCAGAGGCAGCCAAGAAAGCCGGATACACGGATATCTATAAACAGAGCCTTATCGGTATCACCGAAATGGAGAGACTGATGGGCAAGAAGAAATTTAATGAAATTCTGGGAGCCTTTGTGTATAAGCCGGATGGCAAGGTCACACTGGTGCCGGATTCAGATAAAAGAGAACCATATAAAACAGCAACCGCTGAGGCGGATTTTAAGGAGGAAACACTATGAGCAACACAAATCCAACAAAAGTAATTGTTCCATGCAGACTGAGCTATGCACACCTTTGGGAGCCGGATTCCATCAACGGAAGTGAACCGAAGTATTCCGTATCCTGCATTATAGACAAGGATAATACGGATGTTATTGCCAAGATCAAGAAGGCAATCGAGGTAGCAAAGGAAGAAGGAAAAGGCAAGTGGGGTGGCAAGATTCCGGCAAATCTGAAGACACCGCTTCGTGACGGTGATATCGACAGACCGGAGGATGAGGCATACGCAGACAGTATGTTTTTAAATGCCAATTCCAAACAGGCACCGCAGATTGTAGACAGACAGGTGCAGCCTATCCTTGACCAGAGTGAAGTGTATTCCGGCTGTTACGGAAATGTGTCCGTTACATTTTATGCTTACAATTCAAACGGCAATAAGGGTATCGCAGCAGGGCTTGGCAATGTGCAAAAGTTAAGGGACGGAGAGCCTCTTGGTTCCAGAACCAGTGCGAGTGATGATTTTGAAGCCGTAGATGGAGAGGATGACTTCCTCGCATAAAAAATACACATATTTATTTGCAGGGGGCGGAGGCATGGCTTCCGCTTCCCTTATATGAAAGGATGAAACGATGTCAGATATAAGAACAGAGCTAGAGGATATAAAAGAATATATTCCGGTCAATACATATAAAACCATCATCGGTCAGATAAAAGCCGGACATGAAGATGCTGCCAGAGTCGGCATTGAAAGAATAAAGATAAAGGCAGGTGTTGGCAGATGCCCGGAGATGAAATAAAGGCGGTCCGTAAAAAGGCTGGTATGACACAGATGGAACTGGCAGAACGGCTCGGGGTGTCCAAAGGGGCAGTGGCAATGTGGGAGTTAAACCAAAGAAGCCCGTCTGTGAAGATGCTGCAGAAAATCTGCGTAGTAATTGGGACAACACCTGACAGCATATTGGGATTCTGAGATTCCAAGAAAGGAGCAGAAAATGGAAACACTGGCGATTGATATAGAAACATATTCAGATGTGTCCCTGCCGGACTGCGGAGTACACAGATATACCGCATCCGACCAGTTTGAGATACTCCTGTTTGCATATAGCGTGGATGATGGAAATACACAGATTGTTGACCTTGTTTCCGGAGAGAAACTGCCAGCCGATGTGATGAAAGCACTCACGGATGATTCCGTGATAAAGACTGCTTATAATGCCGTCTTCGAGAGAACCTGTATCAATAAATACTTTGGTCTTTCCCTAAAGCCGGAAGCATGGAGATGTACACTCGTTCAGGCATCCATGCTGTCCCTGCCATTATCCCTAGAGGGAGTAGGGGCAGCACTCCATCTTGATAAGCAGAAGATGGGAGAGGGCAAAGACCTAATCCGCTATTTCTGTATGCCGTGTAAGGCAACAAAATCAAATGGCGGGAGAACGAGGAATCTTCCAGCAGATGCACCGGATAAATGGGAATTGTTTAAGACCTACTGCATCCGTGATGTGGATGTGGAAAAACAGATAAGACAGAAACTGTTGAAATTTCCGATATCCGACAGGGAACAGGAACTGTACTGCATGGATCAGAGGATAAATGACCGTGGAATAATGGTGGACACAGAACTTGCTGAAAATGCCATCGCCTGTGACCTTTTATATAAAGAGGCAGCAACAAAAAAGGCATACGAGCTGTCAGGACTTGAGAACCCAAACAGCGTATCGCAGTTAAAGGGATGGCTTGCAGAAAAAGGAATAGAGATTGATTCCCTTGCCAAAAAGACCGTAGAGGAATTGGTGGATAAGACGGATGGGGATGTAAAAAAGATGCTGAAACTCCGGCTTGCCATGTCAAAAACATCCGTAAAAAAATATGAAGCAATGGAACGATCCGTATGCCCTGACGGAAGGGTGCATGGACTTCTGCAGTTTTATGGTGCAAACAGAACCGGACGATGGGCCGGCAGACTGGTGCAGATACATAATCTTCCCCAGAACCACATGGATGATCTTGAACTTGCCCGTTCCCTTGTAAAGGGCGGACGGTTTGACCTGATAGAGCTTTTCTATGATTCCACACCTGAGGTGCTGTCGGAACTTATCCGTACTGCATTTGTTGCAAAGCCGGGATGCAGATTTATTGTATCGGACTTTTCTGCTATTGAAGCAAGGGTGATGGGCTATCTTGCCGGGGAAGGATGGGTAATGGAAGAGTTCATGGGTGCCGGAAAGATATACGAGCAGACCGCATCCAAGATGTTTCATATTCCGATTGAGGAGATCACAAAAGGAAGTCCGTACCGTGCAAGGGGGAAAGTGGCATCGCTTGCGTGTCAGTATGGCGGAGCGGAAGGTGCGCTTATCAGTATGGGAGCATTAAATTTTGTTGAGGAAGACGAGCTTCCCGGTCTGGTGCAGTCATGGAGAAGTGCCAATCCCCACATCGTAAATTACTGGTATGCCGTGGATGCTGCGGTTAAGGCTGCAGTGAAAGAAAAAAAGACCTCAACGGTTGGCCTTATCACAGTCTTTTATCAGTCGGGAATGCTTATGATAAAACTTCCGTCCGGCAGGACACTTTCGTATGTCAGACCAAGAATGACCGTGAACCGCTTCGGTTCAGAAAGTGTCAGCTATGAAGGTGTCGGGACAAATAAGAAATGGGGACGCATTGAATCATATGGTGCAAAATTCTGTGAGAATATTGTTCAGGCAACAGCAAGGGATATTCTGGCAGAATCAATGCTGAGACTGGAAAAGAAGGGATTTGACATTGTCTGCCACATACACGATGAAGTCGTGCTTGAAGTACCGGAAGGCAAATCATCCGTGGAAGATGTAAATGAGATCATGGCGGTATGTCCTTCTTGGTGTAAGGGACTTCCGCTTAAGGCGGCCGGATTTGAGAGTCCGTTCTACAAGAAAGATTAGGTGGTGCGTATGAAAGAACTGGAACTGATATATCCGCAAGGGAGTATGGTTTTATATGTTGAGCGGTTCTTCCCATGTAAATTATATGATGCAAGAAAAATATTCCCGATGATACGAAAGTATGCAAAGGATGAGGATATAAATGATCTCCGGGAATATCTGCAGCAATATATCAAAAATATACAGACAATGAATCTGACGGAAAAGCAGAAGGATGTCCTCAGAAGGAGGACAAAGAGAAATCTTGAATTGCTGGGAGGTGCTTAGTGTATGGGAAAGAATAAGGAAGGTTATCCTGACCCGACTGCTTCCATAGCGGTCGGAAGGGCTGCAAAACAGGAAAAAAAGAAGGAGGGAAAGAAGAATGTTCGTATCAGTCGGAAACTCAAGAATGGACAAAAAATTTAACTGTATGGATATGACAGAGGATGATTTCATAAAGAAATTATCACAGACAAAGCGTACTGCAGAGACAATGGCACAGTATAAGAAAATGCCAAAAGGAAAGCAAGATGATATCAAGGATGTCGGCGGTTTTGTGCTTGGTAAATTAAAGGGTGGCAGAAGAAAGAAGGACTGCATTATATCAAGGTCTGCCATAACACTTGATATGGATTACGGCACGGAAAATATCTTGGACGAGCTTGCTATGTTCTTTGATATGAAGATGGTGGTCTATTCCACGCATAAGCACACACCGGAAAAGCCAAGACTGCGTCTTATCATATTCCTTACAAGGGATGTGACGCCGGATGAATATGGTGCGGTGGCAAGAATGCTGGCAGATGATATCGGTATTGAATTATTCGATGATTCTACCTATGAACCGTCAAGGCTTATGTACTGGCCATCGACATCCAGTGACGGGGAGTATGTCTTTCAGAAATTTGACGGACAGATTACCGATCCTGACGAGGTGCTTTCAAGATATAAGGACTGGCATGATGTATCTTCGTGGCCGGTCAGCAACAGACAGAGTGCGGTCGTAAAGCACAGCATGAAAAAACAGGCAGACCCGCTTTCAAAGGACGGTCTGATCGGGGCATTCAACCGGACATACACCGTGTCACAGGCAATCGAGAAGTTTCTGCCGGATGTATATAAGCCGTCAGCAGCCATCCCCGGAAGATATGATTATATCCCGGCGGACTCTGCTGCGGGTGTTGTTATATATGATGACGTATTTATGTACAGCCATCATGCCACAGACCCGTGCTGTGGAAAACTGCTCTCGGCATTTGATGCGGTAAGGCTGCATAAGTTCGGTGACCTTGATGATAAGGCAAAGGATGGGACAGCTCCGGGGAAGATGCCATCCTTTACTGCCATGCAGGACTTTGTCATGAAAGATGATGAATCAAAGAAAACGCTCATGGCAGATAAGCAGAAGGCAGCCGAGGAAGAATTCTCGGCACAGGATCATGACTGGCAGAGCAAGCTGGAAGTAAACCGCAGGGGAGACATTATCGATAACATCCGCAATGTCGGTCTCATCATAAAGCACGATGAAAACTTCAAAAATGTGGTCTACAACGAGTTCACGGAGACGCTTGATATTATCGGTGATGTCCCGTGGAAGCAGGTAAAGGACGGGTGGAATGATACGGACTTTGCAAATGCCAAGATGTACTTCGGCTCGAAGTATGGTATCTGGTCACCGACCAAGTTTAAGGACGGTATCCTTGCCATTGCATCCTCAGAGCGTCCATTCCACCCGGTAAAAAATTACTTGGAATCCCTCGAATGGGACGGAGTAGAAAGAGTGGATATGCTCCTCATCGATTATTTCGGTGCAGATGATACACCTTACACGAGGGCTGCCATCCGTAAGACCTTAGTGGCTGCGGTAGCCCGTATTTATAAGCCGGGAACCAAGTTTGACTCCATTCTCGTTCTCAACGGTCCGCAGGGTGTCGGCAAGTCTACCTTCTTTGCAAGGCTCGGCAGGGAGTGGTTTTCGGATTCACTCTCCATATCGGATATGAAGGATAAAACCGCATCGGAGAAACTCATCAACTCATGGATTCTTGAAATCAGCGAGATGAGCGGCATCCGAAAGACGGAGGTCGAGGTTGTAAAGTCCTTTGTTTCCAGACAGAATGACAAGTTCCGTCAGGCTTACGGTGTCAATGTGGAATCCCATCCAAGAAAATGCATCATCGTGGGAAGCACCAACTCCGAGGGCGGATTCTTACGAGACGTAACAGGCAACCGAAGGTTCTGGCCTGTCCATGTGCCGGGAACTGGTGTTAAGCATCCGTGGGATATGGACTGCGTGGATCAGATATGGGCAGAAGCCGTACACCTCTATCAGGAAGGCGAGGACTTGGTACTTCGTGGAGCAGAGGCAGAAGAGGCCTATAAGATGCAGCAGGATGCAATGGAGTCGGATGACAGGGAAGGCATTATTGCGGATTACCTTGACAGACTGCTGCCGGATAACTGGGCGGACATGGATGTGTACCAGAGACGTTCATTCCTCGGTGGAGGTGAGTTTGATGCACAGGGAGTAACAGGTACCGTAAAGCGTACCCGTGTATGTGTCATGGAAATCTGGGTGGAGTGCTTTGGAAAAGACCGTCCAAACATCAAAAAGGCAGACTCCTATGAGATAGAGGGCATATTAAACAAGATCGGCGGCTGGAAAAAATATGATCAGAACGCATCCGGCAAGACAAAATTCCCCCTGTACGGAGTGCAGAAAACATTTGTCCGTGAAGAGTAAAAGTTTCTGAAATGGTAATGGGAAACGCTAGTGGGAAACCGTTGTGACAGCAAGGAATATAAGGGGTTGGCGGTCTAGGTTTCCCAATTTCCTAACTTTTACTATTGATTTATGAGAATTAAAGAAAAACCAGACAGGTGCGAGAGCGCATATGTGTATATGCGCGTATAGGGATTTTAAGCAATCGGAAACCTGAATGGGAAACCGGAGGTATATAAAAATGCTTGAAAGCAAGGTAGAATCAGCGTTTCGTGAAGAAACAAAAAGAAGAGACGGGGTTGCCCTTAAGTTCGTATCACCCGGAATGAATGGTGTGCCGGACAGAATCGTGCTTCTTCCCGGTGGGCGGATTGCATTTGTAGAATTAAAAGCACCGGGAAAAAACCTAAGACCTCTTCAGTTAAAAAGAAAGAGACAGCTTGAGAGGCTGGGATTTTCGGTATATGTGGTAGATGAGATTGGAAAGATTGGAGGAGTTCTTGATGAAATACAGGGCACATGATTATCAGCAGTATGCAACAGATTTTATTATAAAACATCCGGTGTGCTGCCTGATCCTTGATATGGGACTTGGCAAAACGGTCATTACGCTTACGGCTTTATGGAGTCTGCTGTTTGATTATTTTGAAGTCGGACGGGTGCTTGTGATAGCACCAAAGCGTGTGGCAGAAACAACATGGCCGGCAGAGATAAAAAAGTGGGAGCATTTAACGGGCATGACATTTTCCGTTGCAAGGGGAAGTGCAAAGCAGAGAACGGATGCGCTTACATCCGGTGCGGATGTGACCATCATCGGACGGGACAATGTATCTTGGATGGCAAAAAACATATTTTTTGATTTTGACATGGTCATAATCGATGAGCTGTCGAGCTTTAAGTCCCCAAAGGCACAGCGGTTTAAAGATCTGAAAAAAGTAAGACCTATGGCAAAGCGTGTGGTAGGGCTTACCGGAACACCCGGAAACCTGATGGACTTATGGGCAGAAATCGGAATCCTTGATATGGGGCAGAGGCTTGGAAGATATATAGGCGGTTACCGTGACAGGTTCTTTGTTCCTGATAAGAGAAACCGGGAAATCATATTTTCCTATAAACCGAGGGAAGGTGCGGAAGAAAAAATATATGAACTGATATCCGATATCAGCATTTCCATGAAGGCGGTGGATTATCTGGATATGCCGGAGTGTATCAGCAACCGCATTCCGGTTACCATGTCGGAATCCGAACAGGCACTTTATAACAGGATGGAAGATGAGATGATATTGGAATACGGAGAGGGAGAAGATATCGATGCGGTAAATGCGGCAGCCCTTTCAAACAAACTTCAGCAGATGGCAAACGGTGCTGTCTATGATGAATCCGGCAATGTCAGACTTATCCATGACAGAAAACTGGATGTCCTTGAGGACATGATTGAAGCTGCAAACGGAAAGCCTGTTCTGGTGGCATACTGGTTTAAGCACGACAGGGACAGAATTTTGAAGCGTTTTCGTGCGAGGGACATCAACACCAAAAAGGACATCGAGGACTGGAATGCCGGGAAGATACCTGTTGCGCTTATCCATCCGGCATCCGCAGGACACGGACTGAATCTTCAGGAAGGCGGTTCATCCATTGTCTGGTTTTCACTTACATGGTCCCTTGAGTTATATCAGCAGCTTAATGCAAGACTTTACAGACAGGGACAGAAACACACGGTTGTCATAGGACATCTGGTGACGGAAGGAACAGTGGATGAGGATATCTTAAAAGCCATAGAGCGGAAGGATAATACCCAGAGTGCAATGATAGATGCAGTAAAGGCAAGGATTGGAGGGAAGGCTTTTGACAGCAGAAGTGATGATGAATGAATATAGGAACATGAAACGGGAACTGACCGTGACGGAGTTCCAGCTCCGCCAGTTTCAGGGAGTGAGCGAACAGGATATGATAGATTCCATGCTTTATTCCCATCAGGAAGGGGAAAGGGTGCAGACAAGCACTCTTTCCGATAAGACGGCAAACATAGCAATCAATCTGAAGTCAGCAGTCGAAAGGGAGAATGACGGATGGTATGACTACCTTTTCCAGAGATACAAATATCTGAAAGAAGAACTGGATTTTTTTGAATATGCCGTAAGCAGACTGAAATATAAAAACATAATCATGGATCTTTTGGACGAGGATGTGACTTGGGACGCCATGATGGAAAAATACCATGTGAGCCATTCGATGATTGCAAAGTACAGGAAAAAGGCAATTAAGGAACTGAACATACAATATGAACTTAGGGACAGACAGGTGGAAGCTTTTGTGCTGGGTTAGGAGGCCGTATGTGTAAGCGTGGAGATATTTATTATGTGGACTTTGGAAAAAGGGAAGGCAGCAAGCAGGGCGGTATCCGTCCGGCACTTGTTGTAAGCAATAATAAGGCAAATAAGTATTCCCCTGTTATTACCGTAGTTCCGCTATCGGCAAGGGTGTGGAAGAAAAAGTATCTTCCTACCCATGTGCTGATACCAAGAAGCAGTGGATTAAACAGACCGAGCATGGCTCTTGCCGAACAGGTGGAAACGCTCGATAAAACAAGACTTGGGGACAGAATCGGGGAAGTATTGGATGAGATGGTCATGGAGCAGATCACCGTGGCACTTCAGATACAGATAGGTGCATATGAGGAGTATAATTAAGGCAGTCGGCTGGCTGTCTTTTTTGTTTTTGGTATGGTAAAATTAATCAGAGGAGATGATGCAATGCCGAATACTGAAAAATTGATTACTTTTGAACGCTATGAAGAACATAAAGGATTTTACAATTATTCTGATGGAGAAAAAGCACTATGCAATGTTATGTATAGCGACTTTTTCGAATATCCTGAGGATGATGATGAATTTCCGTATACTTCAGCACACGAATTATTGTGTGGTTCCTGTAACCATTTTGCCATGTCGCTGAGTAAAACATTTAATTATAATCAATATATTATCGAAGGCAAAAATAAAAAGGGATTTCATGTTTTCTGTCAGATATACAAAAATAGAAGATGGTATTATGTTGATGCCAGAGGAGTAACTTCGAGTTTTGACGAATTTATGGATGTAGCGAAAATGTTTGTAACAGACGAATATATGATTAGACCTGTTACTTCTAAGGATATAGAAGAATGGGAAAACTATAGTGATTACAATGAGGAAGCATATGCTTTTGCAGAAGCTGTGATTAAAAAATATGAAAACTATTATGTTTTGGATTAATAGATTGAACTTTGGAAAGGGGCGTTATTATGGCAGCAACAAAAAATACAGGTCTTACCCGTGGAGACAAAACGCATAAAAAATTTATGGATAAGCTGAATGTCTTAAGGGATAATGTGAATCATGGATATGATTCATTGAAAGCAGTGCATAAACAGACTACAGATTCATCTGTCCGTTTTAAGGAAACTGTCGATAAAGGCCAAGAGACCGAACGTAAAGCACTTTATGATATTATAAAGACTTCAGAAGATGAAGGGAAAACTGAGTGGGCGAAAGAACGTATTCAGGAACTTGACCGCATTAAGGAAAAAGAAGTAGAAGAACATAATGAATTTTTGAAAGAAGAACGTGAAAAGACTAATAAGAACATTACGGGCGGTATGCTGCTGATTGCTGTTTCGGCAGGTCTGATTTCTAATAAACAGGTAAGGCAGATGGGCGGGAAAGCTATCAGCTCTGTAGGTAAAGGTCTGCTGCGGTTAAAAAAATAGAAGGTGGTGTCCTAAGTGTGTACTAAAGGTGTACTGACTTTTTGTTTTACAGGTGATATGATTAAGATGGCAAAAGTGGAAGGGAGCAGAAATGCTCCTTTTCTTTATGCCATAAGGCGGTGTCTTTCCAATCCTTTCACACCGCCCGTGTACATAGAAGGGAGGAATG